>OGLN01000409.1_pt1 | contig 35361 bp, 31 predicted proteins | sample 1572641 | NCBI WGS metagenome assembly OGLN01 (sample SAMEA2581903, study PRJEB24529) | metagenome | biome: Human gut stool | place: China | collected 2011
GCAGGTTGGCGACCAGCCCGGCCTCGTTCATGCCGTCGGTGATGCCGATGTCGTAGCCGGCAGCCGACAGGGTGCCGTATTTCGAGGTCCAGAACACCGTGTTGTCTGTGTTCGCCCCGCGCCGCGCCGTACCGCGCGGAAAGATGTAAAGGTTGGTGAGCGGATCCTCGCGCCAGTCCATGGTACGCCCGGTGACGGTCATACCCTCGGGGCCGAGGTAAACGGCCCGCGTGCAGGCCGGGGATTCGGTGGGAAGAAAGGCCAGCGCCGCAACGCCGAGCACGATAGGAAGTCGAGTTTTCATAAGCATGATAAGTTAAATATATCGGTCGCTGCAAATCGGATGCTAAAAGGTACGAAAAATCCACCGTTAAAACAAACCGGAAGGAATTTACGAGGCCCGGCACAGGGCACCTGTCACGGAACCGCATGACACACAGCCGGTCTCAGCCGGATTTATTTGGCATTCAGCAGCGGATGTATTACCTTTGCGGAAAACCCCGTCCGGCATGAAACACCCCCTACGCACCCTCCTACTGGCCGTCTGCTGCGGCCTGGCTGCCGCATGCACACAGCGGCAGGAGCGCCTGAAACTGATGTCCTACAACATCCGCAACGGCATCGGCATCGACAACATACAGGACATCGGCCGCATCGCCCGGGTCATCCTGCGCGAGGCGCCCGACCTGGTGGCGTTGCAGGAGCTAGACAGCGCCACACTGCGCGTGGACGGGCGTTACATCCCCGGTGAACTGGGGCGGATGACGGGCATGCACGCCACGTTCGGCCGCGCCATCGGCTTCGCGGGCGGGAGCTACGGCATCGGGTTATTGTCGCGCACCGAGCCGCTCGCCGTACGCAGCATCCCGCTCCCGGGGCGCGAGGAGGCCCGGGTACTGCTCATGGCGGAATTCCCGGACTACACGGTATGCATCACCCACCTTTCGCTGACGCCCGAAGACCGGCTCGCCTCGCTGCCGATCATCCGCGAAGCCACCGACACATGCCGCAAACCGGTGCTGCTGGCCGGGGATTTCAACACAGGAAATGCCGCGGCGGTGCTTGCGGGGCTGGGCGGCGGCTTCCGGATACTTTCCGACACCACGCGGATGACGTTCCCGTCCGACAACCCGGCCGTGCGCATCGATTACATCCTCGGCCGCGGGCTGCCCACGTCGGCCACGGTCGCGGAAAGCGCCGTAGACCATACGGCCACGGCATCGGATCACTGTCCGCTGTGGGTGACGCTCGTCTGGAAACGGGGTAAGCAGCCGGGGAAATAACGGGCAGCCGCGGAGAAGGCAAACGAACCGGAAGGCGACAGGACGGAGTGCAGCGGGCGCTATCCCCCGTGCCGTATCCGGAAATATTGCTATCTTTGCACAAAATTCCAACACCATGCAGATCCACAAAGCCGAATTCAGGTGCAGCTCGGAGCGCATCTCGCAAGTTCCGAAGGATTCGCTGAAGGACATCGCCTTCATCGGGCGCAGCAACGTCGGCAAGTCGTCGCTCATCAACATGCTGACCGGCCGGCAGGGGCTGGCAAAGGTCTCGGGGACACCCGGCAAGACGCGGCTCATCAACCACTTCCTGATCGACAATGCGTGGTACCTGGTCGACCTGCCGGGCTACGGCTATGCCCGTACGTCGAAGGCCATGCGCAGCGATTTCGCCAAGATCATCACCGACTACGTGCTCAAATGCGAGAAGATGCACTTCCTGTTCGTGCTGGTGGACATCCGGCTCGAACCCCAGAAGATCGACCTGCGCTTCATCGAGATGCTGGGCATGAACGGCATTCCGTTCGGCATCGTCTTCACCAAGGCCGACAAGCTCTCCAGGACGCAGTGCGCCAAGAGCGTGGAGCGTTACAAGGCCACGCTGGGCGAGCAATGGGAGGAACTGCCGCCGATGTTCGTCTCGTCGGGCGAACGCGGTACGGGACGCGAGGAGATCCTCGGCTTCATCGGCGAATGCCTCGATGTTTAACCGATTGTTGAAAAAAGGTTGCCCGCAGGGCTCGTTTTTCCGACGGCTTATGCTATCTTTGCACCATCAAAAATCCTCGTAACCTATGGCTATCCACAAAATCAAAATTTTCTCGGGTCGCGGATCGGAATACCTTGCCGAAAAAATCGCGGCGAGTTTCGGTACGACGCTCGGACAATCGGAAGTACTGCGTTTCAGCGACGGCGAGTTCCAGCCCTGCTTCAACGAGTCCATCCGCGGGTGTACGGTATTCATCATCCAGTCGACGTTCCCGCCTTCGGATAACCTGATGGAGCTGTTGATGATGATCGACGCCGCGCGCCGCGCTTCGGCCTACAAGGTCGTGGCCGTAATCCCCTACTTCGGCTGGGCACGACAGGATCGGAAAGACCGGCCCCGGGTGCCGATCGGCGCGAAACTGGTAGCCAACCTGCTGATGGCCGCAGGCGTAGACCGCGTGATGACGATGGACTTGCATGCCGACCAGATACAGGGTTTCTTCGACGTACCGGTCGATGCGCTCTATGCCAGCGGCATCTTCATCCCCTATATCAAAAGCCTCAACATCGAAGAGCTGTCGATCGCGGCGCCCGACATGGGCGGCGCCAAGCGTGCCAACACCTATGCCAAGCTGCTCGGCACGCCGATCATCATTTCGCATAAGGAACGTGCCAAGGCCAACGTCGTGGGCACGATGACCGCCATCGGCGAGGTCGAGGGCCGCAATATCCTGATCGTGGACGACATGATCGACACGGCAGGCACGATCTGCATGGCCGCCGACATGCTCATGTCACGCGGGGCGAAGAGCGTTCGCGCTGCCATCACCCATCCCGTGCTGTCGGGCCCGGCCTACGAGCGCATCAACGACAGCGCGCTGCAGGAGGTGATCGTGACCGACACCATTCCGCTCAACCCCGACAAAGACCTGCACAAGTTCACGGTGCTGTCGGTGGCGGACATGTTCGCCGACGTCATCGAGCGCGTGCACAACTACAAGGAGATTTCGTCGATATTCTTCAAATAACAGATTCCCGAAAGACAGTTCGGGCGGGGTGCTTCGGGTGCACCCCGCTTTTTTTCACCCCGGAAGGCGGGGTTTCGGAAATTCTTAGTACATTTGTCCGCAAGGCAGTCCCTGTCTCCGGGAATACGACAGGAAAGCCCGGACGGAAAACGCACACACCAAAGACCCGAACATACCATGACATTATTCATCCTCCCCCTGTTCCTCGGCCCGACCGAGTTGATACTTATCCTGTTGGTCGTATTGCTCCTGTTCGGCGGCAGGAAAATCCCCGAACTGATGCGCGGCCTGGGACGCGGCGTCAAGGAGTTCAAGGACTCCTCGAAGGAAGACGGCAAGGACGGCGGGTCGAAGAAAAAGGAATAACCGCGCGCAAAGGCTGCGGTGCCGGTGAAAACGACATCGCATTACCCCGGATCCCAGGGCTCGCCGGCGCGGAAAACGCACCGCCCGGCACGAGCGAAAAACCACGGCAAGCGGCGCCCCCCCCCGGAGAGCAGACAGGCAAGCGGCGGGCATCCGGCACCCGGCACCCAGAGAACAGGCAGGCAAGCGGGATCGCATCCGGGCAACAAAAGCCATGTACGCAACGCGCAGGACATACCGGACGGCATAGGTAATGCCGGCGAAGCACCGGAGCAGCGGTACCGGAAGCGGTACGGAAAACGGCAGCGCGAAGGACAGCAACCCGGGACACTACTATCGGGGAAACAGCGGACGGAATAATCCACCCCGGCCAGCCCGGAAGGAAGAACGGCAAATGGAAGGGGAACAGGAAAGGCGGGAACGATGAACCGACGACCAAAAAAGAGGCGCTCAAAATAACCGAGCGCCTTCTTTTATTTTACCACTTACCACGATTTTTTACCCCGCACCACGCGATGGCCGTTGATGACCAGCATGACCGGCGCAACGAAATAAAAGAGCCACCACCATCTCCAGCCGTCGCCTCCGCAAAGGACGACGACCAGCACGACGGACATGAGCGCCAAGCTGCCATACCCCGCCTTGAGTTGCCAGCGGGCGTTTTCCAAAGCGGCCTGACGGCGGATCCTGGCGCAGACGCGCCTGACCTCTTCTTCGGAGTGTTTTTCTTCCCGTGCCATAGTTCCCTTGGTTCAAACCGCTCCCCGGGGCTCGCCCCGCCGGATGCGGCGACGTTATTTCAGCGGCGAATCGGGCTCCCGGGACATCACCAGGTAGAACATGCGGTCGAGGAAGCCGGGGGCGAACTTCTTGACGAAATGCGTGGCACGCCCCTCGTTCTCCATCAGACAGAGGCGTTTGCGCTTCTGTATGCCGCGGGCGACGATGCGGGCGACCTCTTCGGGGGTCATCATCTTCGCTTCGTCGCGCGGGGTTGCGCCCTGCTGCGTGCCGTCGGCCGTAAGGGCCGAGAAGCGAACGTTGGATGCCGTGAAACCCGGGCAGGCGATCATCACGTGCAGTCCCTTTTTAAGGTTTTCGATGCGCAGCGTTTCGAGGAAACCCGTCATGGCGTACTTCGAGGCCGAATAGCCCGTGCGCCCCGGCAGCCCGTGCAGCCCGGCGACGGACGAGATGCCGACAATCGAACCGTGCGACTGCTGGAGGTACGGCAGGGCGAACTTGCAGCAGTTGACCGTACCCCAGAAATTGACGTCCATCAGGCGGTGCAGCACCTCCAGGTCGACGTCGTCGAAAATGGCGCGCATCGAAAGCCCGGCGTTGCAAACCAGCACGTCGATCCCCCCGAACTCACGTACGGCCGTGTCGATCAGTTCGCGGCACTCGCCGACATCGGTCACGTCGACGCCGCAATAGGCGGCCTGCCCGCCCCGGGAGCGGATGTCGCCCGCGATAAGCTGTAATTTCTGCACGCTGCGCGCGCCCAGCACCACGCGGGCGCCCTGTGCGGCGAACTCGCGTGCCATCGCCTCGCCGATACCCGACGAAGCACCCGTCACGATGACGACCTTATTTTTAAAATCTTTCATATCAATCGTTTATTTCAAGCTGCAACGTATCGTAGGCCATGTGTACGCCGCGGGGGAGCGTCGGCTCCGTCACGGCATGCAGGCCGATGTCGTGGGACATGTGCGTGAGGTAGGCCTCGCGCGGGGCGACGCGGGCGATGAGCGCAAGGGCCTCGGCCACGTTGAAATGGGAATAATGCTCCGTAAAGCGGAGCGCGTTGACGACGAGCACCTCCACGCCCCGGAGTTTTTCGACCTCGGCATCCCCGATGGTCTTGAAATCGGTCAGGTAGGCCAGCCTGCCGATACGGTAGCCCGTAACGGCGAAACGGTCGGAATGGTGTCCCGATACGGGAACGACCTCCAGTCCCCCGACCCGGAACGGCCGGGTGACGTCGATCTCATGCAACTCGATTTCGGGCACGCCGCGGTATTTATCCTGCGCGAAGGCATAGTCGAAGTCCTTGCGCACGACGCCGAGGGTATGGGGTGCGGCGTAAATGTCGACCTTGTGCACCAGCGGCGGGTAATCGACAAAGTTGAAAGCCCGCACGTCGTCCAGCCCGCCGATATGATCTTTGTGTTCGTGCGTGAGGAGGATGGCGTCGAGGTGGCGGATGCCCGTACGGAGCATCTGGCAGCGGAAATCGGGGCCGGCGTCGATGACCATACGCACGCCGCATGCCTCGACCATGGCCGAAGTGCGCAGGCGGTTGTCACGCCTGTCGGCCGAGGTGCAGACCTTGCAGCGGCACCCGATGACAGGGACGCCCTGCGAGGTGCCCGTTCCCAGAAAGGTGAGTTTCATGCAGGCAAAGATAGTAAAAATAGGGCGACTGCGTACGGGCACGCCGAAGAATCTGCCGCGGTGCACCGGCACGGCAGCAGCAAAGTCCGGAGCTGTCACCACCGTCCCCAAGCCGCAGGCCGCCTGCAAAACCGGAGAAGACAAGCGGGGAAAACTCCCGGAACGTTCCGGAAAGTCCCGGCGCATCCGCCCGGCGTACCCGGAAACACCGGGAAACCCGAACCCTTACCCCGGAGCCCGGGAAAATCCAAAGTACCGGAACCCGGGAAAACTCAGAATGTCTGCTCGATATTCCAGACGAAGGCACGCGAGCCCTGCATCTTGGTAGCGGCGTCCATCTCCCGGAAAGCCTCCATCAGCGGCGCGACCTTTTCGTCGTCGACGATGGCCATGAGCGAAGCGTTCATCGACGGCCAGGCATGCGTGCCGTAATGGGGTTCGCCGTCGAACGACCCGCGCCCCTCGGTCAGCGCCCAACGCGTAAAGCCGCGGATGCCCTGCTCGTCGAGGATGGCGTTCACACGGTCGGTGAGCGCCTGATTGTATGATAAGAATACTGCTTTCATAATTTACGTTCTATTAAATCGAACAATCGTCCGCCGCCCTGCCGTCTTTAGGGATTGTCGCGGAACCCGTACGAGACGGGCTTCCCCAACAACCCGGAATCGCAGGTGTTGCCCCCGATCGCCGGAAGCGGAAGGCGACGTCGCATCACTCGTCATTTTCAGGATCCTCAATGGCTGCTGGCCTGATGTGCTGCTGCCAGGCGTGCCAGTTTTTCCTTCTCCTTGCGCTGCGAACGGTTGACGAATACCGAGTAGAGCGCCGGGATGATGAACAGCGTCAGCAGGGTCGAGAACGTGAGGCCGCCAATCACGGCGATGCCCATGGGCTGCCACGTCTCCGACCCGACACCCGTGCCGATCGCCAGCGGCAGCATACCCAGAATGGTCGTGAACGAAGTCATGAGCACAGGGCGCAGACGGCTCTTTCCGCCGGCGATCACGGCATCGAAGACACCCGAGCCGCGCTCGACCAGCAGGTTCATGTAGTCGACCATCACGATACCGTTCTTGGTCACGATGCCCACCAGCATGATGGCGCCGATCAGGGCAATGAGCGACATCGGCGTGGAGGTCATCCACAAAGCCAGGAAAACGCCCGTGGCGGCGAACGGGATGGTGAACATGATGATGAACGGGAAGAGCAGCGATTCGAACTGCGTGGCCATCACGATGTAGACCAGGATGACGATCAGGATGAACAGCACGCCCAGATCGCTGAAGGCGTCGCCCTGGTCTTCGACCGTACCGCCGATTTCGAGGTCGACGCCGTCGGGCACGGGATACCCGGCGATGAGTTGATCGACCTCGGCCACCACGTCGCCCAGGGCGACGCCGGCTCCGAGCGACGACTTGACCGTGATCACACGCTGGCGGTTCTCGCGCTCGATCATCGGCGCGGCATACTCCTCCTGCACGCGGCCGACCTCCTTGAGTTTCACGGGGCGCCCCTGCCCGTTGTAAAGCGTGATGTTCTCCACGTCCCCGAGCGACATGCGGAACGGTTCGGCATAGCGCACCACGATGTCATATTCGTCGCCGTCCTCGCGGTATTTCGAGGCCACGAGGCCGTCGATGCGGTTGCGCACGGCCTGCGACGCCGTAGCGCTGTTCATGCCGTAATAGGCAAGGCGGTCACGGTCGAAGACCACGTTGAGTTCGGGACGCAGGTCGTCGCGCGAAAGCTGCACGTCTCGCGTACCCTTCAGGCCGCCCAGCTTTTCCTTCAGGTCGTTGGCAACGGCGTTGGTCACGTCCATGTCGTAGCCGAAAACCTTGATGTCGACCGTCGCCGAACCGCTCATGCTGCCGTTATCGCCGCCGGGCATCACCGAATATTCCCGCACCTCGGGGATGCGATCCAGTTCCTTGCGCAGCAGGTCGGAGATAACGTAGATCGACCGCTCGCGCTTGTCGGAGGTGGGCAGGCTGAGGTTGTAATTGATGATGTGCGAACCGGTGGTCTGCATCGCAGCGAACGCGTCGTCCGACGAGTTGGCGCCCGACGAGGCCGACACGAGCGTCACCTCGGGATAGTTCTTGTAGATGATGCTGTCGATCTGGCGGGCGATCCGCGCGGTGTAATCCACCGAGAGGTTCTGCTCCAGTTTGACCGTGGCCGAGATCCAGCCGTTATCCGAAGGCGGGAAGAATTCGGTCGGCACCTGCGTGACGAGCCCCAGCGAAACCAGGAAAAGCCCCATCATCGAGAAGATCGTGATACGGCGGTGGCGCACCACCCAGTTCAGCGAGCGGGCATAGGCGTCGTCGAGCCATGCGAGCGCCCGGTCGATGGGTTTGTATATGACACCCAGCCCCTTGTAATCGTGCACGCCGCCCTCGAGTTTCAAGAGGTAGGCGGACATCATCGGGGTCAGCGAAATGGCTGCCGTAGTCGAAACGCAGACCACGATGGTCACGATCCAGCCCAGCTCGCGGAAAAGGATACCCGCCATGCCCGGCACCATCGTCAGCGGCAGGAACACGGCAACGACCACGAGCGTGGTGGCAATGACCGACAGCCACACCTCGTTGGTGGCGTAGATGGCGGCCTCCTTGGGATTCGAACCTCGCTCGATGTGCGTCGTGATGTTCTCCAGCACCACGATGGCATCGTCGACGACCATACCGATGGCGATCGAGAGCGACGAGAGCGAGATGATATTGAGCGTCGAGCCCGTGGCGAAGAGGTAGATGAACGAACAGATCAGCGACACGGGGATCGTCATACAGATGATGAGCGTCGCCCTCCACCGCCCGAGGAAGGCCATCACCACCAGCACCACGAAGATAAAGGCGTACATGATCGTTTCCGAGAGCGACCCGATGGCATTGGTGATTTCCTGCGACCCCTCGAAGATCGTCTCCATCTTCACGTCGCGCGGAAGGCTCGCCTGGATGTCGGGCAGGCGCTTCTGAATCTCATGGACGATGTCCACGGTGTTGGCACCCGACTGCTTCTGGATCATCACGCGCACGCTCCGCTGCCCGTTGGCGCGTTCGTCCATCGTGGCCTTTTCGAGCGTATCGCGGATCTCGGCCACGTCGGAGAGCATCACCGTGCGTCCCCCGGCATTGGAAACCACGACCTTGCGCATCTCGTCGCTCAGCTTGAATTCGCCGTCGGCCTTGATGTTGAACGTGTTGTTGCCGATGTCGATCGTACCGCTCGGGATGTTGACGTTCTCGGCGGCGATGATCTGCCCCAGCTGCTCGACGGTCAGATTGTAGGCTTCGAGCTTGGCCGGGTCGACATTGACCTGCACCTCGCGCTCGGGGGCGCCCATGACCGTCACGGCACCCACGCCGTCGACACGGTTCAGGACGTTGACGAATTTATCGTCGAGGATCTTCTTCAGGGCCGGGTAGCTCTCGTCGGCCGTCACGGCAAGCATGATCACGGGGATCATCGAGGTCGAGAACTTGAAGATCGTAGGATAATCGATGTCGTCGGGCAACTGCGACTGGCTGCGGCTCACCACGTCACGGATCTCGTTGGCGCCCTCGGTCAGGTCGGATCCGTACTCGAATTCGACAATGATCATCGACACGTTGTCCTGCGACTTGGAGGTCAGTTTCTTGAGGTTGCTCACCGTATTGAGGTTATCCTCCAGGATACGGGTGATGTTGGTCTCGATATCCGCAGCGTTGGCACCGGGATAGAAGGTGATGACCGATATCTGGGGGATTTCGATTTCGGGGTACTGGTCTACCGCGAGGTTCATCAGCGAGAAGAGCCCGAAGACCATCACGCCGACGAACATGAGCACCGTGGAGACCGGTTTCCGAACCGCGCTTTCGTATATTTTCATATGTTTCGGGGCGTTTTATTCCTGTTTGATTTCCACTTTGGCACCGTCGTAGAGTTTCGAAAGGGCCGTGACGGCCACGGCTTCGTCCGCCCCGACGCCCGAAAGAATGTCCACGCGGTCGCCGACCTGGCGGCCTACGTCCACACGGCGGCGACGGGCAACGCTATCGCCCTCGATGACATACACGAAGCGCTCGGCAGTGCCGACCTGCTTCTGGACGGCCACGTCGGGCACCATGACGCCCTCCTTCTGCCCCATGTTGAAGATCGTGCGGGCGTACATACCCGGGCGCAGCGTGCGCCGGGCATTGGGCACCTTCACCTCGACCTTGAACGTGCGGGTCGTGGGGTCGAGCGCCGGATAGATCAGCGACACGGTACCCGTAAAGGTCTGGTCGGGGAAGATGTCCACCTTCAGCTCGACGGGCATCCCGACCTTCACGTTGGGGAAATACTGCTCGGAAATATTGGCGATGACCTTCAGCGGGTCGATCTGCATGATGTGCAGGATGGGCTGCGCCGAGAAGAGGTCGCCCGACTCGTAGTTGCGCGCCGTGACCACGCCTGTGATGGGCGAACGCACCTCGATGTTCTTCTTGAGGTTGGCGACCACCTCGCGCTGCACGTCCAGCTGCGCCTTGGCCTGCTGGATCTGCTGCGCCGAGATACCGCCGGCCTCATAGACGGGCAACAGGCGGTTGTAATCGTCCTCGACGGTCTTCAGCTGCACGAGCTGCTGGGTGTACTGCGTCGGGTCGAGCGTCACGATGAGCTGCCCCTCGTGCACGGGGTCGCCCACCTCGACCAGGATGCGGTCGATGTGCACGCCCGAAGCCGCCGGAGTGATGTCGTTCTCCCTGAAGGGCTCGATCTCCGAAGTGAACTCCTCGGTAAGCTGCACGGTGGCGGACTCCGCCGTTTCGGTTTTGGTCAGCACACGGTTGTCCTGCTGCACGTCGCCTGCCCCGTTTTTGCCTTTGCAGCCGGCGAGGGCGGCCGCGGCAAACAATATAACTGCTGTTTTCTTCATATGCTATCTTTGTTTTTCAATTTCCACGCTATTTTTCCTTGCCGACGATGCGGTCGTACTCGGCCTTGGCCGTCAGGTAATCGAAGATCGCCTGCGAATAGTTGAGCTGCGCCTGCGTCTGCGCCAGCTGGGCGCTGTTGAGCTCGAGGATCGTACCCGCCCCCGCACGGTAACGGGTGTCGGAGATCGAGTAGGCCTTGCGCGCCTGCTCGACGGTGAGCTCCTGGGCGTACATCGTCTCGCGCGCCGTCAGCAGGTCGTTCAGCGCCGAGCGAACCTGCACGTCGACCTGCTGCCGGGCGTATGTCCGCTGGAGGCCGATCTGCGAAATCTGGTTCTTGATCTCGCGCGAGCGGTTCATCTTCGTCAGCCCCGAAAAGAGCGGCACGGAGACGCGGATGCCGGCGGAAAGCGGGTTCTGCCAGAAATAGCCGTCCTTGACGCTGGTCATCGTCATCTTGTCCGGATCGAACGACACCGAGCCCATGTTGTTTCCGGTGAGGGTGAAGTTGCCGAACGCCCCGATGGTCGGCAGGCGGCTCGCATTCTCGGCCTTGAGCTGGAGGCGGAGCAGATCCTCCTGCAATTCGAGCGTGCGCAGGTCGGAGTTGTCCGAAGTGTCGGTCGTAAGCCCCTCGGTTCCGGCGAGCACCTTGTCGCGCATGGCGTCCAGCTCGCCTTCGACCTCGATTTCGACCTGCTCGGGGATCGAAAGATACATCTTGAGCATCAGCTTGGCGATGCGGATCGAGTTCTCGGTCTGGAGGATCGAGGGTTTCAGGTTGCTGAGCTGCACCTGCGCCGTCAGCAGGTCGTATTCCGAGGTCAGGCCGTTCTGGTACTGCACCTGCGTATCGTCGACCGTACGTTGTACGGTGGCCTCCGACTCGCGGAGCACGTCGAGCGACTGCTCGGCGAGCAGGATGTTATAGAAGGCCTTTTTGACTTCGGCCGTCAGCGTGATGCGCGACGAACGCGCCGCCTCGACGGCCGTGGCCATCTGCTTGTCGTTCATCTTCATCATGCGGTAAACCTGCGGCGCGAAGAGCGGCACCGAAGCATCCACGGCCCCGCTGAGCGTCGTATAGGGGTCGTTGCCCAGCGAGAAGCCCTTGGACATCTGCTGCACGATGAAGCTGTGGTTGACCTGCCCGGTCACCGATACCTGCGGCAGCAGGCCGCCCCATGTCTGGCGTTTCACATAGTCGTAGCGCTGCACCTCCATCTCGGCGACCTTGACGGTGGGGTTCTCGCTCAGCGCCAGGTCGAGGGCCTGGTCGAGCGTGAGGCGCATCTGCGCTACGGCAGCGAACGTACCCGTTGCCGCGAGGCACAATGTCAGAATCAATTTTTTCATAGTCATCTATCCAAATTCAATTTATTTCCCGTTTTCGACAGTCTGTACCGCTTCAGGTTGTCGTCGATCAGCTGCAGGCCCTTAGCGGTCGAAATGCCGCGGAAAAAATTGCTGATGATCTGCACGAAAGCCTCGCGCTCGGACATCCCGTCGGGCAGCATCAGCTCGCGGCGCGTCACAATGGCCGAAGCCGTATAGTAAAGCACCGAAATCGAGAGGTCGATGTTGAAATTATTGACGAACAGCCCGGCCTCGATGCCCTGTTCGAGCATCGAACGCAGGCTCGTGCGGTTTTTCACCATCCCTTCGCGCATCAGTTTGTCGTGTACGGCGGGATAAAACTTCTTGAGGTTGTCCATCATGCGGCGCGAGACCTCGGCATTGTCCATCACTTCGCCCAGCACCATGAACATGGCTTCGAGAACGTCGTGCGCATCGGCCGTGAGTTCGTTCCACCGCTGGCGGTTACGTTCGGAATAGCGTTCCATGGCCAGGTAGAGCAGGCCTTCCTTGTCGCCGAACATCTCGTAGAGCGTCCGCTTCGACACCCCGAGCTGCTGCGCGATGTCGTCCATTCGTACCGACTTGATGCCCTGCGAGACAAACATATGCATGGCCTGGTCGATAATGCGTTCTTTCTGAGGAGGGGTCATTGCATTCAAATATTTCGGATCCGGAGGCAAATATAGAAAGAAAACTTATGAAACCAAAAAAGTTTTCTATTTTCTTCCGTTTCATCAGCAAATAACACACCGAACGGCGAACAAAGCAGTAAAGACGAACAATGAGCGAGGTGTCCCGCCTCCGTTCTGGCCGATAGGGACAGTATCCCCAGAAGCGCCTGGAACACAGCCGGAACGCAGACCGGGCGAGACAGACCGGGGGGGGGCAGCGCACTACGGGTGCCGGGGCATGCACAGCAGGACATACCTGCCGGATCACGGGCGCAGCAGGGAACGCATACCATCGAGAGCCGCACCGGGCACCCACGTCCTCGAACGTGAGCTGCACCGTGCCGTCGATCCCGTCGGGGGACGAGAGCGTCAGCGCGCGCACCTCGCCGTTGACACGCTCCGGTACGGTGAAGGTCTGCACGGCGGTCACGCTGCCGTGGCGCGTCGAAAACTGCGCCGCGCGCACCGTAAAGCGCCACCGCGCCGCATCGGCCGTGCCCGGCAGCAGCGGCGTGCACACGCCGCCGGTCTCGAGCGACACCATCGGCGCGGCGGCGGGGTCGCTGCGTGTCCCCCGGCGGCAGACGCTCAGCGCGTGCCAGCGTGCAAAGCTCTGCCCGGACTCGGTCACGGCGAGGCAGTACGTGCCGTTGGAGAGCAGCGCGCAGCGCGGCGCCTCCGCGTCCGCGCCCGTGCCCTCGACCGTGTAGTCCGGCAGGGCGCGGCGGCGCGGCTTGCTGCGCTGCGCCTCCGGACGCCGGCGCAGCGCCGGTGCGCCGAGCGGCAGGCGCTCAGACAGCAGGCTCATGTGCGCGCGCATGGCGGGGTCTGCCAGAAACCAGCGCTGCACCTGCCCGCCGCACAGCGCGTTGCACGCTGACAGCAGGCTCATGCCCTGATGGTGCGCCATCACGCAGTGCACGATCTGCCCGCCGCCGCCCGTGCGTGCGCGCGTGCAGTCGAGCGCCTCCCGGAAGCCGTATTGCCCAAGCAGACCGCGCGCAGCGAATCTGCGCAGATCGCGCACCGCCGCACGCGGCGCGACGGCCAGCGCGAGAAAGGCGCTGTAGGGCGAGAGCACGAGCTCACGGTCCATGTCCGTCTGCATGGCCAGCGCCGCGCAGCCGTGCGCCTTGTAGCGGTAGCTCAGGGCGCTGTCGAGCGCAAAGTACGCGCTCTCCGACACGCCCCACGGCTGCCCCGCGCGCACGCGCCGCCGCTGTACGCGCAGACAGAATTTTGCGCTCTCCCACAGCAGGGAATCGCGCTGCGGCGGCAAAAACAGCTCCGGCATCAGATACTCGAACACCGACCCCGACCACGACACGCAGCCGCGGTAGCGTTCATGCTGCACCTGTGCGCGGGAAAGGGCGCGCCAGTGCTCACGCGGCACGTCGCCGCGCGCCACGGCAAAGTATGATGTCAGACGCGCCTCGCTCTCGAGCAGATCGTAATACCCCTCGGAGCGCTTGCCGCTGCCGGTGTCGATGCCGATGTGCATCAGGCGGCGCTGCGGGTCGTAGAGCAGGGCAAAGTCCATGCCGTCGCACAGCGCCTGTGCCCGCGCCGCAAGCTCGTCCTGCCCCCAGCCGCGCAGGGCGTTTGCCGCCGCGAGCAGGGCGGCGGCGCAGTTGCCGCTGTCCACCGTGGACACATACAGCGGCGGCATCGGCCGCAGCGTGCACGTGTGATACCAGTTGTAAAAGTGCCCGTTCCAGCGCGGAAGCTGCTCCATGGTCGTGAGCATCTGCTCTGCCAAAGTCAACCCGCGCCCGTTGTCAACGCCCAGCGCGTGTGCGCAGAGCGCGGACAAGAGCGCAAAGCCCATGTTCGTCGGCGATGTGCGGTGCGCCGTGCCGGTCGGCGGCTGCGTCTGCACATTGTCCGGCGGCAGATAGTGCTCCCCGGCGGTGCAGAACGTCTCAAAATACCGCCACGTCGCCTTTGCCCAGCCCAGCAGTTCCCGCTGCGCCGCGTGCTGCAGCGGCGCTGCACCGGGCGCGTTCGGTGCGCCGAGCGCCGCGAGCACGAACGGGGAGAGCGTCCACACGATGCCGGCGGCCAGCCCCGTCGGGCTCGGCGTGAGCACGGCCGTGAGCAGCCCGAGCGCACTTGCCGGCCAGAGCGCGCGCAGATACGCGCCCAGCCCGTCGCGCTTTGCCGCCCGCTGCGCCGCCGTCTGCCATTGCAGAAGGTTTTTGTGCGACACCAGCATGCGCCACAGCGCCGTCACGATGGCGGAGGTGTTGAGCACCGCCTCCCACGGCAGCAGGATCAGCCGCAGCACCGTCTGCACCACGGCGGCGGCGAGCCCCGGCAGAACGCTGCTGTGATAGCGCACGCGCGCGTCCGCCGGGTGTACGATCGGGTGACCGAGCGAGAAGATGAGTCCCTGCGCCAGCGCCAGCAGCGCGGCATATGCCGCCAGCCGCAGCCCCGGCCAGCGCAGCACGCAGCCGAAGAAGACGGCTGCCCACGTCGCCGGGGCGATGAGCGAGCGCCGCAGGCTGTCCGCCAGCCGGAACCGGTCGATCGGGTGCAGCGCCCGTGCGCGCCGGGAGAAGATCCACGGCGCGTTTTGCCAGTCGCCGCGGATCCACCGGTGCGCCCGCGCGCCCCATGCAAGCGGTGCGGCGGGGAAGGTGTCCGTGAGCTCCACGTCGCCGAGAAAGCCGCCGTGCAGATACGCGCCCTCGAGCGCATCGTGGCTGAGGATGCGCTGCTCGGGCAGGGCATCGCCGCCGCAGCAGGCGAGCAGCGCGCGCACGTCGAGGATGCCCTTGCCCGAAAAACCGCCGCGGTCGAAGCAGTCCATATACAGCTCCCCGCATACGCCGCCGTAGGGGTCGCTGCCGCCGGGGCCTGCGAATACGCGCGCCCAGTCGCTCGCACGTGCGCTCTGCAGCTCGGTGGCCATGCGCGGGTGCAGCAGACCGTAGCCGTGCGTGACCACGCCGCGCCGCGCGTCCACGACCGGTCGGTTGAGCGGGTGGAGCATCGCGCCCGCGAGCGCGCGTGCAGCGCCCGGCGTCAGGCGCGTGTCGGCGTCGAGCGTGAGCAGATACGCCGTGCCGCGCAGCGCCGCCGCATCGCCGGCGGCACAGTGCATCGCGTCCGCCTCACCGCACAGAAACTGCGCGAGCCGGAGCAGCGCGCCGCGCTTGCGCTCCCACGCGCTCCATTTCCCGTCGGGTGTCTGCACCCGCTCGCGCGTGAAGAGGTAAAACCGCCCGCCATAGCGTGCGTTGAGCGCCTCAATCTCCGTGCGCGCCGCGTGCAGGATGGCGGGGTCGATGGGCGCGTGCTCCATGTCCGCCTCCGGCAGATCTGCCAGCAGCCCGAACAGGAGCTGCTCGCCCGCGTCGCGGTTGCACAGCGCGTATTCCTCCAGACGCGCGGCGAGCGTGTGCGCATCGCCGGGGCAGGTGAGCAGCGCCGCGATCACGCACAGGGCCTTTCCCTCCGGCGGGATGCCGCGCCGCAGCGCCAGCCGCGGCACGAAGCGCGGCTTCGTCACGCGCAGCAGCACCGCGTCAAGCAGACCCTTGACGGCTTCCGACACCGGGATCAGCAGCAGCACCGCGCCCGACACGCTCCCGGTCGCAAAGCCCAGCAGCAGTGACAAGGCCAGCGTCCCTACGATGACGGCTGCGATGTACCACGCACCGTCACGGCGCTTTTCCGGTGCGCCGAGCACCTCGCGCAGCAAAAACCAGCCCACGTGCCGCCGCGCACCCTCGCCGCTTTGCGCGCGCGCGAGCACGTCCTCGGCGATGTCGATCTCCGTCCGGCCCGTGCGCCGCGCAAGCCGCGCCACGGTCTGCCGGTAGCGGGTGCGTGTGGCTGCGTCCATCGTGGGGTAGACGCCCGCCGGATCGCGCGCGAGGATGCGCCCCACGCGATCGCACCGCTCGGTGAGCGCTGCCCACGCGGCCGTGCCGAGCGCACGCAGCGACGTGAAGAGCGCGGGCGCGGCAGCTCCGTCGCGTGCATAGGTGTCCGCCAACGCACAGACTGCTGCCGCCTGCAGCCCCGGCACGAGCAGCGCAAGCTCCGCCGTCTCGAGCGGCAGCACGTCCTGAAAGCCGGCGAGATATGCCTGCGCAGCCTTGGGCGTGAGCGCGTTGCCGCAGGCGCGCAGCAGCCCGGCACAGCAGACGTGCAGCACGGTCTGCTTACCGGATGCACGCAGCGTATGCGCATGGCGCAGTGCGGCTGCGGCGTCGCTTGCGGCGGCGCGGGCAAGAGTCCGGTTGTCGCGCAGCCACGCGCCGTTCGGCGTCTCGGGCGTGACGGCTTTCGCCGTGCGCGTGAGCGCTTTTACCGCCCGCCGGATGCTGCCGGTGTGCGCGCGGCGGCGGCCGGTCACGGTCAGGGCTTGGGCATCGCGCCGCCCCGCCTCACACAGGGCGCCGGCATTGGTTTCGGCCATGAAGATCCCTCCAAAAACGGTTTGCAGTACCAAAATGTTGCCCGCGCGGAAAAGAAACTATGCGGTGACAAGAAAAAATACTTGACACCCGCGCGGCGGCGGCGTATACTACCCATGCTGTAAAGGGAAAACGGTTTACAGCGGGGAGGGACTTGCGATGCCGGACGAGACCGTGTGGCGCACGATGCTGTTCGATTTTTACGGCGAGCTGCTCACGGAAAAGCAGCGCGAGTATTACGACCTCCATTATAATCAGGACCTCTCTCTGGCGGAGATCGCCGCCAGCAGCGGCATTTCGCGTCAGGGCGTGTGGGACAACATCCGCCGTGCGGACGCCGCGCTGCGCGATGCAGAGTCCAGGCTCGGTCTGGTGCAGCGCTTTGCCGCGCAGCGCACGGCCGCGGCCGCGCTGGAGGATACGCTCACGAAGCTGCGCGACTGTGCCGGCGGCGACGCCCGGCCGCTGGCCGAGCAGGCGCTGCGGCAGCTTCAGAATCTGAAAGGATAGATACCATGGCATTTGAATCCCTGTCGGACAAGCTGACCGAGGCGTTCAAACGCCTGCGCGGCAAGGGCCGGCTCACGGAGGCCGATGTGAAGGAGGCCATGCGTGAGGTCAAGCTCGCGCTGCTCGAGGCGGACGTGAACTTCAAGGTCGTCAAGGACTTTGTGCGCAAGGTGACCGAGCGCGCGACGGGTGTGGATGTGCTCGAGAGCCTCTCGCCCGCGCAGATGGTCATCAAGATCGTCAACGAAGAGCTCACCGCCCTCATGGGCAGCGAGAACCAGAAGCTGAACATCAGCTCCCATTCACCGAGCGTCGTCATGCTCGTCGGCCTGCAGGGCGCGGGCAAGACCACCAACGGCGCCAAGCTCGCCGGCCTCATGCGCAAGCAGGGCAAGCGCCCGCTGCTCGTCGCGTGCGACGTGTACCGTCCCGCAGCCATCCAGCAGCTTGAGACCGTCGGCCGCCAGCTCGATATTCCCGTGTTCCAGATGGGGCAGGGCGATCCGGTCGCGATCGCCAAGGCCGGCATCGAGCACGCGAAAAAATACGGCAACGACCTTGTCTTTCTCGACACGGCCGGCCGTCTGCACATCGACGAGGCGCTCATGACCGAGCTGCAGAACATCAAGGCTGCCGTCGAACCGGCGGAGATCCTGCTCGTCATCGACGCGATGATCGGCCAGGACGCGGTCGCGACCGCGCAGGCCTTTGACGATGCGCTCGATATCACCGGCGTCATGCTCACCAAGCTCGACGGTGACGCCCGCGGCGGCGCGGCGCTGTCGATCAAGGCGCTGACCGGCAAGCCCATCAAGTTCGCCGGTATCGGCGAGAAGCTCGACCAGATCGAGCCCTTCCACCCCGACCGCATGGCCGGGCGCATCCTCGGCATGGGCGATGTGCTCACGCTCATCGAAAAGGCCGAGCAGAACCTCGACCAGAAAAAGGCCGAGGAGATGGCGGAGCGTCTGCGGCAGAACCGCTTCACGCTCACCGATTACTATGACCAGCTCCAGCAGCTCAAGGGCATGGGCTCGCTGCAGGATATCGCCGGCATGATCCCCGGTATGGACGCCAAGGCGCTCTCGGGCGCGAACGTCGACGAGAAGGCCATGGGCCGCATCGAGGCGATCATCCAGTCCATGACCCCCGGCGAGCGCGACAACCCGGGCATCCTCAACTCCAGCCGCAAAAAGCGCATCGCGGCGGGCGCGGGTACGAGCGTGGTCGAGATCAATAAGCTGCTCAAGCAGTTTGATCTCATGCAGCAGCTGGTGCGCCAGATGTCCGGCAACAGCAAGGCCATGAAGCGCATGAAGCGCGGCGGCCGCGGCGGACTGGGCGGTCTGGGCAATCTGTTCGGCGGCGGCGGTGGCCGTCCCTTCGGATTCTAAACAGGTTCCAAGCTCCCGCAGGGAGCTGGAGATACAGAGATTATTTATGGAGGTGAAGATACATGGTCAAGATCAGACTTCGCAGAATGGGCGCTAAGAAGGCTCCCTTTTACCGCGTCGTGGTGGCGGATTCCCGTTTCGCACGTGACGGCAGATGCATTGAGGAGATCGGCACTTACGATCCGCTGAGCGCAGACAAGAAGATCGTCGTCGACGCCGAGCGCGCCAACTACTGGCTCGCCAACGGTGCGCAGCCGACGGATACCGTTCGTGCGCTGCTCAAGAAGGCCCTCGCAGCCGAATAAGGAGAGACCCCAAAGATGAAAGAACTTCTGACCTATATTGTGCAGAACCTCGTGGAAAAACCGGACGAGGTCTCTGTGACCGAGCGCGAGGCCAACGGCGAGACCGTGTTTGAAGTGCGCGTCGCCGACGGCGATATGGGCAAGGTCATCGGCCGTCAGGGACGGATCGTCAAAGAGATCCGCATCCTGATGAAGGCTGTCGCCCAGAGAAAGGGCAAGAAAGTCTCCGTGGAGATCATGGATTGACGCAGGAAACGCGCTGCACCCGTGCAGTGCGTTTTTTGCACCTACACCCAAAAAGGGGGCAATAACTATGCAAAAACCGTATCTGGAGGCAGGAAAGATCGTCAACACGCACGGTGTGCGCGGCGAGGTGCGCATCCAGCCGTGGGCGGATGACGCGGCGTTCCTGCTCGGCTTCCGGACGTTTTATATCGACGGCGCGCCCGTGCACGTCGCGCACAGCCGCGTGCACAAGGGGATGCTCGTCGTCAAGTTTGCGGATTATGACGATGTCAACGCCGCCATGACGCTCAAAAACCGCGTCGTGTCCATCGCGCGCGCGGATGTCACGCTGCCGGACGGGCAGTATTTTCAGCAGGATCTGATCGGCATCGCCGTCGAGACCGATGCGGGCGAGCCGCTCGGCACGCTGCGCGAGATCCTCGACCTGCCGCGCGGCAGCGTCTACGTCGTGCAGGGTGCGCGCGAGGTGCTCATTCCCGACCGGCCGGAGTTCGTGTGCAGCATCGACCCGGCTGCCGGGCGTATGGTCGTGCACCTGATCGAAGGGATGTGAGCGCGTGCGCATCGACATTCTCACCCTCTTTCCCGACACGATGCGTGCCATGCTCGGCGAGAGCATTCTCGGCCGGGCGCAGGCGCGCGGTCTGCTCGACATCCGCTGCCACCAGATCCGCGACTATACCGAAAACCGCCAGAAGCAGGTCGACGACTACCCGTATGGCGGCGGCTGGGGTCAGGTCATGATGGCGCAGCCGCTCAAGAGCTGTCTCGACGCGGCGCTTGCGGATTCTGATGTACCCGCGCCGCGCCGCCGCGTGATCTACCTCTCCCCGCAGGGGCAGACGTTCACGCAGGCGAAGGCGCGCCAGCTCAAGGCCGACTATGACCAGATCGTGCTCGTCTGCGGCCACTATGAGGGCGTGGATGAGCGCTTCATCGAGGCGTGCGTGGACGAGGAGCTGTCCATCGGCGACTTTGTGCTCACGGGCGGTGAGCTCGGCGCGATGGTCGTCACGGACTGTGTCTGCCGCATGGTGCCGGGCGTGCTGTCGGACACCGAGTGCTACACCGGCGAGAGCCATTGGGCAGGCCGGCTCGAGTACCCGCAGTATACCCGCCCCGAGACGTGGGAGGGGCGCACCGTTCCCGAGGTGCTGCGCGGCGGCAACCACGCCGAAATTGAAGCGTGGCGCACGCGGCAGAGTCTGGAGCGCACGCTCGTAAAGCGGCCGGAGCTCCTTCGGGAAACGCCGCCCACACCGGACGAGCAGTGCCTGCTCGATAAGATCCGGCGTGACCGCAGCCGCCCGCAGCTCACGCAGCCGCCCGTCTGCCGTGCCGCGACGGAGGACGACCTTCCGGCCATCCTTGCCATCGCGCAGCAGGCGCGCAACTATCTGCGCCGCCACCGTGTCGACCAGTGGCAGGGCGATTACCCGAACGCGGACACGTTCCGCGCCGACATCGCGGCCGGCACGTGCCACGTGCTCACGTATCAGGGCGCTGTCGCCGCCATGTTCACGCTCAGCCGCACGCCCGAGCCCGCCTATGACGCGCTCACGGACGGGCGCTGGCGCTCGGACCGTGACCATGCCGCCGTGCTGCACCGCAACGCCGTCGCGGCCGATTGGCGCGGCACGGGCATGGCCGACCACCTCATGCAGGCGGCGGAGCAGCTCGCGCGCGAAAGCGGGGCGCACGCCGTCCGCGTCGACACGCACCGGCACAACGGCGCGCAGAAAAAGCTCCTCGAGCGCCACGGCTACCGGTTCTGCGGCAACATCCTGTGTGACGAGCCGGGGCACGATCCGCGCCGTCAGGCGTTTGAGAAGCTGCTGAGGTGAGGTGCGTATGGAGCTGACGAATCCTGCGGACATCCGCGCACTGCTCGCGCGGCATGATTTCCGCTTTTCCAAGTCCATGGGGCAGAATTTTCTGACGGCCGCATGGGTCCCGGCCGACATCGCCGAGGCCTCCGGCGCGGACGCGCGCACCGGCGTGCTCGAGGTCGGCCCCGGCATCGGCTGCCTGACCGAGCAGCTCGCGCAGCGCGCGGCCAAGGTCGTCTCGGTCGAGCTGGACGAGCGGCTGCGCCCAGTGCTGGCCGAGACGCTCGCCGCCTATCCGAACGTGGAGATCGTCTTTGGCGACGTGCTCGCGCTCGATCTGCCGCAGCTGGTGGCCGAGCGCTTCCCTGGCCTGCGCCCGGTCGTGTGCGCAAACCTGCCGTATAACGTCACGACGCCGCTGATCACGGCGTTTCTTACCGCCGGATGCTTCGACACCGTCACGGTCATGATCCAGCGCGAGGCCGCACACCGGCTCTGCGCCCGGCCGGGAACGGCGGACTACGGTCTGCTGACCGTGCTGACCGCGTGGTATGCCGAGCTTGAGCTGCTGTTCGATGTGCCGCCGCACTGCTTCGTCCCCGCGCCGAAGGTCACGAGCACCGTCGTGCGGCTGCGTATGCGCAGCGCACCGCCTGCGGACGTGCAGGATGAAGCGCTGCTGTTCGCCATCGTGCGCGCGGCGTTCAGCCAGCGCCGCAAGACGCTCATCAATGCGCTCGCGGCCGGTGTTCCCGGCTGCGACAAGGCGCGCGCCGCCGCGGCGGTCGCCGCCTGTGGCTTCGATGCGCGCGTGCGCGGCGAGACGCTTGACCTCGCGCAGTTTGCCGCGCTGAGCAATGCGCTGCGTGCGGAGCTTGGTTGACATAACGAAAACAAATCAGGGCGTTCCATCGCGGGACGCCCTGATTTTTTGTGGATACAGTTCTTTTTCGGTTTACATAACGAGTGGAACGGGAGCTTTCCATGCATACCGCCGGCTGTGCGCGCATACTGTGGTAGCAAACGCAGCAGGAGGGGAGCGCCATGCCATATGAGGACAAAAAGGCCGTGCCGCAGCGCCGGCCGCACGCAGTCACGCTCGACGAGCGCAGCCATCTGACCGTTACGGGAGTGGACGAGGTCGTGCGCTTTGACGACACGGAGGTGTCCATGCGCACGTCGCGCGGGATGCTCACCGTGCACGGCGAGGGGCTGCGCGTCGGCCGGCTTGCAATCGACACGGGGGAGCTTGCAATCGACGGTGCGTTTGACGCGCTCGATTACACGGAGGAGACGGTGTCAGGCGGCGGCTTCTGGTCGCGCCTGTTCGGCGGATGAAGCTGCCGCTGCTCGGTCAGCTTGCGCAGCTCATGCTCGGCCTCGGGCTCGGCGCGGCGCTCGGGCTGGCGTTCGACGTGCTGCGCGTGCCGCGCCGCCATGCGCGCAGCGCGGTTTTCCGCGCGCTGCTCGACGGTACGTTTTGCCTGCTTGCGCTCGGGAGCGTGTTCCTGCTTGGCATGACGGCCGGCGACGGGCAGGTGCGCCTGTTTCTGTTCGCGGCCATCGCCGGCGGCTGGACGTGCTACTTTCTCTGGCTCAGCGGGCACATTTTCCCGCAGCTGGAGCGATCTGGCCGCCTGTGCGCGCGAAAAATGCGCCAGATCACGGCTCCGGGAAGAAAATTCATAAAAAAAGTTCTGTTTTTTGCAAAAAAACACTTCCAATCTCGCCGCAGATGTTTTAGAATAGGCTGTATTACTGGACGCAGATACGATCCGGGGGGAGGTACTGCCGACCGTGAAATTCAAGAAGGCAAGCATATTTACCAAACTGGTTATCGCGGCGCTGATGGTGTACGCACTCATCAGTCTGGTCGTGGTGCATCAGCGCACGGCACAGCTTCAGGATCGCGCCGCGGCACTGCAGCAGCAGGTGTCCGAGATGACCCAGTCCAATGCCGAGCTGCAATATCAGATCGACCACAGCGACGACGATGACATGCGCGAATCGGTCGCGCGGGAAAAACTCGGTCTGGTCAAGCCCGGTGAGAAAATTTTTTACGATACGAGTGATTGAGCAAGGAGAAACGAACCGTATGCAGGTGGAAGTCGGAGCAGTTGTGGAAGGTACCGTTACCGGTATCACGAAGTTTGGCGCGTTTGTGAGTCTGCCGGACGGCAAGAGCGGTCTGGTGCACATATCCGAGATCGCCAACACCTACGTCAGCGACGTCAATGAGTTTTTGAAGCTGGGCGACAAGGTGAAGGTGCGCGTGCTGGCCGTGACGCCGGACGGGAAGATCAACCTGTCCATCAAGAAGGCGGAGGAAGCGCCCGCCCGTCCGAACAACCGCCCGATGAACGGCGGCCGTCCCGGCGGCAGCCGCCCCAATAACGGCGGCGCACCGCGTGCTGCGCGCCCCAACCGTCCGGCCCAGCCGGCGGGGCAGGTCAGCGGCCCGAGCGGGGACGCCGCGTTCGAGGACCGGCTCAAGCAGTTCATGCAGGAGTCGGACAGCCGCATGGCCGGCAACCGCCTCTATAACGACCGTTCGCGCGGCCGCCGCCGCGGCAGCGGCCGTGGATAACACCCAAGACGGCATCAGGCCCCACTGCATTTGCAGTGGGGCCTTTTTCCGAAGAAAGGAGCCGACGATGCAGGTCTATCTGAGCGAACACATCGCGCCGTCTGCCTATGCCCGGCTGGCGCGCCATTTTGAGATCGTGGACAATTTCGACCATCCCGAGCGGCTCGCCGCCATGGTCATCCGCCGCGCGGTCGTGCCGCGGTCGGTCATCGCGCACGCGCCGAATCTGAAGGTCATCGCCATGCACGGCGTCAGCCGCGACACGATCGACACCGCTGCTGCCGCCGAGTTCGGCGTGCCGGTGCCGAATGTGCCGGGCCTCGGCGCACCGGCCGTCGCGGAGCTGGCCGTGGCGGAGCTGCTGGCGCTCAACCGGCAGCTGAAATTTGTCAACAACGGCCTGTGCGCCGGACGCTTCGACCATTTCGGCGCAGAGGAATTCGTCTGCCATGAGATGACCGGCCGCACACTTGGCCTTGTCGGCACGGGCAACATTGCCCACCGCGTGGCGGATATTCTGCGCGCGGCGTTCGATGTGCGCGTCCTGTGCTGGAATCCGCGCCGCACGGCCGCCGAATGTGCCGCGTGGGGCTACGAACAGGTCGGGACCCTGCCGGAGCTTTTCCGGCGCTCCGACTTCGTGAACGTGAGCATCACGCTCTGCGACGAAACGCGCGGCCTCATCAACGCGCCGGTGTTCGCCGCGGCGAATCCGGAGCTGCTGCTCGTCAACACCTCGCGCGGCGGCATCGTCAACGAGCACGATCTCTACGTCGCGCTCACCACGGGGCAGATCCGCGCCGCGGCGAGCGACGTGTTCGCGCACGAGCCGCCGGCGAGCGATGATCCGCTCATCCATCTGGACAATTTCATCGCCACCTTCCACATCGGCGGCAGCACATACGAGTCGCTCGAGCGCGTGAGCAGCCGCGCCGTGGACTATGTGTTCCAATACACCGGCGTCGCAGAGCGGTGAGGCTGTCGGCGCTTCCGGGAGCAGGCAAACACTATAAAAACACCCGAGGCCTCAGCCTCGGGTGTCCGGCTTGTCAAAACCTCGCAGCCTTTCACCAACGGTGCGGCGAAAGAAAATCCAATCATTTTCTCAGGCGACATGTGCGGCTGAGAAAATACCGCTCGGCCTGCAAACGTGCGCGCCGGCCGCCCGGGGCGGACAGCGCGTGCGCTGCAGTCAGGCCGCAAAACCCTTGTCAAAAAGTAATACTTTTTGACAGGCTCAAAGCGCCCGAAGCTTTCGCTTCGGGCGCTCCTTTGGTTTACAGGTTACACGGACATCCAGCCGGGCAGTGCGTTGGCGATCGCGTCCACGATTTCCTTTGCCTTTTCTTCGCCGCAGCGCTCAAGGATGTCGGAGGCGAGGTCGAGGCCGATATGGATGGGTCCTCTGAATTCGGTCATGTTACTTTACCCCTTTCGTCAGATTTCCGCCGCCGTCCCACACAACAGACGGCACCGGATGGTTGGTATTGCCGGTTACAGGTAATACTGTAACGGAAAAAGTGTCAAAACGCAAGTGACAAATTTTATAGAGTGTAACACTTTGAACATTTTCATCCAATTTTCCGAAACCGCTTTGTTTCTGGTTGAAATATCTCAACCAGCGCCGCGTAATCCGGCAAAATGTTGCATAATTGCGCACCGGTCGACGGCCTTCACAGGGCGAAACGGCATTATGGAAACCGGTTCTCCACATTACCAACAGACTTTTCAACACAAACGGGGTGCAATTAACGATGTTATGTTAACTACGGATTGGTTTTCCCGTTTTTCGGTGCTGTTCTTCCCTGTGCGCACAAGTGTACGGCAAAGCGGCATCCTGCTGCGCTTTTGCCCTGCACGCGCCAAGACCCGCCGCCTGCTCTGCGTTCTGCAAGTGCACAAACCCCCGGGAGCAGAACGCTCCCGGGGCAGGTGTATTGGCTTTTGCGGTGAGCAGTGCGTCGGTCACAGGCCGGTGAGGCGGCAGTAGCGCATCATGATGGCTGCGATCTGCGCGCGTGTGGCACCGCCGCTCGGGGCCAGATAGTCGGCGCCATTGCTCGCGATGCCGGAGATGAGACCGTTGCCGACGGCCCAGCTCATGGCGGCGTATGCCCAGTTGGAGACGCTGGCGGCATCGGGGAAGCTGTTGAGCGATGCTGCGCCGCCGAGGTAGGCCGGCGCATACTTTTCGGTGTAGCCGTAGAGGAGGACGGCCATCTGCTCGCGGGTGATGAGGCCGTCGGGCGCGAAGGTCGTCGGGGTCATACCGGCGACGATGTCTTTGTCGTAGCCCCAGGCGACGGCGTTGTAGTACCATGTGCTGGGCCTGACATCCGTGAACGGCACGTAATATTTGCTGTAGTCGGTCGTGTCGCCGGAGAGGTTATAGAGGATCATCACGATCTGTGCGCGCGTGCTGACCGTGCCGGGCGAGAACGTCGTCGCGTCGAAGCCGCTCATCAGACCGTGGCGCACGCAGTAGTCGATGCCCTCGTGCGCCCAGTTGGACGGGGCGGGCACATCGCGGAAACGGAAGCTCGGGCACGCGGCGCCGCCCGGACAGACCGCAGAGCCGGTGGCGGGGATGATCTCGGTTCTGGTATGGCCGCAGACGGTGCAGGTGTAGGTGCGGACGCCGGGCGTGGTCTCCGTCGGCGCGACGGTCACGGTGCCCTCGTCCCAGACGTGGGTGTGCGGGCCGGTGGCGGGGATGACCTCGGTCTTGGTCTGGCCGCAGACGGTGCAGGTATAGGTCATGGTGCCGGGGTCCTTCTCGGTCGGCTCGGTGGTCACGGTGCCGCTGTCCCACTTATGGCCGAGCGCGGGCTTGACATTGCGCTGTTCGGTCGCGCCGCAGTCTCTGCAGGTGTAGAGGTCATAGCCTGCCTCCGTGCAGGTGGGTGCGACGGTCTTGGTGAAAACGAAGGTGTGCGCGCCGGTAGCGGGGATGACCTCGGTCTTGATCGCGCCGCAGATGGTGCAGGTATAGGTCATGGTGCCGGGGTCCTTCTCGGTCGGCTCCGTGGTCACGGTGCCGTTGTCCCACGTGTGCGCGCCGGTGGCGGGGATGACCTCGGTCGCAATGACATCGCCGCAGTTGGAGCAGACGGTGTCGATGCGGCCGTCGGCCCCGCAGGTGGCGGGCACGGTGGTTTCCGTCGTGCCGTAGCCGGTGTGCAGGCACGCGCCCTTGCTGCTGACCTTGTAGCCCTGCCATGTGCCGTCGGCATCCAGCGTCCAGCCGTAGACCGGGTCGGGGTTATAGTGGATGGTGACGATGCCGGGCTCAAAGCTGTGCTCGGCCGCGCCGCCGGGCTGGACCGTCGGGGGGGCGCCGTAGCAGCGCACGTCCCCCAGCGCGGTGCAGCCGGTGAACGCGTTGTGGCCGACGCTCGTCACGGTGCCGGGCAGCTTCATGTCCGCCAGCGCGGTGCAGCCCTGGAAGCAGGCGTCGGGGACGGCGGTCACGCCGCCGGGCAGCGTCACGTCCGTCAGCGCGACGCAGCCGTTGAAGGCGGAGTTGCCGAGCGTCGTCACGGCCGCGGGGATGGGCGCCTTGGTGAGCGACTTGCAGCCCTCAAACGCGCGCTCGCCGATGGCGGTCACCTCGCCCTTATAGTCGACGGTCAGCAGCTTCGTGCAGTCGTTAAAGCATTTGTCGGGCACGGCGGTAATGGCGGCCGGCAGAGTCGTGCCGCTGAGACTCGCGCAGGCGTCAAACGCGCCGCGGCCGAGGGTCTGCAGCCCGTCGGGCAGCGTGATGGCGGTCAGCCCGTCGCCCGCGAGACCGAAGTCACCGATCTCGGTCACGCCCTTGGGGATGGACATACCCGTGAGCTTGGAGCACAGGGCGATGCCATAGCGGCCGATGCTCGTCACGCTTTCCGGCAGTGTGACCTGCGTGGCGGCCGGCAGGAAGAACAGCGCATAGTTGCTCACGTTCGTGACGCCGTCCTTGATGACGACCTTCTTCAGCTCGCCCTCGAGCTTGAAGTTGCCGAAGCTCGTGAGCATACCCAGCGCCTCATAGTTCCACCACGGGGCGAGGTTGCCCTCGGGGAAGTTGAAGTCGGGCATGGCTCCGGTGCCGGAGATGGTCAGCGTCTTGCCGCTGAGAACACCGGTGGAGACCTCCCAGTGCAGGCAGTTGTTCACACCGAAGTCGCCCGAGGTGGCCGCGGTGCCAAAGCTGCTGAGGATCGCATCCATGTCCAGATCGGGGATCTCAAACTCCTCCTTGAACTGCTCGATCTTCTCTTTGATGAGTTTTTCGGCAATCTCTTTTTTCAGATCGTCGATTTTGCCGGCCGATGCGTTCACGGTCAGGCCGGAGAACAGTCCCACGACCAGAACGAGACACAGCGCCAGCGAGAGCAGGCGTTTTTTCATAGTTTCTTCCTCCTTACGGTAATGTTCCTGTGTACAACGGGAATATCTCTCTGTTGAAAATATAGCATACTTCCGGCAAAGTGTGCAATGGATGGGACGCAAAAACCGACAGATTTGTTACGAAACCACAAATCTGAGCAAGAATTTTACACGTTTTTTTGCCTGTGAACGCTTTCGGGCTGTTGCAATGGCGGGGCGCGTCCTGTATACTTGCTCTGTAGACATATTTTTTGAAGTGTCGGATCCAGGAGGGAGGAACCATATGAAAAAACGAGTGTTGTCGCTGCTGCTGTGCTTTGTGCTCGCGGCGGGACTGCTGAGCGTGTGTGCTCCGCCGGCGCAGGCGGGCACGATCGCGGACGCGTTTGAACTGTTTATCAAGCAGCCCGGTCAGATCAAAAAGCTCTTCGGCCGTGAGGTCGCCCACGGTGACTGCGGCCCCGCCGGGGACGAGGCGAGCGTACATTATAAGATCTACGAAGTCACGAACCCCACCGTTGTGCAGGACAACCCCTTCCTGCAGCAGATCTGGCAGATCCATGATTACCGCGAGGACGCGCAGTATTACGGCGTGTACATCTTCGGCGACGGGAAAATGGCGGACTACGCGGCGACCGGCCAGAAAGCGCCGTGGATGGGCAACGTGGAGGTCACGGAGTATAACGACAAGGGACAGGTCCTCGGCACGACCGTCGTGGAAAACCTCGGTGAGGAGTATCTCGCGCTGGCCTACATCGCCGACGGCACCGACGAGGAGTGGGACGGCCGCACCGAGCGCTACTCCGGCGTCACGAATGTCGGCGCGTATGCGTTCAAGGACTGCCGCTATCTCACGTGCATGTTCCTCAATGACGACATCACCACCATCAGCGATCACGCATTTTATAAAGACGAGTACCTCTCGGCCATCAATATGCCGCGCCGGCTCGAGCTCGTTGACAAGTACGCCTTCTACGGCTGCGACACGCTCACCTTTGTGCGCGCGCGCAACTGCAGCCGCCTGCGCCGCATTGAGGACCACGCGTTTTACAGCTGCACCATGCTCGCCGAGCTGCGCCTGCCGGAAGGCCTGACGTATATCGGCCCGTGGGCCTTTGCGTGGGACCGCATCCTCGGTCAGGAGGACACGACGCTCGGCCTGCCGTCGAGCCTGCAGACGATCAGCACGGGCGCGTTCGCGTTCGTCAACCACCACAAGAACCTCAACATTCCGGCCAATGTCACGAGCATCGGTGACTTTGCGTTCATGTGCGATTACTACATGAACAACCTCACCTTCAGCCCCGGCGACAAGAAACTCACCATCGGTAAGGCGGCCTTCTTCGGCGACAACCACATGAAGTCCGTCGACCTCTCCAACCGCGTCGCGCAGATCGACCGCTGCGCCTTCGCCGGCTGCGAGATGCTCGAGGAGGCCTACTTCGGCGACAAGATCGACACGATCGAGGGCCGCGCCTTCACGAGTCTGGATAACGCCATGAAGATCGCCGTCGAGGGCGTGCTCAACGGCATCCTCCGCCCGGACGATACCGAGCAGAACGCCGATCAGGCCGGTGATATCAGTACGGCCCTGAACATGATCGCCAAGGTCACGAAGCTCAAGCGCGCCGTCTTCAAGAACGACCCCGCCAAGAGCATCTACGCCGCGGCGGACTCTAACCGTTCTTTCCCGGATGACTGCGTGGTCTATTACCCGCAGGGCAGCTACACCTGGGCCGCCGAGCTCAAGGACGACGGCACATGGCAGGGCTATCAGACCGGCTTCTGGCACGGCGACCACATCGCCGCGTTCACGGACACGGTCGTCGCGCCCACCTGCACCGAGCAGGGCTACACGCACCACGTCTGCACGGTGAAGGGCTGCACCTATGCCCCCGTGGACGACACTTATGTCGCCGCCACCGACCACACCTGGGTCAAGACGCAGACGAACCCGCCCACCTGCACCGAAAAGGGCACGGCGTTTTATAAATGCTCGGCCTGCGGCGCGACCCGCACCGAGAAGATCGCCGCGCTCGGCCATGATCTGAGCCGCTGCGATCTCCGGCCGGCCGCCACCTGCACGCAGCCCGGCCGCGCCGTCGGCACGTGTGCGCGCTGCGGCGTGCAGATCGACGAGGTCATCCCCGCCAAGGGGCATGACTACAGCTACGCCGAGACCAGCGTCGCGCCCACCTGCACCGAGCCCGGCCACTACAAGGGCACCTGCCCGACCTGCGGCAAGGACTATGACGATGTCGTTCCCGCCCTCGGCCACGACTGGGGTGAGTGGGTCACGTCGATCGAGCCGACCGTCTCGACCGTCGGCTACCGCTATCATGTCTGCAACCGCGACGGCTGCGGCTACCGCGAGGGGGAGGACATCCCGAAGTTGCACACCCACACGTGGGATGCCGGCGTCGTGACGCAAAAGCCCACTGCGGCCGAGCCCGGCGTCAGGACCTATACCTGCACCGTCTGCGGCCAGACCAGGACGGAGGCCATCCCCGCAACCGGCGTGCCGGAGACCTGTAACGGCGGCCCGGCCTGCCCGGGCTACGCCTTCCGCGATATGCCCGCGCCGAGCATCTGGTCGCACGCGGGGCTGGATTACTGCATCGATCATGGCTATATTGCCGGCACGTCGGCAACGACCGTCACGCCGGACGGCGAATGCACGCGCGCCATGATCGTGAGCATCCTCTACCGCGTGCAGGGCGAGCCCGCGAAGGTCAACGGTTATGAGCTCAAAAAGCTCGCCCCGCCGTTTGACGACGTGGAGCGCGGCCGCTGGTATACCGACGCCATCTGGTGGGCAAAGCTCACGGGCGTCGTCTCCGGCATGAGCCCGAGCACCTTTGCGCCCGACGATCCGATCACGCGCGCGCAGCTTGCGGTCATCCTCTATAACTATACCAAGCAGTTTGCGCCCGAGAGCCTGACGGAGACGGGCTCGCTCACCGGCTTCCCGGATGCGGGCAGCGTCCCGTCGTGGGCGCGCACGGCGATGGCGTGGGCCGTCGGCAACGGTCTGATCTCCGGCGTCGGTGAAAACGGTGTCTCGTACCTCAGGCCGGAGGGCTGCGCTACGCGCGCGCAGGTCGCGACCATTCTCATGAACTACGACAAGGCGCTGGGCTGAGGTCAAGCCAATAGAAAAAGCTCCGGAAGCGAAAAACGCTTCCGGAGCTTTTTGCTCTCTGCATAGTTAACATAATTACGTGATGTTTTGCTTGCGCTGCCTGATGATAGCGCTCTTTGTCGAAAAGGTTTACATAAGATTATCCCTTTCTGCCGCGCAGCATCGCCGCGATCGTCACGGCGCTGTATCCGCTCTGCTGCCAGAGGTCGTCGGGCACCGTGCCGCCGTTGCGCAAAATGAGCGCGATCTGGCGCCGCGCATCGCTGCGCGCTGCCGCCTGTGCCTTGTCGCGCGCGGCCTTTTCCTTTTCGGCTGCGGTCTGCTCGGCCTTGGCTTTCTTGTCGGCGGCGGCCTTGGCGTCGGCGAGGGCCTTCGCCTGCTGCTGCAGCTTGCTGTCCGCGCGGTCGTAGGCGGCGTCGTCCATGTCGAGCAGCGCCGCGATCTGCGCCTTCGTCACGCCGTCACGGCTGTCAGCGGCGTCGAGCATCCGGTCAATGGCGCTCAGGCGTGTCTTGTGCTCGCTGCTGTAGCGCTCGTAGGCCAGCTGCGCCAGCTCCGGCAGTTTGCCTGCGAGCATGGCGCGGTAATAGCCGCCCGCCTGCTGCGAGGCCGCCACGGCCGCCGTCGAGGCCTGACCGCCCGTCAGCGCGGCCGCCTTGCCGAGGGCGTTTTCTGCCGCGAGCTCCGCCTGCCGCTCGTATTGCTGCCGGTAGGCGGCGTAGAGCTTGTCCGACGCGGGGTCGTAGTCAAACTGCTCGCCGAGCAGTGCGTCGAGCATCCGGTCGATCTGTTCGCGGCGGTCTGCCGTGCCGCGCCCGGTCAGCAGCGCCTCGGCCTCGCGGCGGTGCGTGTCGTCATAGTCCGGCACGTCTTCGATGGGCAGGTACTGCGCATAGTCACTCGTCTGTTCCTGACCGGCCATGCCCTCGCCGCGGATCTTCGCGTTGCGCTGCTGCTCATAGACGGCGGCAGCCGCGTTGTCACCGCGCCGGGCCGCCTGCTCCATGAGCGCGGCGTAGTCGGTGTCCTTGTCGTATTTGTATTTTGTCGCCATAGGTTCTCCTTTCCTCAGTGCTGCGGTCCGGCGGCGGTCTCCGTGCGCGTGAGCGAACATAGCCGCCATGCCCCCGTGCCCGTCAGCCGAAGGCGAAAGTGGTCGCACCGGCGCGGCAGTACCGGCAGGGTGAACGTACGCTTTGCACCCGCCGTCACGTTTGCAAGCGTGTGCCACTGTCCGTCGGAGTCATACTGCGCCGCCGCCGTGATGCTTGCGCCCGCCTCGGCCTCCAGCCGCAGCTGCACGCGCAGCAGCCGCTTGCAGTCCGGGCTGCCGCTGATAAAGTCGCCCGTTTCGAGCAGGCTCTCCATCTGTGCCGTGCTGCCCGCGCCGAAGCGCCACACGCCGCGCGTATCCTGCGCATAGAGCGCGCCGCCGCACTGCGCAAAGCCGCGCGCGTCAAAATCGTCCTCACGGCTCCACAGGCCGCTGCGCGTGTCATATACAAACAGGTGCCGGACGCTCCGCTCGTCGCGCGCCGAGAGATACCAGCGCGTCCCGTCCGTGCCGGCGACGCCGTGCGTGAGCGTGCGCCCGAGCGCATCGCCGATGCGTACCGGCCGTCCGCCCGCCGTGCGCGCCGCGCCGACGGGGGAGAGGTAGTAGAGCGTCTCGGCCGCCGTTACGAGCGAGCGGCCGGAGTCCTGCTCCGCGCCGAGCGCGGCCGAGGCCACGAGCTGGAAGTTTGTAGGCCGCGTGCCGTAGAGTCGCCAGAGCCCGCCGGGCTTGAGAAACACCACACCGCTGCCCGTCGCCGCGCAGCCGGAAAAATCCCCCGGCGCGCCGACGTCCACGCTCCATGCGGCCGTAGCGACCGCGCCGTTTTCGTCCGCCTCGTACCAGAACCAGCTCAGCGGATCGCCGAGCTTTGTGCACCACACGCTGTCGTGTGCGCACGCCCAGAGGCGGTTGCCGTAGCTGCACGCGTGCTGCGCGTCGGGCACGCGCCGCGTGATCGTGACGCCGTTGACTGCGCCCGCGCGCACGAATGTGTCCGGGTCAAAGCGCAGCCGCGCCCCGTCGATGCCGCGCAGAATGTACGTGCCGTTGTTGCGCACGTCGCCGAAGCCGCTGAGCGTCACGGCGTCGCCTGTGCGAAAGTCTGTGCCCGCGCCGTCGGCCACGAGGACCTGCCGCAGCACCGGATGCACGCCGAACTGGCCGCCCGGCGGGTCTACGTGCACCCGTACCGCTGGACGTCGCTGGGCCTGTCGCTGCTGGAGGCCATGCACCTGGGGATGCCCGTGGTGGCGCTGGCCGCGACCGAGGCCGTCGAGGCGGTGCCCCGCGAGGCCGGGGTGCTGAGCACGAACCCGGACGAGCTGGGCGCGGCGGTCGGCCGGTTCGGCTCTCGGGCCGGCTCGGTGGCGCCGCGCACGCTGCGTCGCGCACTAGGGTGGCCGCTAGTCGGACAGGACCGCTGCCTGGTGAAAAGGACTGACCTCGCCGTGCATCACGACCCGGCCACCGCCGTTGGGCGTGGTCCCCGATGACTGCACTCGCCGTCGCCCTCGCCGCGCTCGGTGCCTGCGGATACGCGCTGGGTGCTCGCCTGCAGCACGCCGCCGTGAACGATGTCATCGGCGACCGCGGACTCGGCCTGCGCCACCAGGCCCAGCTGGTCCGCAACACCCGGTGGCTGCTCGGGCTCGCCTCGCTCGGCAGCGGCGCCGTGCTGCACGCCTGCGCGCTGGGGTTGGCGCCGCTGAGCGTCGTGCAGCCGGTCGGTGTGATCGCCCTGCCGATCACCGTGCTGCTCAACCTCAAGCAGCAGGGCATCCACGCCCGGGACATCAGCCCGCACGTGCTGTGGGCGGTGGTCGCGGCCACCGGAGGCGTAGTCCGGGGGCATCTTGGCGGCGATGTCCTCCGCCGAGTGCGTGTTGATGTAGCGCAGCGTCTTCACCAGCGCGTTGGCCAGCTTCTGCGCGGTCTGCTTGTGCTGGGCGACGTAGCCGCACTCCATGTACAGCGACGTCGACGGGTACAGCCCGCCCAGCGCCGCCTTGGTGCCGTCCTCGGTGCGCATGTCCGCGAGGATCCGGCCCTGGCCGGTGGAGGTGAGCTGGTTGATGGTCGGGTCGGTGGTCATGCCCCCGTCGATCTGGCCGTTGGTCAGCGCGGCGATGAACGTCTGCCCGGCACCGGCCTTGACCGTGGTGTAGGCGTGCGTGTCCACGCCGTTGCGGGTGGCCAGCGCCTGGGTGAGGAAGTCGGTGGACGACCCCGGGCTGGTCACGCCGAGCCGCTTGCCGGCGAACTCGGCCGGGCTGCGCGGCGCGTTCGGCCGGGTGCTGACCATCTCGGCCTCGCCGGGCACGTCGGACATCTGCACCACGCTCTGGATGCACTTGCCCTTGGTCTGCAGGTCGATGGTGTGGTCGTAGAAGCCGACGACGCCCTGCACGTCGCCGGAGATCAGGGAGTTCTCCGCGGTCGCGCCCGCCGGTTCGGTGGACAGCTGGACGTCCAGCCCCTCCTGGCGGAAGTAGCCGAGCTGGTCGGCGAGCTTGGCGGGCAGGTAGATGACCTTCTCGATGCCGCCGACCATGAGCCGCACGGGACCGCCGTCGGCGGTGCGCGAATCGCGGCAGGCGGTGGCGGTCAGCGCGGTGACGGTGGCGAGCACGAGTGCCGCCGTGGCCCGGAAACGCATCGTGACGCTCCTTCGTTCAGTGCCTGCCTGTGCACCAGGCAAGCGGTCGTAGCACGCACAACGAGTCCGAGAGCACATCCCTCGGCGTCTGTCTTCGAACGGGGTCGGTGAGGATGAC
>OGLN01000413.1_pt1 | contig 35170 bp, 24 predicted proteins | sample 1572641 | NCBI WGS metagenome assembly OGLN01 (sample SAMEA2581903, study PRJEB24529) | metagenome | biome: Human gut stool | place: China | collected 2011
TGGTGCCGAAGCGGCGGGATGACCGGCCGGCAGCTGCGGCCTCTTTTGCCGTCCTTAACGGACGCTCCTGATTCAGGCAAAAGGCGCAGTCTGTTTTTTTGCTCCCCGAGTATAGAAGGCCGCCGGTCGAGCGCCAATCCGTCGAAGGAATACGCTTTCCTAATCTTTAAGCAGTAGAAGCGCAAAACGTCCGTCCAAAGAAATCCTTGCGCAGAACAGCATTCAGACGCTGTTCACAAAGGATGTGACGCAGTTTCGCGGTGCGCTGCAGGCAGACTGGTGTATTCATGCTTATCGTCTTGCGGTGCTGGAAGGACTGCGCCCGGGTGAGCTGCTGGGATTGCGTTGGGAGGACTTGAACGGTTCTACATTGACGATTCATCAGTCTATTAACGATTTGGGAGAGGTTACAGACGGTAAAAATGAAAACGCAAACCGTACCATTGTGCTGACCGGACTTGCAGTGCAGGAAATCGAGGCACAGCGCAAACAACTGCACGACCGCGGAATGGTTTGCAGGTGGATTTTTCCAAACGAAAAGTGTCAGCCGTTCCGGCAGAAGGCCTTTCGCAACCGCTGGTACAAGTATTGTGAAACGAACCAAATCAGCGCCGTCACGCCTTATGAGCTCCGGCATACTTTCGTGTCGATTTGTGATGAGATGCCGGACGGACTCAAAAAGCAGGTTGTCGGACACAGCCGCAATATGGATACCAATGGTATCTACGGTCACCGGAAAACCGGCGACTTGGAGCGCGCCGCAGCATATAGTGATGCTGCGTTCCGGGCAATTCTCTAACCGCATAAAAAATGAGGCTGTACAGTGTGGTACAGTCTCATTTTTTATAATTCCTGCAGAATTTCATTAAATGTGTCAAGCATGTAATACTAAAGTCTAATTAAAACAATTGATTATCCAACTACGCCCTGTAATGCTCTTTATCGTATCAGAGGTCAAGGTGCAAATGGTATCGCAAAGCCGATCTACTACCTTCTCCAAAGTAGCAAACACTTCATTGCGGAAGCCCGTGATTCGGAGCTCTTTCCATATCTGCTCGATGGGATTCATCTCAGGCGTATACGGTGGAATGTAAAACAACTCTATGTTTTCCGGGATATGAAGCTTGTTAGACTTGTGCCATGCTGCACCATCACAACACAGCAGGATCAAATCATCCGGGTATTGCTTGGACAGTTCCTCAAGAAATATGTTCATACAAGTAGAATTGCAATACGGCATAACAAGAAAACAGGAGCTTCCCGTTACTGGTTCAACAGCTCCGTATGCATACCGATATTCACGAATGTGATGGCAAGGTACCGATGGACGAATGCCCTTTTCACACCAGCAGTATTTGGGCTTGTTGATTCGTCCGAATCCTGCTTCATCCTGGAACATAAGTCGTACTTCTTGATGTGGATGACCAGACTTGTTTACATAATCCTTTAGCTCGCCGATTCGCTTGTTAATTTTTTTGAGGTCTCGATGACCTCATCACTGGCTTTCTTCGGATGCTTGCTCCTTGGCATGACTTTCCTCCAACCGTGGCGGTGGAGGACGTAATAGATCTGTGATGTCCCTATGGAATGACCTACAGCTTCCCGATATGCAGTCTCAATATCATGCACCGATACCGTTTTTCCTTCATTTGAAGCCTGACGAAACGGCTCCAGGAGCGCTTCCTCTTCTGCATAACTCAGGTTCCGGTGGTTTCCGTGATAGTGGCTTTCTGTGATACTTGCAAGACCGTTGGCTTTATATCGGGAAACCAGCACGGTAATATATTGCGTGTGGAAGCCGGTTTTTTCACGAATTTCTTTGTTCTGCTTCCCTTCTGCTCGCATCTCAAGTGCTGCCAGTCTTTTTTCAACATTCTTGTCTCGATTCTTTTTCCTCGCAGCCTTGATTTCTTGCATTTCCTCAAGCGTGAAAGTGTATCTTTTCATTTCTCATCACCATCTTCATTATACAACAACGTCGATAAATCATCAATCTCTTTAAAAAGATATTAGTATAAAAACAAAAGAGCGGCGGAGAGGATGAGATACATATCCTCTCCGCCGCTCTTTGGACATTTCGCCGTGTGGGTCACGGTGTGGGTCAGGCAAATTCGCTACCCGAAAATCCGAACAAATAAAAGAGAAAACCGGTGAAAATCTCTCGATTTTCACCGGTTTCTGGAGCTAGTGGCCGGACTTGAACCGGCGACCTGCTGATTACGAATCAGCTGCTCTACCGACTGAGCCACACTAGCACCTCGATTGCCTAAATAATATAGCACGTTTTTCCCGCCGCGTCAATCCCTTTTTTCACAGAAACACTGTTTTTGAGTATGTCTTTGCATTATGCACAAATGTACGTGGAAAGATTCTATAATGTTGTGTAGCGATTTAAATTGATTTAATAGTTATTTTATGGTATGATGCATACCGTACTTGTTATATTCTGAGAAGGGAGAGGGACGTCCGCAAGGCGTCCGGAAAGGAGAACTATGGAAGCTATCATCAATTTCTTCACGGGAACCCTGAACACGGTCGCATGGCTGTACATTTTCCTGCCATGTACCATTGTTGGCGGTCTGTATCTGACCATCCGCAATCGCGGGATCCAGTTCACGCGGTTCGGCTATGCGATGAAAAACACGGTCGGCAAGATGTTCCAGAAGCAGGAGGCAGGCGCTGGCGCGGTCACGCCGCTGCAGGCTGTCACAACGGCCCTGGCTGCGACGGTCGGCACCGGCAATATCGTCGGCACCTCGCAGGCCATCGCCCTCGGCGGCTACGGTGCAGTGTTCTGGCTGTGGCTGGCGGCGCTGCTCGGGATGATGATCAAGTATTCCGAGGTCACGCTGTCCATCCAATACCGCGAGCGCGACGCAAAGGGTGACTGGGTCGGCGGCCCGATGTACTACGTCAAAAACGGTCTCAGCAAGCACTGGCAGTGGGTCGGCATTCTGTTTTGCGTTTTCGCAGCCATCGCTTCCTTCGGCATCGGCAATATGTCGCAGGTCAACTCCATCGTCGGCTCCCTGAACGACGCCATCGACGCCTTCATCCCGGCTGCGGAAGGGGAGCGGAAGCTGCTGAACTTCGTGTTCGGCGTTGCGATCGCCGCGCTGATCGGCGTGATTCTCTTCGGCGGAATCAAGCGCATCGGCGCCGTGGCGGAAAAGCTCGTTCCGGTCATGAGCGTTTTGTACATCATTTTTGCGCTTGTCGTGATTTTCGGTCACGCCGGTAATATCGGCCCGGCCTTTGGCAAGATCTTTGCCACAGCCTTTACGCCCAAGGCGCTCGGCGGCGCGGCCAGCGGTATTGCGCTCAAGCAGACCATTGTCTGGGGCCTGCGCAGAAGCGCCTTCTCCAACGAAGCGGGCCTTGGCTCCGCAGCCATCGCCCATGCGGCGGCTGACACCAAGAGCCCCGTCCAGCAGGGCCTGTACGGTATCTTCGAGGTCTTTGCCGATACCATCGTCATCTGCACCCTGACGGCCCTGACCATCATCTGCAGCGGCGTGGATATCACCTTCGGCCACAAGGTCGGCTCCGAGCTGATCACAGCCGCATTTGCCACCATGTTCGGCCAGAAATTCGCTTCCGTCTTCGTCGCACTGGCCCTGATGCTCTTCGCGTTCACAACGATCCTTGGCTGGTCGCTCTACGGCAGCCGCTGTGTGCAGTATCTGTTTGGCCTCAAGGTTTCGAAGGCCTATCAGGTCCTGTTCATCATCGTCGTTGTGGTCGGCGCGGTCGCGTCGCTCGACGTGGTGTGGGACATTGCGGACACGTTCAACGGTCTCATGGCGATCCCGAACTTTATCGCCCTGTTCGCCCTGTCCGGCGTTGTGGCGAAGCTGACGAAGGAGTATTTCTTCGATAAAAACAAGCTGGCAAAATAAAAACGAAAGCCCGCAGGCCGTTCAAAGCGGCCTGCGGGACATTTATGCGAAAGGGGAGAAGCGGTATGCAGCAGCTCCAGATCGGACGGGTCTACCGCCATTTCAAGGGCGATTATTATCTTGTGGAGGCGCTTGCCAAGGATTCTGAGACAGGCGAGGCCTGCGTGATCTACCGAAAGCTCTACGGCGACGGCGGTCTGTGGGTCCGTCCGCTCGAAATGTTTTTGAGCAAGGTCGACCGGGAGAAATATCCCGATGCGGAACAGGAATACCGCTTCGCGCTTCAGGACATCCCAAGCGCCGCCGGACATGAATAAAAACCGCGTCCGCCCCTACGCTGGCCTTGGAAAGCCTGCGCAAAATAGGAAAACAGCAGTTCTTTGACAGACCGAACGGCCCGGCGGAGCTTACTCCGCCAGGCCGTATTTTGTTTTGACCCTGTCCAGCTTTTCCAGCATCGGCTCTGCGCCGAGCCACAGGAAAAAGAACGTAGCGGCCGCTCGCACCAGATCGACCGGAATGCCGGTGACATAATAGCTCAAGATAATTTTCCGGTTGATCGTGTTCGACCACATGAGCGCAGACGCGGGATTCATAATGCCGCCGTAGATGATCGTGGACGCGATCACGCCGAAGATACAAAGGCTCAGCTGCCCGCGCCGCAGGACGCCCTTGCGGTACAAAACTCCCGCCAGCCAGCCGATTGACCCCATCGCGAACATCTGCCACGGTGTCCACGGGCCTTGGGAAAACAGCATATTCGAAACCAGCATGGTCATCGCGCCGACTAAGAATCCCGTTTCGCCGCCAAAGGCCACGCCCGCCAGGATCGTCATTGCCACGACCGGTTTGAATTCCGGCAGCATGAAGAACGCGGCGCGGCCTGCCACATTCAGTGCAACGAGCACGGCAATCAGCACCAGCTCCCGTGCCTGCGGCTTTCGCCCCTCGAAGATGAGGAAGAACGGAAGCATACATTCGAGCAGAATGAGCAGCGAAATGAAATAATACCGTTTCCCGCCGAAGCAGTACACACCGATGAACAGCGTCAGCGGAATGAGCAGGAGGATCAAAGCCGTCGCAAAAATCGTGCGGTTCCTCAGCTTCCGCTTTTCCACGGGCGTCTGGATGAGATAATCCGGGCGGTCGGCTTTTCGGCCAATGGACAGCGCAAACACGAGCAGCGAGAGAAGCAGAATGCCGTAGAGCCTCATCTGGCTGCCCGCAAGACCTGTCAGTCCGCCTGCGTCCACAAGCTTTGTCAGATCGGTCACGCCGATGGCCTGGAGCATCAGCACCAGCGACACGATACCGGATACGGCGGCAAGCGCCTTGCGCCAGACCGGGAGCTTTTTCAGAACCTGCGCTTCCTTCTCCGGTGCAGGCGGAATACGCTGATATTCCGGCAGCGCCGGTTCCGGCGCGACCGCTCCGCCGCAGGCCGCGATCACATCCTCCGGCGTGACTGCTTCCGGCAGCACATCGCGCGCAATGCGGTTCGCGGAGGTCGTGTAGAAGCTGTTGCCGCTGAAAAACGTGCGCGGCGCAGCCTCGGTGACGATATTGCCGTCAAAAAACAGGGCGCAGCGTTCGGCATACTTCGCGCAGAATTCGATATCATGGCTGACCATCAGAATCGCCACGCCGGACGCTCGCAGCGTCCGCAGAATCTGCCCAAACGTCTGCTTGAACTCCGCGTCAAGTCCCTTCGTCGGTTCGTCAAGGAGCAGAATGTCGGGATTCAATAAAAGGATCTTCGCCAGCGCCGCGCGCTGCTGTTCGCCGCCCGAAAGATCGTAGGGATGGCGGTCAAGCAGCTCCGCCAGCTTGCAGAGCGAAACGACCTGTGCGAGACGCTCAGGTTTCCGTTCGGATTTTGGTATGATCTCCAATAAGTCCTCGCGCACCGTGGCTTTTACAAACAGCGTCTGCGGATTCTGCGGCAGCATCCCAACCGTGCCGGTGATGGCTAACTCGCCGCGATACGCCTTTTTTAGTCCGGCGAGGAGCTTCATAGACGTTGTTTTACCCGTTCCGTTGCCGCCGAGCAGCGTAAGAAATTCGCCTTTGTGCAGCTCCAAGGATAGACCTTTTACCACGTCGGGCAGGTCTTTGTCGTATTTGAACCAGAGTTCCCGCGCCGAGACGACGGTTTCGCCGTTCGGCGTGTTTTTCTTTTCTTCCGGAATAGGTCGCAACTCATGCGTTTTCGCATAATCGAGCAGCCAGTTCCGGCCGTCGCAGACGGAAATCGGGCAGGCCGCCTTGGAATCCGACGCCGCCCAGATGCGCATGGCGGCGGGCATGGCGAGGAACATCGCGTTCCCACTGCTTTTCAGCTCTGCGCCCACTTCGGCGGGTGTACCGGTGCAAGGGAGCTTGCCGCCGTCCATGACCGCCACGCGCGAGGCGAAGGAGAAGGCTTCTTCCAGACGGTGTTCGGTCAGGAGGATCGTCGTGCCAAGTTCGCGGTTGATCTTGCCGAGGGTGGCTAAAAAATCAGACGCGGCAATGGGGTCGAGCTGGCTTGTCGGCTCGTCGAGAATCAGCACCTTCGGCTGCAAGACCATAACGGAAGCGAGATTCAAGAGCTGCTTTTGCCCACCGGACAGCTCTGTGACCGGCTTATAAAACCATTCCTGAATCCCGAAAAACGACGCCATTTCCGCAACGCGGCGGCGAATGGTCGGGGTATCATAGCCGAGGGATTCCAGCCCGAACGCCAGCTCGTGCCAGACCTTGTCGGTCGCGATCTGATTTTCCGGACTTTGCTGAACAAAGCCGATTGTTTCCGCCTGTTCGCGCTGGGATAGCTCGTCGAGCTTCTTTCCGTCAAACAGAATTTCTCCCGAACGTCTGCCGTGCGGGGCGAGAACGGTTTTCATCTGCCGCAGAAGCGTACTTTTGCCGCAGCCCGAGGGACCGCAAAGCACCAGAAACTCGCCTGGCTGGACGGACAGCGACAGGTCGGTGATTGCGTTCTTTTCCTGTTCCGGATATGCAAAATTCAGGTTTCGGATTGTAAAGATTTCCACTGCCTGTCCTCCTTTCGGTCGAGAATCACGGGGGTAAGAACGAGTGCCAGATACACGAACATGAAGCTGATCGTCAATGGCGTCCATAAGGCGGTTTTAACAGTAGGGTAATACCTAAAATACATTCCGCCTGCCAACCAGCCCGAAAGAATGTACGCGCCGCAGAAGATCAGCCACGCGAGAACGTTTTTGTCTCTATCATCAAAACGATAGATGGAAAACGCCGTGCGTCCGGGCAGACCGTAGCCGCGCGATCGCATGGAATCCGCTGTTTCAATCGCGTTCTCAAGTGACCACGTTACCATGATGGAGAAAATCTTGATTGCGTTAGAAACCCTACGAATCACGCTGCCGGTTTTTGTGTCGCGCCCGATGCATCTCTGTGCTTCGGCAACAACGTCCATCTGCGATTTGAATTTTGGGATAAAACGCAGCGCCATGGAGAGCACAAGAGACAGCGCCGGGATCACGCGCCCGAACAGGTACACGAACTTATCTGACGTCATCACCTCGTTGTAGCTCGAAAACCACAATACGACGCTTGCCAGCATGACGGCTGCGGCCACACCGTAGAACATGGATTCGAGCGTCAGCGGATTGCCGGAGGGCAGATAGGTCAAAATCGTTTGACCTTCGTGATTGAACGCCGGGTTGACGAGCGCGGCAAGCGCCGTCATGGGCAGAAGTCCCATGACGGCAAAGCGCACCGCTTTTCTGCCCTTGAGATAGATGTCATACGCCAGCGCACCGGTCAAGGAAATCGCAAGATAGACCGGGTGCATCAGGCACATCGAAAAGAGAAGAACGAGCGCGTAGTATAAAAAATTGATAATGGGATGGTAGCCGGAAAATGTATCTCTGTTTCTCATGCGTCACCGCCTGTCACATAGCCGCCGCCAATGTCCTTGCCCAGTTCGCAAGTATATTCCCATTCCACAATGTCGCCGTCCTGAAGCTGGTAGCGGCTGCATCCATAGTTGGGAAACCAGTCATTGACCTTATACATCCAGCCGGACACTTCGCCGCAGTCAAATTCGTAGAGGTTGCCAATGCCCTCAATGTAGGCGGAATTGTAGATCGGCGTCATGGAAAACTCCATGTGGAGCTTGTTGTCCTTGCAGACCTGTTGGAGCACATCAAAAACGCTTTGGCCCTGCTTGAAGGTGACCTCCACGGGCTTCAGCAGCCAGCCCTCCTCCGGCACCAACTCCACCTTTTCCTTGTCGCACAGATCCATGTGCTCCAGGATCGACGCGCAGGAAATAGAGATCGTACAGGTGTATTCCGTATCACCGACCGTCACGTCCTGCGGCTCGACCGGCTGCGGCTTGCCCTCGGGGACGGGGTCGGTCAGGTACTCATCCTGCCCCTCCTTCCGTTCGGGTTTCCCATAGCCGTTTCCCGCCGCGCAGCCACAAAGGAGCAGGAGCGTCAGGAAAAGCGCGGTCAGTCTGTAAAGCTGCTTCATTGCATCACATCCGTCATGTCATAGAGTGTGGTTTCGCCTGTTTCGGCCCGATGGATCGAGGCCAGTGCATAGAATGCCTGTTCCGTCGCCATGCCGTCATCGCCGCCGCCGTCCAGAACATGTACAAACGCACCGCTTTCCTGCGCGAAGCGCAGAAGCGCGTCTTCGACGGTAACGCCATTCTTCACGAAGCGCGCATCATCCAGCGGCACACCAAGCTCTGTCAGCGCCACGATCACCTGTGCGACCGATTCACTGTTACTGGAGCCCCATGAAGCATAGCCGCCGTCCGGCTCCTGCAAGGAGGAAAGGACGGCAAGGCCGCGTTCCACGGCTGCTTCAACCTCCGGCTGTTCGCGGTATTTGGCAAGCGCCTGCAGCGTCATTGCCGTAATGTCCACGTCCGCCTCGCCGCCCGTCAGCGTCCAGCCGCCGTCCGGCAGTTCCCGCGCAAGCAGCTCGTCCACATACATCTGCCGTGTCGCCTGCACGGCGGCATCCGGGTTTTCAGGAATTTCGTAGTTCCCGCTGTCCAGCGCCAGCAGCGCGAAGATCGTGCCGTTGATGCCCTGCTTGGTGACCTGTTCAAAGTCTGCCAGCGGTTTCAGCAGGTCGAAACCAGCTACACTGGCCGGGTCTTTTCCAATGGCGGTCAGCGCCAGCACGGTGCGGGAATACTCGGTGTACTTCCGCTCACTGAGTATTCCGTTTTTCTCGCGGACTGCTGCTTCTACATTTTTGTAATAAGTATCAAAGTATTTCTGCGAAACCTTTATGTCGGAGCGTGCCAACCCAAAAATCAGCCAGTCTCCGCCGATGGAGGCCGCTCCCGGCTCGGCTACCTGCGCTTGCAGATAGCCGGCCGTTTTTTCAAGCTGCGTTTCCGGTTTGCCGCAGGCGGTCAGGGAGAGCAGCAGGGAAAGCAGGAGCAGGATACAGAGCATTCTGGAAGCGATTCGTTTCATACGCTGCATCTCCTTATCATCCAAGAACCGTGGCGGCCGCGCAGAGCGGTTTGCTGTTGCCGTCAATATAGAACACGCGGATCTTTGCGCTGCCCGGCAGCGTCACACTGCCCTTGATAGTCAGCACCTCCAGCTTTGTCAGCTTGCCGCTGTCGTCGTAGCATGCAATCAGAACCTTATGTCCTTCAGGTATCTCTCCGTCGATGGAGAGCGTATTTGCAGCCGTTCGGAAACTCCATGTAATATCGTCCGCAAGCGTGCCACTGTCGGCTGTATCGCCCACGCGGATCTGTATGGTTGTCGTGATTGCTGCAATTTTATTGCCGGCAGTCATCTTATTGCCGTTCGGCAAATTACGATACATGGTCTGGCCGCGGCCAAACTCCAGCGTGAGTTCCGTCGTGCCGTCCGCAAGCGTGCCCGTTGGTGCGGACACCATGTCAGTAACGTCGCGCGTCGAACCGTCCGAAAGCGTCGCTGTCACAACCATCCCGGTTTTGTCAAAGGTTTCACCGGCGCTATACTGTGTCTTATCCGGTTGCTTTGTGACCTTAATCGTTTCAACGCTTCTGCCGAACGCCATAAGATAGGCAGAGTCATTTTTAAAGTAAATCGTGCCGTTGCTGTCTGCGATAGGACTGCAGATCGCGTACTGCGCCTGATCGCCATAAGGCGTAAAAATGGCGTATGGTGCCTGATAGGTATACCCTTTGTAGAGTTCCTGTGTGGTGTAATCAGCTGATGTCTGGTTTGGTGCATCTCTGAGAGCACGGAGCGTTCCCGGCGTATAGTTATCAAAGAAATAAACATAGACATAGCTATCATACGCTGTTGTAAGCAGACCGCTAGTCTGCGGATAGCCTTGTGTCGGCACACTGTACGCAATGGACATTGTGTCACCGAGGTCGATGACCGTGATGTTGTGGCCGGAATATGGCGTAAACTGACCCGTGCCGCTGACACCGATATACGCACGGCCATTATAGACGACCGGCGTGGAGGTACTCATCGGCGGAAGGGCCGGATCGTTTGCACCGTTGTCCAGCTTCAGTCCATCACATGCTGTAATGGCGTAGCTGCCGTTCTTCGCTTCAACTTTTACGCGGTAGAACGTGCCGCCCTTTGATGTAAAATAATATGCGCAGCTCTGCTTATCGTACGAAATTGTGCTGCGGATATCTCCGTCGAACCCGCTTTTGGAATCCAGTATAGCGCCGGTCAGCGGATCAAACAGATACAGATATGAGCAGTTGTCCTTGCCGTCATCTGTGCCAACCATAATAAAGTCATCGCAGGCATAGGCTCCAGCCCAATAGAAGCCGCCATTTTGAACATGCCGCCACGTTGCCGATTTCGCTTCTGTTGTAGTTCCTACATCTTCATCGGTCAGAGATACACACACAAAGCCCGCGTCAAGCTCCTCTGCATACCAGAAGCCCGTGTAGGCGTATCCGTTCAGGACTGTGATGGGGCAGTTTGGCTGGCCGCCCAGCGGGTCGGTGTACAGCCACAGGGATTCCAGTGTTTTTGCGTTGAATGCCTGAATCCGTCCATTGGACAGACCAACCAGCACAATGCCATCCGCATAGGTCGGCCCGTTGATGGCAAAGCTGGATTTCCCGGCCATCTGACCCGTGGCCTCCACTGCGCCGGTGTCCTTATTTACGCGGTAAATATGGTCGCCTGCATAGACAATCAGGCAATCGTCCACCAGAATCGGGTTGCTGACGGCTCCGTCGGAGTAGCCCTCTCCCAGCTTCACTGCCCAGTACATCATGCCGCTTTCTGCTGTGATCGGCGTTTTGGCGTCTGTAATGCCATTGTTGCTGTTCATACCGCCGCCTATGGTGCTTCCAGTATACGATGTGCCGCGGAAATCCGCCCATTCGGCGTTCAGATTGTGCTGAATTTCCTTGTTTTCTTCTGCAACGTCCAATTTGATCTGGACAGCATGAAGATCCGTGAAAGTTTCTTCTCCGAGTTTCAGCACGACTTGTCCATTTTCATCCTTTTCCAACGTCAGTTCTGCTTGCTGACCGCGATAGCCCACACAGGTAAAGCTTGCAGTATAAGTGAAGCCCTCCGAGAGCGCATAGGTTTTCCCTGTGCGTGGCCAGCTGCGATTTCCGCTGATGCTCTCATAGATATAAATTTGGCCATCCGCGGGGGTCATTTCAAAGGTAACTGCCGTGGTAGCAGCTTTTTGAACCTCAATAGTGTAAATGGTTTTTGCGGTCTTGTTATTGCGGTTTGTCAGTTCGATGGTGAGAAGCTCCGACTCTTCACTGCCATTCAGTTTTGCGGTAAGTGTTCCGCCTGACGGCACACGCTCACCACTTACAGAAATCTCATACCCGCTGTCGGTATCGCCGTATCTTGGTGCATCCGTGTGCAGTTCAAATGTGACATCCAGCGAGGGGGCTGCCGCCGGTACAAGTATGCTGTACGCGTTCTCACTGGAACTATATCCAACGAGACTGCTGCCTTTGCGGTTCAGGGTAACGGGCGCACCTTGGAAGAAGATTTCCATATTTTTCAGGCTCAGCGTTCTCAAAAGTGCAACAGTGTAATCTGTGTAATACGTTACGCCATCATTTTCATCCACATATGTGACTCGGAACGTAATCGTATTTTCATAGGCGCTCCCTGGAAGTAATACCTGCGGCAACTGTGTACCGGTCTGTTTTCTGCTCGTTAACGCTATGGTTGTTGAATCCCCATCGTTACTTGCTGTGCTTTGTGCCTGATAAATAACAGAACACTCATATTTTTTTGAAAGATCCGTTAAACCGACCACGTTTGCAATCCATGCGTACACGCTGCTTGAATAGTCTGAAACAACAGCTGTGTACGTATGTGTGGCTTTTGAGAATTTTGTATTGAGGGCAATGTTACCTTTGTTATTGCTGCTTTCACTGTTTCCAAGCGCTAATTCCGACAACCAGTCCTCCTGCTTGACCGCTACATCAATGATTGGGGACTTGCCGTCCTCCGTAACCAGCGTAAAGGTTTTCTTTGCATGGTAATAGGTGCCCTGCGTTGCGACATACGAGTAATCGTCGCCCGGCACGAGCGTGTAGAGATAATTGACCGTGCCGCTGGCGCCAATCGTTTTTGTATAGGCCAGTTCTTCGCCGTTCTTGTTTACGACCGTCAGTGTGACATCACTGGCCGTCTTGAACGTGACCTTTTTTCCTTGGCCCGGTTGGATCGCCAATGTATAGGTTGTCGTGTAGTTTCCGGAGGAAACCGTGATCGTGACCGTCGTATTGCTGGAGATCGTCACGGTCGCGCTGCCGTCTGTGTCCAGTGCGTTTCCGTTGACTGTGATGGAAGACCCGGAGACCGTGGCGGTCGGATAGATTTTCAGCACCTGTTCGGAATCAAGGATCTTATAGGTATATTCCGTCTTGGTGCTGGAGAAGCTCTCTGTCGCCGCCTGCGCCGTATCTGCGGCATTGGTCACGCGCAGACTGCCGAGCGTCGGCATGCGGTCGAGCTGCAGCGTCAGATCCACGCTCTGTGTATAACCGTCAGAACCGCTCTTGCTGGCGCGGAGAATGACCGTATTGCCTGCCGCGCCGCGGGAGAGCGCATTGTCAATGCTGGTCGCGGTGGACTCTGCTGGAATGTTCTTTTCTCTGGATGCGCCGTTCACGTCCGTGTAGACAGCCTTGATCTTCGCGTCGGTTCCGCTGCTGCTCAGTTCAAAATACGGATACAAGCGGCCCGTAAAGCTGTCCGGCACCTGCACGGTTGCGGTATGGTCTGTCAGCGTATACGCATAGCAGTTTGCATCGAACTCCGCGTCGTAGCCGCTGGAAATCTGCAGGCTGCTCTCATTGAACCAGTCCCCGGTGGGCAGGCTGGCATTTACCGTCATTGCTCCGCTGACCGTGATCTTGCCGGAAACCATGCGGTTGCCCTGCCGGACATAGAAGGTATAGCCGTCTGCCGGAAGCTGGAGCGTACCGGTATGGTTGGCATCCGCAAACTGCTTACCATAGTCATTGGTTGCAGAAACGGTATAGCTGCTGCCGGAATAACCGGAGAAGGTCACGGTGTATTGGGTATTCTGCCCGGCTTTATAGGCGTTGATCTTCGCCGTGATCGCAGCTGCAAAGCTCTGTGCGCTCTCACTGGTAACGCCCAAATAGCCACTGACTGCTGCCTGGTATTCGTCTGCTGCGGCGTTCTGCACATCGGCAGCTTCTTCCAGATAGTCCGCCATGACCTGCATCAAGGTTTGCAGGCCGGAGGACGGGGTGCTGTTCGAGGCTTCACTAAATCTGAAATGCGTCACAGTATTGGCAGCGCTGTCAATGGAAACGCCATCCGGCGTACTGCCATAGGTATAGTTGCCGTTGACGCCCTCAATCGCCGAAATAAACTGATTGCTGCCATTCGTTGTAAAGCTGTATTTGCTGGCGTTCAGCGCTTCGCGGATGGTCTGCCCATCCGTAAAGGCGATCCGCGTCGGCGCAATGAGCAGCTTATTTGCCGTTTCGGCGGAAAAATAGAAATATCCGCTTGCATTGACCGCCTGCGTCGAAATTGCAGCTTCCTCCACAGGTTCTTCTGTGGTCACTTCCGCGTCTGTATTCCCCGCAGGCACGGTATCCACGGTTTCTTCCGCTTCAACCAACTCTGCGTCCGCTGCCAGTACGCTGAGCGGCAGGCAGGACAGGAGCATCGCCAGCAGGAGCAATGCGGCGGTCATTCGTTTCAGTTTCATAGGGTTACCTCCCATCAGTAGAGACAATTCAGCCATTTCAGCCGCAGCTTTTTCGGCCAGTTTGTGTGGGTTTTCAGGTTTTCCAGCGTTGCGTCGTGGAACACACGCATTTCGGCAAGCTGTTCCGGCATGATCGCACGGCTGGAGAACAGCGCCTGTGCGTTATACATGGTCATATCGTGCAGCTTCGCGGCGTACTCCTCTCCAAGCTGCTCCTTTGCCGTTTCACAAAGCTCCAGCATGGAACCCGTGCCGCGCTTGAAGCCCATTGCTGCCAGCAATGCCGCGCAGTCTGTAAACAGGCAGGCGGCTGCGGCGGACTGGTCTTCCTGCGTGAACGTTTCGTTCCGCTTTTTGAGGATGACTGTGTGCCGGATGAAGACAGCCGCAAGCAGCAGAAGCAGCAGCGCGGCAACAAGGATGATCCAGAACGCAGGCTTGTGGAGAAGCCCAGTGCGCTGGCCGCCATCCGGGGTGTTGTCCTCCGAATTGTCCGGTTCTGCGTTGTCCTGCTCCAGCTCCTGACCCTCGGTCACGCGCGGGCCGTCGCCGTTTCCTTCCTTGCCCGCGCCGACCGGCTTGATGCCGCTCTCGGTCTGCTCGGCTGAGAGGTCTTCGAGGCCCGGTGTCAGCGCCAGCGGCAGCCAGCCGATGCCGTCCTGATACACCTCGACCCATGCGCCCGCGGCGCTTGCATCTACGCTTGTCGGTTCATTCTCAGTGGTTTTTACTGTATACCCCTCGACATAGCGGGCAGGGAGGCCGTAATAGCGGAGGGCCAAGGCCGCAACAGTCGCGTACTGGCACGTCGTACCGTCTGCCGTGTCAGCCAGCGGCAGCGCGATATCGCCGCTGCCGTCAAAGCAGCGCTCCAAAAAGGCCAGCGCAGCCGTCTGCGCCTGCTCTTTCGTCAGGCTGTCTGCCGGGCCGTAGCTTTCACAGCATTGATCCAGCACTGCGCCGAGCTGCGCGCGGAACTCCGCAGGCACGGTCAGCGCATAGGAATACACGAACTCCCGGTACGCGCTTTCCATCTGTAAGTACGATTTCACGCTGTCCGATGTGTCGTTTTGCAAAAAGTCCAGCAGCTCCGGCAGCAGCGTCTGCGCATCCGAAACCGTCTCATAGGAATACCTGCGTTCACCGCGCAGACCGCTCGTTTCGACTGCGGACGGCTGGATTCTGTTTTTTGCCAGACCTGCGCGTTCCGGAAGAATCGTGCACGGCTCGTAGCGGTACAGACTGCACCCGGTAAGATTCTGCACACTGACGCTGCCGGACTGATAATTGCCCATCAGCCGCGCAGCCGTTGCCAACTGGCTTTGCGGATAGAAGCCGGACTGATGCAGCCAGTAAAAGAGGTCTTTTTCCTCTGCGGCAGTCTGCGCGTCCAGCGCAGACCATACTTTATTTTCGTATGTATCGCCGACGAAGCCGCGCAAATAGAGCGTCTGCGCCGTATCCGCCGTGACGGACAGGATGGTGTCCGTGCTTTCTGTCTTTGTGACCGGTTCGGACAGATCGCCCTCCGGCAGAAGTTCTTCCACTTTTTCGTAGCGCCAGTGATGCAGAGTGTCTTTCGCATTTTCCGAAAGGGCCTGCATCGTGCCTGTTTGCAGAGAAATTGCGGCTACGCCCGCCACGATCACGCCCACGAGTAGGAAGCTCGCCGCCGAGACGGTGTTTTTGCTTTTCTGCCATGTCAGCATCAGTAAGGCAATGGCTGCCGCAGCAAGGAGCATGACCCCCGGCTGCACGAATGCTGCTGCTACACTCAGGGCTGCCAGCAAAACTGCCGTCAAAGTCGGCACATGAGAAAGCACCACAGCCAGCAGCGCCAGCAGAATGCCTGTCACGATCCCGGCCAGCCAAAGGCCGGTGCTGTCTGTTTCGGCAAGCGGCAGGAGGATGCCTTTTTCCGCCGCCCAGAGGTCACGCAGCGTGTTCCATGCCGCACCGAAGCCGTTCAGCAGCGGGTTCCGCGCGAACAGGACAACGAGAAGCAATGCCGCCAACAGAATGGGGAGCATCAGCTTCATCTTTTTGAAATGCCGGATGGCTGCAGCGGCGATGCAGGTCAAAGCGCCTGCGCCCAGCAACCAGAGCATTGCAGCAAAGCCGCTTACCGTGTAGAAAATCGCGGCAAGCGCGAGGAAAATCAGGAAAGCAGACAGCAGTTCCAGCAGCGTTTGACCGCGTGTGGACTGCGTCTCGCGGCAGATTCCGGCACGCAGGCCGGTATTTCTTTTGTTCTTCATAGCCTGCCCTCCTTACAGTTCCAGCTCGGAGAGCTGCGCAGCGTAATCCTTCTCATTAAACCGTTCACCGCAGACAAGCGCGGTCAGGCGGCCAATCGAGGAAAGCTGCTCCGTTTCCGCCTGCTGTTCACCGGAAACGTAAATCAGATGCGACCAGCTTCCGGCAGGTACCTCTTGGAGCAGCAGCGACGCACCGCTGACGCCGGTTGTCGCTTTTGCCGTAAACAGACGCGGCAGCAGGCCGATGAGGTCGTCCATATCCCGAATCTGCTGGAACACGCAGCGGCCTGTATCGCCCTCGTTCCATCCCACCGTAAACTGGACGGACTGGGAAAGCAGATTCCGGCAAACGGAAACGACGATCTCGGCTTCTGCATCCGTTCTGTCTGCCGTTGGATTTTCTTCCGTGCGCTCCCAGAATACCGCGGCAGAGCGCGTGATGGGCAGCGACGGATCTTTTACAATAAGCTTGCCATATTTGTGACTGAGCTTCCAGTGGACTTGCCGCTGGCTGTCGCCAGGAACGTAATCGCGGATCTGGAACATCTCGGACAGGTCATAGCCGGGACGCTCGTTGGAATAATCCTCGGTATCGTCGATGTGCGCCGCAGCGGGAGAGATCACTAGCGTCTGCAGGAACGTATCCGGCTGCACGACGCAGGCCCCGTGCGCGTCAAGCTGTGTTTTCACGCCGATGAGACCGAAGCAGTCATACAGGCGGGCAGATTCCACGTTCAGGCGAACACGGCCGCACCACGGGCTTTGCAGAGAAATCTTCATCGACCGCTTGCTTTTCGGCCAGATGCCGCTGCTCACATTTACGGTCTGCGGCTCACCGTTCAGCTGGTTCTCCAAGCGCACACGGCAGGAAATCTGGCAAATTGGGAAAACAGTCGGGTTCTGCACGGTCAGCTCTGCCGTGCCGCCCTCGCCCTTGCGGAGATTCACAGGCAGCCTGACCGTCAGCTTCAGCTTTTTCGCCGCATACAGGTTCATTGGCAGGCACAAAAGCGGCAGCAGCACCATGCAAGCGGCAAGGCCAAGCGCGATGGGGCTGGCTGTCTGGACGGTGAGAGCAAGAAGCCCCAGCGTCAGCAGCAGCCAGACGAATTTTCGTACTATTTTCATTTTTTCAGCACCGGCATATCCGTTGTCTTGAGGATCTCGGCCAGAACGGATTCCGGCTTTTCCTCCATCATGCGGGCCTTGCTGTTGAGCATCAGTCTATGGGCACAGACATCCGGGAAGATTGCCGCGACGTCCTCCGGCATGACGAAGTCACGTCCATTGAGATACGCATACGCCTTTGCCATCCGGCAGACCGCCAGCGCACCGCGCGGGCTGACGCCGAGCGCAGCCTGCGGATGGCTGCGGGTCTTCTCCACCAATGTGGTCACATAGTCCAGAACGGCGTCGCGCATATCGACTTTTCGCACGTCCTGAACCAGTCCCAGCAGTTCTTCCTTGTTGACCACGGCATAGGCCCGGTCAAGGGGGTTATCCACATGGCGGTCGCGGAGAATATTGACGCTGCTCTTGTGGTCGGGGTAGCCCATGCTGACACGAATCAGAAAACGGTCAAGCTGGGAGTTCGGCAGCATCGTCGTACCGGCAGAACCAACCGGGTTCTGCGTGGCAAGGACGATGAAGGGATTCGGCAAATCATACGTCTTGCCGTCCACTGTGACCTTGTGCTCCTCCATGGCCTCCAGCAGCGCGGACTGCGTCTTGCTGGAGGTACGGTTAATTTCGTCCGCCAGCAGCAGATTCGTCATGATCGCGCCGGGCTTGTAGACGAACTCGTCCGCTTTTTTATCATAGACCGAGAAGCCGATGATGTCTGACGGCACGGTGTCCGACGTGAACTGCACACGGCGCGTCTCCAAGCCCAGAACCTTTGCGAAAGCCATAGCTGTGGTGGTCTTGCCGACGCCCGGCACGTCCTCCATGAGAACGTGGCCCTGCGCCAGAATTGCCATTAAAATCTTCTCGACAATTTCATTTTTGCCGACGATAACGGATTCGATCTCCTGTAAAATCTCGTTGATCTTTGTATTCATAAATCTGCTCCTATCGTTCTTTCTTTTTGTCGTTATTCTTCTCCGCCGGAGTCTCCTCCGCCGTCATCTCCACCGCCGGCGTCACCACCACCGGTGTCACCGCCGCCAGTATCGCCGCCGCCGCCATCGCCGCCACCGGGTTTTCCACCATTATCCCCGCCGCCCGGATTCGGGTCGGGGTCGGGCGTCGGCGGAATGTAGTTCGGGTCTGTCGTGCCGCAAACCGTGCAGACACCCTCGCTGAACGTATGATAGTCTGTAAACTCGCCCGCCGAACCGATCTTCTCCAGTTCCAGGCCACAGTCTGAGCAGTAGCCGATCAGGTGCGAGCAGGTAGACCGTGATGCATCCGGTATCAACTCGCCGTCACAGTCAAAGCCGTGAATCTGGCCGCAGACACTGCACTGCCAATCGTCGCCATACGGGACATAGTTGTGCGCGCCTACGGTGTCCTCCAGCTTTTCGCCGCAGATCTGGCATTCCTGATAGTGGTGCTTATGATCCTCGTCGCTGATCCACACGTTCTGCGGCTTATGTCCGGCTGCGGGGGATTCTTCTTCCTTCTGCGCATCGCAGATCTCACACTTGGAGGTTTTCACGCCCGCTTCGGTGCAGGTTGCAGTGTCGGTCAGCTCTGTCCACTCGTGCGGGGACTGTTCCGTAAAGTCACAGTTTTTGCACTTCGCGGTATGCGTATCTGCCTCCTCGTCTGCGGTATATTCCAGCTCATGTGCGCGCGGCACACCGATCTTCTCGCCGCAGTCCTTGCAAACCTGTACACATGTGCCGTCGCCCTGATTCTGATATTCCTTATGCTCATGCGGGCAGCCCTCGACCATGCCGCAGCTGCGGCAGACGTACTTTGTCGTACCATTCTCCGCCGTGACCGTCTCATAGCTGTGATGAACCGACCAGCTGCCGTTCATGCAGGTAATGCAGTAGCCCACGTTATTGCCGTAGCCACTCTCACCTGTACCGACATCCCAGCCGTAGGCCAGTGTGTAGCGGAGCGTCAGCGTATCACCGTCCTGCAGGTAATAGCCGGACATGGGCGAACCGGGGTAGAAGTCCGCACCGCCGATGGAGTACATCCAGCCGGAACCCATCGTGTAATCAAATTCACCGATGCCGGTGCTTGTGCTGGACAGCGGGATGCCGTTGCGGTAGATGCAGCGCCAGAGGATTGCCTCATTGCTGCCCGCGCCGAAATGGCTGTCGATCCCGGCGAGGATTTCGTCCTCTGTACTGCCGAACTGACTCCAGTTGCCGCTGAGTGCGTTCGCGCGGCTGCCAAGGCCGGAACCGTCGTCCATGGTCTGTAAATAGAAGCCCGTATCCAGCGTGCCGCTGTAGGAGCAGCGGCTGGCCGGCCAGTGGAAGCTTGACGCTGCTGTGCCGAACGGGTCGCCGGCGTCATAATCCCACACAGCCTTGGCAACTGCGTAGGAAATCGGTTCCTTGGACAGCACATCGTAGCTGATTGGTCCGCGGACACCAAGCCCCAGCACGCTCATGTCAATATAGATGCTGGCTGTGCCGATCTTTTGCCCTTCCTCGGTGCGTTTGCCGATGAGCTTCAGGCGCAGCTCACCGAAGTTGCCCTTTTCATCCTCGGCGTAGATATACAGCTCATGTTCATTCCGGTCGCCCACATCCAGATTCTCCGGAACAAGCAGATACTGCTGCACATAGCCGGAGCTGCTTTCAAACTGCACGGTTTTGCCGTCCAGCTGGACGGTCAGCTTTGTTTCCGTGCCAGTGGCAAGGATATGGCTGACGCGGTTTCCCTGGGCATCCTCCGTCCATGCTTCAACGGTCAGGTTGACCTCCTGCCCGTTGGTGACGGTGTCGCCGTCATGCAGGTTGGTCTGGATTTTGACCTTGTTTTCGCCGCGATGTTTGTACGGAATGCTAAAAATGAACGTATAGCTTTCGCCACCCGAACTGGCGGCCGTGACTGTGAATGTGTTGTCGCCGGTTCTGTCGCCGTCCAACAGCAGCGTCACGCTGCCGCTGGGGGATGGGAGCGTGATTGTCTGAAAGCTGCCGGTCTGGTAGCAGCGGACAGACTGGATGGTCACATCTGCCGCTTCTTCACCACGGATTGCGAATGTGTAGGTGAGCAGTCCTTCCGTCAGCTGATCGTCATAGACCGGCTCCGCATTGACAGTTTTCTTATTCTCACACGTCAGCACGCACGGCTTTGCCGCGCCATTCTCCATGACCGTATAGGACATTTCCATGCTCACGTCGCTCTGGTAGCGGATCGTAATTGTGAAGTTCACCGTGCGCTCCTTGACCGCTGCGGTCACGAGGACGGTATAGCTCGCGCCGTTTTCGGCAGATTCCATCTGTACAGAACCGCTGTCCGTGCTCATGGACGCTCCGTTGAAGCTGGCGCTTGTGATCTGCGCATCCTCCGCGCTTCTGCCGGTCAGACCGAGCTTATACAAAAGCTCACTGTTGCTGATCTGGTTGTGCTTGATGGTCAGCGCCGCACGCTTGTCTGCATCGCAGAGAATCTGCTGCGCTGTGACGGATTTCTCATACCATGTGAACTGCAGCTGGAGGTCTAGGCCATCCTCATACGTCACGACGAATGTATAGCTGATCGTCTGCCCCAGCACCTCGGCGGTCACGGCGAAATAGTAGGTTTCCGTGTCCTTGCCGTCTGCCGCGGCCATTTGGATCTCGCCGGACTCCGAGAGCGCGCCGCGCTCACCGTCCGTCGCCCAGTATTCCGCCGTGCGGATGACCGCATCGTCTGCGTTTTCGCCAAGGAAGGTCAGCGCATATGTAAATCTGCCCTCGGTCAGCGTGTCGCTCTTGACGGTACGGCTGACAGAGCTGTTGGCCGGGCAGGTAGCCTGACCGGTCGGCTGCCAGGTGAGCTGCAAATCCAAATCAATGCCGCTTTCCAGCCGCAGCACGAACGCAAACTCCACATCCGTCTCCACGGTTTCGCCCTTCTGATTTTTCTGCGCCGCATGGGCCTGCACGGTGAGAATATAGTTCTGGTACTCCGCACCGTCCGGCAGCGTCATATCCAGCACGCCGCGCATATCCGCATCCTGCGGTACGCCATTGCCCGCAGCGACCTGCACACCGGTGATCTCCGCGTCGTCTGCGTCGAGTCCGGTGAGATCAACGTCATAGCGCAGTCTGCTGCCGTCCAGCTGTGCAAGCAGCACGCGCTTGCCAACAGATTCTCCGGGGGCGCAGACCATGGAGCTTGCCTGCAATCCGTACTTGTACCATGTCAGCACCGCGCCAAGGTCAAGCTCTGTTTCCGGCAGGTTTTCATCTGCTTCGCCGGTGTTTCCGGCTTCTTCGCCCTCGTCGCCCTTGTTGGAATCCGTGTTCGTGCCGATGGCGGCGTCGGCCAGGATTTCCTGCTGGGGCTTGCCCTGCGGCTGCTGCTCCGGCTGGGTGTCCTGCCCCTGCTCCGTCTGGTTTTCCGTTTCCTCTGGGTCTGGCTGCTCCTGTTCGCCGGCCAGCTCGCTATCGGCGCTGCCGCCGGAACCGGCTGTGCCGGTGCTTTCCGCCTCACCGTTTCCAGCATGACCGGGCGCTTGCCCTGCCTGCAAAACAGTGATCTCCTGCGGTGCGGCTTGCAGGATGGGATTATCCGGCTCGACCGACCGCATACCCATGAGCGGCAGACAGATACTCAGCAGCAGCGCACAGATCAGTACGCCGCAGCCAGCCTGCTGCACCCACGGGAACCTTTCAAGAATTTTTTTCATGTGTGTTCGCCCTCCGGGAAAAGGGCTTCCCCCTTAAAAAGTCTGCATTTTGTGCAGCTTATTCGTACTTTTAAGAAGTACCCTTAAACGCACGAATAAGCCGCACGGTTCCACGCCGTTTTTTCGGCGTGGAACCGCCCAGCTTAGGGTGGTTATCCAATATTCAATTCAGAATGTTGGACTGTGTGTTTCATTTTGCGAATTTTTCCATGAAGCGCATGAGGATGGTCGCGACCTGTGCGCGGGTGGCGGAGCCCTGCGGGTTCAGCTTGCCGTTCGAGCCCTGAAGGAGTCCTTCGGCGACTGCCCACTGCATGGCCTCTGCCGCATATCCGCTGACCTTGTCCGCATCGGAGAATGCAGCCAGGGCGGCGGATTTGCTCACGTCGTAACCCTTCTGCTTCGCGTAGCGGTACAGGATCGTCGCCAGCTGCTCACGGGTGATAACGCCCGGCATGTTGGTGCCGTCCGAAATGCCGTTGTCCATGGCCCACTTCTGGCCTGCCGCGTACCACGGCGTGCCGTTCGTGTTGATGCCCTCGACACGGGCAAGGATCGTGACGATCATGCCGCGCGTGGTCGTGGCATTCGGACTGAAGCCGTTCTTGGAGGTGCCGTTCATCAGACCCTTTTCAGAGACGTAATTCACAGCATCTTCATACCAGCTGCCAGCCGGAACATCCGTGAACGAGCCACCCGTGGTAGGCTTGTCGTCCTTCGGCTTGCTCGGTGTGGTGGGCTTCGACGGAGTGGGAGGTGTAGGCGGCGTAGGCGGAGTCGGCTTCTTGAGATCCTCAATGCGTGCCTCTGCTTTCTCCAACTTTGCCAGATTTTCTTCGCCAACAATCTCTTTCTGCGCATCGGTCAGCGCATCGTACGCTTCGCGTGCTGCCTTGACAGCTTCTTCCTGCTCCAGCGTGACCTTATCCGGGTCGCCAAGGGCAGTGATTTTGTCGATAACAGCCTGTGCGGCCTCTCGATCCGACGCAGCCATTGCCGCGTGAATCTTTTCGGCCTGCTCCGGATATGCCTTGTCAAAGGCTTTCTTGGCCTGCTCGGTCAGCTGGTTGTAGGCATTCAGCGCCGCAGACATCGAATCGGCGTCCACGGCATCCGCGATGCCGGCAAAGATATCCTTGTTTTCCAGCTCTGTCGCCACAAGTTCCAGATTTTCCATGGCTGCATCCAGCGCATCCTGCTTTGCCTGCGGGTCGCCAAGGATGTTTTCCAGCACATTGATATAAATCTTACTGGATTCCAGCGTGTTATCACCGGAGGTGTAGGTCTTGTCCTCGGACGCGTTCTTGTACTGCTCACGCATTTCCGCAACCTTGTAGGTCAGCTGCGTCTTGTCGCCGATTTCGCCGGTGATGCTGGCGGTGCCGTACATGGAGTTATCCGCGTTCAGGTCTGCGCCGTAGCCATAAACCGTGAACTGCCAGCGCATGACCTCACCGTCGCGCATTCTCCAGCCCGCGGCGCCAACGCCGGGGAAAGACTGGCCGCCGGTGGTCTTGTCAGCGATGGAGTACATCCAGCCGGACATATTGTAGTAGTCGAACTCACCAAGATAATGGCCGTTCTTGTACTTGTCATAGTCAATCTGGCCGGTTTTCGCAGTAATATAGTCTGCAACATGTGCTTCGGTCTGCTGCGGATAATAGACATGAGCCAGATAGAAGCTGTCCTCCACCGTACCCTGCGTCAGATAGTCATAGTACGGAGCGGTCAGTTCCTCGCCGTTGTTACCCTTGTCCTGCTTGCCAGTATGCAGCAGCTCGTTGCTGTCCTTGTTCTGCTCAACAATCAGGTCGGTAATGACCTTGCTTGCCTGCGTGTACTTCGGCACGGTGACGAGCGTCGGCTTGATCAGATAGCCCAGACCCAGCGTGTCCGCGTCCATCGACACAGCGACCGTGATGTCCTTGACCGTCATGGTCGGCACAGCGCTCATGCGGTCGATAGCGTTGTTGAGCGCGGCATAGATCGTATCCTGCACGGCCTTGTCGATCTCGGCCTGCGAACTGCCAGCCGGTTTCGGCTCTGCAATCGTAATACGGTACTTGCCGTTTTCATACTCGGTCAGGACTTTCTGCCAGTTTGCCGCGCTGTAGTCGTTCTGATCCAGACGAGCCCGCGCTGCGTCGAGCTGTTCAAGTGCCATCTGGCGATCCTTGGCATACGGATCCTCCGCGCTTGTCCACTTGGCATAGACAATCAGATCCGTGTTCGGGATCACCGGGCTTTCCCACAGGGTGTCGCAAGTCTTGTCCGTGTACCAGCCGGCGAAGGTATATCCCGTCTTGGTCGGCTGCGGGACGGTGATGGTGCTCCACGCGGGGCCGGTGACCGAGGCCACGTCGGTGCCGCCGTTGGAATCGAAAGTCACGGTATGGCTTTCGGTCTGCAGATAGAACGAACCGTCGGAGCCAAAGTATACCGTGATACCGGCAGCCGGGGTAGCGACTGTAGTGATGGCGGTGGGACGAGCCTCACTGCCGGCAGCGCCGCCAATGTCGAACGCGTCAGCGGTATCCAGCAGCGTCCACGCGTTTTTATCATAACGCACGATGTAGGCACGGGTACTGCTACTGCCGTTAACAACCGCATAGATCTTGCCGTCGCTGCCGATGCCGGCATCAACAACAATGATGCTGTCTGGACGTACTGCCGCGTAGGTAGCGATAGTCGAAACATTATCCGTTGTCCAAACGTCACCCAACACATTGGTCGGAATGGCAGGGATGGTGCTGTCGGTCGTATAGGCGCCCTCCTCACCACGACTCATGATGACAAACTCATCGTTCTGTGTCTGCAGAAGAAGTTTCTCGTCTGAAGTCACATTGAATACGCGTCGGTTTGCTCTTGGTGTCACACCTTCGGGCAGGGCTACTTGCACCCAGTCCTCACCATCATAGCGATAAAGGGTGCCGTTCGTCTGCACCGCATAGGCTGTGGTGTCATTGACCTTGCGAAAGCTGTCAAACGGCACAGTGTTGTCCGTCCAGTTTTCTCCGTTCCAGTGCTTATTCTGCATCCAGACATTGTCTGCTGCAAACACGATGGCGCTATTTGGCGTTGCATTGCTTTGTAAGAATGTAACCTCTGCCGGATCAAGAATTGTTTGTTTGCGCTGCTCCCACACGCCTTTATCCGCATCATAATAGCGCAGCTCATAGTGGTTGGACGTATCCTGACCATTGATTTGCATATCTGTGGCTGAGAATACAAGCGCAACAAGGTCGTTGGAATGATCGTCCGCACGGCCAATCGCCAGTGCCGCTCCAAGGTCGTTGAAGCCAGCGCCCGATGTCTTGAGATCCTCCATGCCCTGCATCTGCACCATGTCGGTTGCACCGTTGGTTTCCAACTGATACACGCCGCCAACGCCCGCCGCATACAGCTTAATACCACCATTGGCTGTATCGATGTATGCCTGTGTGCTGTATAGGCGCGGGGCGCTGACCACACCGCCCAAAGAGCTGTTCACCGGTGTAGACAAATAGGTAAGTCCCAACGATTCCGCTGTCCGCGTTTTGACATCGAGTTCCTTATAACATTTTGTTCTGCCCTCTGTGTAGACGACCGCCGTAATCTTCTCAATATCTGCCGGCCATTTTTCCACTGCGAGTTTGACCTTGTTGTTTGCCGTCGAGCCTTTAAACGTACATACGGCCATCGGTGTCGCAGTTCCGGCTTCAACTGCGCTTTTAACCGCCTCCAGTCCACCCTGATAAACCGCAGCATGACTCTCAGCCAAATTATAATAGTTGGAGGTAAAAGTGACATCAACAGTTACATTAGCTCCCGCAGCCAGTCCGGTGCCGCTTTCTACTACTTGATCGAGGCTGCCCGAACCATTGGTATATGCCTTCACGGATGCAATGCCTGTAATATAAACCGGCTCATAGTGCGCATAATACGTTGTCGGCGTTGTCACCGATTCTTCTGGCAGCGTGCTGTTCTCGCTGTACCGTTCAGTGTTATCTCCCTTGCTCCAGTAGGCAAATTTCCAACCATCTGCGCCACCGGCCGTCAGTTGCCATGTGTCATCCTTAACACGGGTTGCGCTGCCGTTGAGGCCTGTAATTTCCGTCTCGTTCTCATCCACGCAGACAATGCTCGGCTGCGTCCACGGATGGAAATATGCAACATACGCAGTCGCAGTATTAGGAGGCAGTGCTTCTGTCGTCAGCGGATTATCACTGGACAGCCATTCAGAATGATCAGCCTTACTCCAATGGTCAAAGGAGTATCCATCATTTGCCGTTGCCGTAAGCTGATATGTGTTATACGACTTTGTTGCCTTTACGGAAACCGTTCCTTTCGGGGTTCCATCCTCAGCCAGCTCGCTGGTTGCAGTAGCTTTTGCCGTATAATCATGGCCGACCAAAAGCGGCTTGATTGTAATCGTAGAAATATCGAAACTTGAAGGATCAAATTTCTGCATTACCTTTACAGTCAATTGCTTGTTATTTGGTGCGATTGACAAGTAATTTAAGCCTTTTCCATATTTTATGCTTCTACCATTGTAGTTATTGTGTTTTGTATAGCTTTTTCCGTCTACAAGCCAATCACCAGCTTCTGTGCTTGTATCCAATACTATGTCAAGCTCATCGGCGGACCATTTTGTAGATGTTTCAAAAATGTATGTATTTTTTGCTGTTTCTGACTTTTTAATGTGGTTGCCCTTTATCGTTACCTGCGGCTGTGGTTCGCAATCTGTTGTGTCCACAACGACTTGGAATGTTTTTGTATTTGTATCATCTGCTGCATATATGGAACTCGATAACACCGATATTAGGCAAAAAAGTGTGAGAAATAGCGCTATAATTCTTCTCATAATCCACTCCATAAGAATTAGCCCGTAGGAAGCAGATGTTCTGCTTCCTACGGGCCGTATACGGTTTTACTTCACGACAAACAGTTCATTGTAATCGTTGCCAAAGACAATGATGCCATTTGCGCAAGCCATGCCTCCCAAGGCGTAAGTTCTTGTTGTCGTCCGCCACGTATATCGTACGGCACTCTGGTCGCGGGCGCTTGCCGGATAGCAGTAGCCAGCACCGCTGCTGGAGTTCGTGTTGAAGTACACATAGCCGTCACTGTACAGAATCGAGCATTGCACCGGGAAACCGGACGCGATGGTTGCAACACTGGCATTCGTCGGATTGGTGGCTGTCGTATAGGTAGTCACTTGAACGCCGCCAGCATTGAATCCGCTATAATAGCCGGTGTAAATACTGATAGTCGAACCGTTTTTCACAACAGTCGGCGCAGAAGTTGAGGTCGCGCCCAGCTTTACATGCCACTGATGCTCCGGCTCACCGCTTGCGTTCGGCTTATAGCACCACAGGAATCCACCCTGGCTAGTAAAGTACAGATAACCATCCTCATCCGCTGTGACCGTGGAGCGGACGTTGCCTGCGGCAGTTTCATCGGTTGCTGGCAATGCTACCGTACCGCCGGTATTTTCGAAGGATGCAATGCTTCGATAATGGAGCACACCATTGTCACTGCCAAAATAGATGTAGCCGCCAACCTTAACTGCACCTGCCCAGTAGAATCCAGAGGTGTATGAATACTCATTCGACACTTCTCCGTCCAAGGAGAGCTGATAATACGTGCCTCCTGCGTTACCTGTCCAAGTACCGAAATAAATATAATCACCGTACTTGACAATCGGAGTGTTGATCTGGCCGGGAATCGTAGTTTTCAGTGTGACGACCGTCGGCGTGGCGCTGTCCAAATCTGTAAGTTCCAGAATCTTGCTGCCTGTGCCCGTCAACCATTCGCCGCCAACGTAATCGTCATACTGACTGATGACACCGACGTAAAGCACACCGTTTTCCTCATCAAGGCACGGCGTAGAAAGCTGAAACCCGCTCTTCGCATTCAGCGACGTATCCTCATTTCCATAGGCCGTAGTACGCCAGACTTCAACCTCATCCGTGCAGTTATACTTGATAACTTGTGCACCGTTGGTACCGCGCCCATCAAAGAGAACATACGCATAAGTCTTTCCGCCGACTGTCTGCATAACCGGTACGTTGTCAATGCCGTCCCAACCACTACCACCGGTTAGGGCAACCTTGACTTCTTTTGTTATGCTGGTCGGCGCATCAGAAACAATGGATGTGTGGTTCAAATCGCCGCCATACATCGGCCACGACTCGTTTGCCACCGCAAATGCCGTTACACTGAGCAGCATTGCGAGCGTCAGAAGGATTGCTAAAACTCTGCTTGTCCGTTTCATATTTGGAACTCCTTTCGTTTTTCGCAAAACTCGTTTCTCACGTACTCCCGATGCAGTCGAGAAACAGCGCTGCGTCGGAATATGTCACAGCAGGAATGGTTCTGCTGTAAACACCAGTTTTTCTGCACCACAGATACGATACGGCTTCCTGCGCTCCCGCTCCGCCTTAACGTGGACCGCGTTATCCGTCCCTTGGCGCGCTCGTTTCGCCGCGTCACTTCCCCAGGACAGTATGCATTCTCGCTGTGGCTATTCAGTTGTCGATGCGATTCATCTTATTGGGACGGGCGAAGGCCCGCTGGTTTCTTGAAAGGGGGTTCCCCGGCTCTGTGTTCCCGCGCAGAGCCGGGGCCTTGCGTCATGCTGACGCACAAAGTGCATGTCTCAGGGGGATGAGACGCACATCTATCTGCAAATCTGTCCGTTTCAGATTGGCATACATTATTATTGGGGTGAAGCTGTTTCCGGCGCGGCTGCGGGCGATTCCGCCGGCTTCTGCGCTGCCTGCTGCGTTTCCTTTTTCGCAGCTTTCTTTGCCGCCTGCTGCTGACGGAACTGCGTCAGCTGGCGTTGGTATTCCTGCTTGAACTCCGGCGTTTTCCGAGGATTCCAGCCATCGGGGAACTTGACGCCGCGCATCTGCAGCGCGTTCAGCGTCCGGCCGGTGATTTTTTCATCCAGCCAAAGGTCTGCCCGAAAGCGTCGGCCTTTGCCCTGAAGGGGAATCTGACGTTTTTTCATTCTGTGATTTCCTTTCTCCAAATAGATTTCATATTCTTTGAAAGAAAATCTATGTTTGCACTTCGGCGGCCTTTGCCGCGCGCTTTTTCTCGGACTTCTGTTCGCGCCGAGCGGCTTCGGCCGCTTTTTTACGGTCTTTTTTCGCCTGCGCGTGCAGCGCGGACTGGCGTTCGTACTCCGCCTGGAACAGCGCTGTCCGTTCCAACGGGAAATTGCTCACGGCCGGGCCAGTGCTGACCGGAAAGCCGCTGTATGCCAGCGCGTTGACCCACGAGCCGAAGCGAAGGGCCAGCAGATCGCCGCCGAGGACTTCCGACTGCGCCGGGACGTGCCCCAGCTCTGCCTGACATCGCCGCAGGTAGTTGGCAAGCTCTGCCGCCGAATCCTTCTGGTGCTCCAGTATGAATTCAATGTTCCGGCGGGATATCTCCAACCGCGCAGCCTCGTTCATTTTCCGTTCGTGCAGCGCCCGGTTATCCTGATAATAAAACGGCTTGTCCTTCATAGCCGCACCCCCGCTGCCGCGCAGAGGTCACGCACGATCTTCCGGTTCGCAAACGACGGGGGATTTTTCAGGAATTCGGCGGCTTTGCCGTCGTAGACGCTGCGCAGCGCCTTTTGCCACGAGCCAAAGCGGTATTCAAGGAAATCTCCGCCGATGACCTCTACCCGCGCGGGCGGATGGCCGATGTCCTCCATGCAGTCCCGCAGGTACAATGATAGCGCCGCAAGGCTGTCGTGCTGGTGGTCGAGAATAAACTGGGTGTTCTTTTTGATGATGATGCGTCTGACGCGGCCCAGAACCTGCTGGGTACGCGCGTCCGGCTGGCGTTGCTGTTCGTCGTGCATGATGCTCCTCCTATCGTACTTTTTCGCATACCATCCCTATGGTGGGATAATCTGGATTTGGCACATACAAAAAAGCGCCATTTGTTCCGTAATGGAGAAACAAATTGACGCCCGTGCCAAGTACGATAAGCAGATCATCGTGCCGCTTACCATACGTTTTTGTTTACCTCCTGCACATCGCGGGATCATAAAACAGACAGCATCCCATGCAGTGAGAATAGCGATTCTTCCGACTCGGACTATGGATGCAGATCGCATCCGCGCTCTGATTCCTACCTTCTCATGGGAAACCCCCACAATGGCGGCCTTTCGGCCACATGACCTGCGAACAAGCGCTGTCTTACGCTTTCCCTCAGATCACTTTGGAATCTTGCTCATCCTTACGGCTCCGGGCGAGCAGCCGCGCACACTCCCAATGCGCACAGCCTTCCTCTTTCATCACAAGCTCAGTCCAAACATGGCCGCGACCTGTGATTACACATCCTCAGCAAACAAAAACCAACGATATGAAATTGTAAAATTGAGCAGTATTACACTTTGCTCACCGTGCCGTACTAAAATAGAAAATACGGCGTTCGCATTTCCCAAAGTGTAGCACTTTGAAACCAGACAAGTTCCATAATTTTCGTCTTATTTCACTCATATTATACAGCAAGGCGGAAAATTGTCAATCTGATTCCCTCTCATTTTCAAGTAAGACGATAAAAAATTATTGGATTGACAAATGATCGTTCGTCAATTTGGGGGAATTTACTGGTTTCGTAGTTTGCAAAAAAGTCGATTCGCCGTCAGCATTCTGGTAACAGCATTTTGTTGGGGAGGAGGATTCTCTTGTCAAACACAGGTGAGAACATTTATGAGCGTCGGGACGGACGCTGGGAGGGCCGTTATATCTGCGGCAGGAAGCCGGATGGGCGCGCGCAATATGTATCCGTTTATGGACGGAGCTGCTCAGACGTTCGGAATAAGATCCACGAACGGCTTCGGGCATGTGCGCCGGAGCCTGCGCCGCGCAGCACCGGGGCATCCGTTTTGACGGTAAATCAGCTTTTTGAATCATTCCTAAGTCATGCGGATGTGAAGCCGTCCACGTATGCCCGCTATAAAACCGTCATTGACCTTCACATTCTTCCAAAGCTCGGCAAGCGGCGCGTCGCAGGTTTGACGGCGAAAGAGCTTTCTGGCTATCTGTCCGAGAAGCGGAAATGCGGAAATCTGCGCACTGGCGGCGCGCTCTCTGAAAAGAGTGTACGAGACCTGGCTGTACTGCTTAAAAGTGCGCTCCGCTTTGCGCAGAAAGAGTTTCACATTTACACGGATGCGCTGAATATGCCGCTGCCGTCATGCAAACAAAAGCGTGTGCGCGTCTTTTCAGATCAGGAGGTGCAGTTGATGGCAAGGAAGATTCAAGATGTGTCCAATCAAAAGAACACCGGCATTCTGCTGGCCTTGTGCGCCGGGATGCGGATCGGCGAGATCTGTGCGCTGAAGGTATCTGATATCGACTTTTTAGCCGGTACGATAGACATTTCACGCGCCGTGCAGCGAGTTCAGGCGGGCAAGAAAACGGAACTGCTGGTGCAAACGCCGAAAAGCGACGCTTCGGAGCGCGTGATCCCGCTCACATCGGACTTGCTTTGCTATCTGAAAACCGCAGTCCGTGGATTGCCGGAGCACGCGTATATTCTGACCGGCCGGACAGATAAACCAATGGAGCCACGAACGCTTCGTTACTATTTCAGCGGTTTCCTGAAGCGATGCAACATCCGATACCGAAATTTCCATGTGCTGCGGCACACATTCGCGACACGCTGCATCGAAACCGGCATGGACATCAAAAGTCTGAGCGAGTTGTTGGGTCATGCAGACGTTCGCACCACTCTAAAGTTGTATGTGCATCCGTCTTTGGAATCCAAGCGGCGTGCAATTCAGAAAATCGCGCTTCTGGATATCTGCTCGTAAAGGTTATTCGCCGTCAGGCATTCTGGTCAGTGCGGCGAAAGCCCCTGAAATTACGGAGAAATCCATCCGATGATCCCCGAGTGCTACACTTTGGGAAAAGTTTTCAAAGCATTTATCCACTATTTATACTGCTATGTATTGCGGCTGGGTGGATTTCATTTGCGTACCTGTTATATGAAAAGAAGGATGCCCCAAATAGAGGCATCCTTCCTGTTTAGACATGATTAAATACGGAATTTCCGAATGCAAAGAAACAGCTGCAGACAAAGCTCTGATACAGATCTTCATCGAGCGCCCCATCAAGGACAGATTCCTTCACCAAAATAGGCTGATACATCGTCAGGATGCGTTCAGCAGCTTCGTTGTCTCCGGCTTTGGCACAAATCAGCAGTTCCAGGAAGTTCATTTCCGTTCCTCCAATTCTTTCTTGATTCGCTGGATTGTGCGGTAATAAATCGCGGCTACTCCTTTATAGCCTATATGAAATTCGTCGGCCAACTCTGCAAATGAGCGTTCTTCCAACGCTCTGGAAAGAAATATCAGTCTGTCGCGCTCCTGAAGCTTTTCCAGAAGTCGCATCAGTGCGGCATATTCGGTCTGCAGATCAAGTGCCCGGCATACTGCGTCTTCCATGTCATAAGCGGACGCAAATACATTGTCGCTTGATTCTATAGGCTGTTCATGCTGCTGGTGGCTATCGCGGCGAGAAAGAAAGGCACTCTTTCTTCGCCGCAGCGCTACCAGCAAATATGCGGTAAACTGGTTCTGAATCACATGTTCTTCGCTTGTTCCGCTGTTTCTATATTGCATGGCATCCTCCGTATTAATCTGTTCTGTTGTTCGGACAAAACAGACGGATACGGAGGATTTCTGCACCGAGGAAAGATTTGATGCGGCGGGGCCTGAGAATTTATAGATGCTGTAACAGCGGATATACACGGGTAAGCTGGTATTTGCGGGATCATTGCTCACGGTCTGTGTTTACGCCTCCGGACTTTGCTGGGTATGGTTGCTTTTCCACCGTTGACCGCACCGCTGTGAAAAGCAAATGCCCGCTCAAATGAACGGGCATTGGGGATCAGTATTTTATTCTCTGTCAGCCTGCGCAATATCTCTGCAAACGCGCAGCATAAGGTTGCGGCTTTTCTCCGAGCAGCCGTAGGCAATCTCCGCAAACTGACTGGCAAGACTGAGCTTTTGCGGATTATCTGCACTACTCTGCACAGCATTTTCCATGCAGCCGCTGAGCAGATCCTCCAGCGGTACATTCAGCAGCACACTGATCTGAGCCAAACGTTCCAGATTCGCACGACATTCACCGCGCTCGATCTTTCCGTAATACGTATCAGACATATTCAGTTGTTCTGCGATTTCCCGTTGCGTCAATTTCATTCGTTTTCTCGCTTCTTGAATATGCCGGCCAATTACTTTGTACGATACGGACATATGCCTACCTCAGCTTCTAAAGAGTGCTGTTTATATTTTAACTGACACTTTTGAAATGATACAGAAATGTATAGCGGGAGATATACCTTTATATATTCATATCACGTCAAATTTATCATACTGACAAATACAATTCAGCTTCATAGGTTCCAGGGCACTTACTTATTCGCTGGGTTTCTATATCCACAAAAGGCCCCGCAGAAGATCATGCAAACTCTTCTGCGGGGTCTGTAACTGCCTATCTGCGGAATGCTTTCAGCGTGCCCGCAATCGTATTGAGGTTTTCTTCTGTTAAGAATGTGTCCGGTGTCGCATTGGAGCGCACCTTGCTTTCTGCTGGCGCTCCAACCGCCTGGCTTGACCGTGGAATATTTTCCAGTATGGAACGGACGATCGTTTCAAGCTCGGCCCGCGAGGGTGTGCCGCCGTTGTTTTCGATTCCAACGTAATGCAGAATCGCGTTTGTCAGAAACTGTGCTTTCAGGCGTCCTTGGGCGTTCAATTCCTCGACAGCCCTCTTTTGTCTTGGGGCGGCCATGCAGAAGCGGATCGTGAATTTTCCGGGGTCTTTTTTAATATCCATTGTGTCTACCGATCCGTTCCGCCTGATAGAGCAGCTGATAGCCCTTCACATTTGCGGCGATGTCCTCAATAAAAACAGGCCCTCGCACCTTGTCCGACGCTTCGATTTGCTGCCGGAGCAGAACGGCCCCACCGCCAGTGAAGATTACCTTCCCGCTTTTCAATTCCAGCATCCGCTCCCGCAGTGAACTGAGCAGGTCACTGACAAATTCCTGTGCCTGCTGCCGCACGATCTGCGATACTGCATCAGACTGTCCGCTGTCCCTGCCGAGCAGGATCGCGTCGATCTCCGTCTCATCCAGCAGCAAATCCTGTTCGGCAGCGACACGCGATTTGATTCGGTTGTAGAGCAGGATCACGCCGTTCTCCAGCGAATCGCAGACGCTCAGGTCGCCCTCTCCGTTCCGGAGCAGCAAATAATCCGCTGTGAAGCCGCCAATATCAATGATAAGCGCCCTGGGGCTGCTTTGCAGCGTCTGGAATACCGTAATGGCCGCGGCATACGACTGCGGATAGCAGCTGACCTCGTCGATCAGAATCTCGTACTGCCTGTCATGCAGCGTGAAGCTGACCGTGCCTCGATTCAGAAAATATTCCGCAAACCGTTTCTGCTGCGCACCGTAATGTGCCGGCGGCAGGCCGACCGCAAGCTGCACACGCACCGGGCCCGCTCCGTAGAAAGACGCAGCTTCCAGTTCATACGCAATCGCAAAAAGCGTCAGTACGAAGAAGCGTTCGTCTTCCGTCTTGTCGCGGCGATATGGAATCCGCTGGTCGGTGAGCGTATAATACCGTCCCTGATAGGTCAGCGTTTCACCGCCAAATGGCCGTACCTCGCTGCATACCAGCCCGGACGTGAACGGCGCATGATGGATCGTTTTTACCTGTTTGTTCCCATGATCGATAGAAATTAGCATTGTATTTTACCTCCTATACTTCTCTTATACGTATGGAGTACGGCAGGTTCAACAAAAAGTGCGCAAAAAACCGGCAGCACACGTTGAAGTGTACTGCCGATTCGGTTCCTGCTTACATTGCGCACAGACGCTCATAATTCTGCCAGACAAACTGGACAACGTAATCTCTGTGAATTTCCACATCCGGCATGGTTTCGTTCACGATAACCTCTAAAGTTTCTTTTGTCAGCTTTTGAACGGGATACTGGATA
>OGLN01000414.1_pt1 | contig 35151 bp, 28 predicted proteins | sample 1572641 | NCBI WGS metagenome assembly OGLN01 (sample SAMEA2581903, study PRJEB24529) | metagenome | biome: Human gut stool | place: China | collected 2011
TGCAAACGAAAGACACCCCTGATGGGTTTCTTTCGTAACGATCTTCCTTTCCGATGGCGGAAGATTTCCGAGTTTATCGACAGTCTCAAATAATTCTCTGGGAGGTATTTGCCATGTCCCTTGAAACCAATCCCGCCCTGCGCCGCAGCGTGATCTATGAGCTGTACGTCCGCAGCCACACGCCCCAGGGCACCTTCCGGGCCGTGGAGCCGGATCTGCCCCGGATCCGGGCCCTGGGCACGGACATCCTGTGGCTGATGCCCATCCACCCCATCGGGGAAGCCAACCGCAAGGGCAGCATGGGCTGCCCCTATGCCAACCGGGACTATCGCACGGTGAACCCGGAGTACGGCACCCTGGAGGACTTCCTCCACCTGGTGGACGCCATTCACGATAATGGCATGAAGTGCATCATCGACGTGGTGTATAACCACACCTCCCCGGACGCCACCCTGGTGGCCCTGCACCCGGAGTATTACTATCACAAGCCCGACGGCAGCCGGGGCAATAAGGTGGGGGACTGGACCGACGTGGTGGACCTGGACTACGCCGTTTCCGGCCTGTGGGATTATCAGATCGAGTCCCTGTGCTATTGGGCCCAGTATGTGGACGGTTTCCGCTGCGACGTGGCCAGCACCGTGCCGGTGGCGTTCTGGCGCAAGGCCCGGCAGGCGGTGGAGCGGGTGCGCCCCGGGGCCATCTGGCTGGGGGAGAGCGTCCACCTGGACCACATCCTGGCCTTCCGCCGCCAGGGCTTTTACGCCGCCACGGACAACGAGCTGTTTGACGTGTTCGACATTCTGTACCCCTACGACATCTGGCCCCTGTATGAGGGGGCCACCGGCGGGACCATGCCCCTGGGCCGGTATTTTGCCGCCCTGAGCTATCAGGAGCTGAGCTTCCCCACCTGGTACAACAAGCTCAGCTGCCTGGAAAATCACGACCAGCGCCGGGCGGCGGACCGCTTCCCCAACCGGGACAGCCTGCTGGCCTGGACGGCCCTGTGCTACTTCCAGAAGGGCACCACGCTGCTCTACGCCGGGCAGGAGGTCTCCGCCGTCCATACGCCCTCCCTGTTTGAGCGGGAGCCCATCGACTGGACCGGGGAGGACCTGTCTCCCCTGCTGCGGAAGCTGTACGACATCAAAAAGCGCCTGCCCACAGACGCCGCCTTCCATGTGGAGGCCGATGACGAGCGGGGCCTGGCCGTGGCCGATTATCAGGACGGCCAACACCTGGCGGTGGGCGTGTTCCCCCTGGCGGGCCGACCGGGGACGGCTGCCGTCCCCCTGGCCGACGGCGGCTATGAAAACGCCCTGACCGGCGAGTCCGTCACCGTCCGGGAGGGCCGCCTGGCCGCCGCCGGGCCGGTGATCATCCTGTAAGCAAAAAAATAAGCGCAAAAAAGCAGCCGCGAGGCTGCTTTTTTGCGCTTATTTTTCACATATCCAGGAGCTTCAGCTCCTCCTCGTCCACCTTCCGCAGGTCCCGGCGGCTGAGAATGTCGTACATACACGGCACCACCAGCAGGGTCATCAGCGTGGCATACAGCAGGCCGCCGATGCACACCAGGGCCACCGGCTGCATCAGCGCCGTGCCCACGTTGTTGCCGAAGGCCATGACGATCAGGCCCAGAATGGTGGTCAGGGACGTCATAAGGATGGGCCGCAGGCGGGTGACGCCGGCCTCGATGATGGCCTCCCGGCGGCCCATGCCCTCCAGCCGCAGCTGGTTGATGTAGTCCACCAGGACGATGCCGTTGTTGACGATGACGCCCACCAGCATCACAAAGCCGATCAGGGAGATGACGCTGACCTCCACCCCCGCCAGCAGCAGGGCCAGGAAGCCGCCGGTGAAGGCCAGGGGGATGGTGAACATGACGATCAGCGGCGAGCGCAGGGACTGGAACTGGGCCACCATCACCAGATACACCAGCACGATGCCCAGCAGCAGCATCAGCAGCAGCTGCCGGATGGCGTCCATGATGGCCTCGTTCTCCCCCTGGAAGGCGGCGGTGACGCCCTGGGGCAGCTCCGCCTGGCCGATGATCTTTTCGGCGGCGGAGGTGACCTTGGTGACGTTATAGCCGTCGGCCACGTCGGCGGACACGGTGATATACCGCCGCTGCTGGTCCCGGTTGATGGTGTTCAGGCTGACGGTCTCCTCCAGCTGGGCGATGTCCCCCAGACGGACGGACTTGCCGCTCTGGGTGCTGCCGGAGGCGCTTGCGCTCATGCCGCTCATACTGGACATGCCGCTCATACTAGACATGCCGCTCATGCTTCCCATGGAGCTGTTTGCAGAAGCGCTGCTCATCATGCTGCTCATGGCGGAGGCGGAGGAGGGGTCAATTTCCAGATCCAGGAGCTTCTCCCGGGTCATGCGGCTCTCCTCCGGGGACTGGATGGACACGCTGACGTCCAGCCCGTCCAGGGTCAGGGACAGGGAGCTGTCGGTGTCCGTCAGGGCGGAGGCCACGGCCATGTACACCTGGGCCACGGTGAGGCCCTTCTCCATGGCGGCGTTGCGGTCCACGGACAGGTGCAGGGCGGCGGCCGCCTGCTCCAGGCCGTCGGACACGTTTTCCGTGCCGGGGACGGTGGCCAGCTTTGCCGCCAGGTCACGGGCGGCGGACTGCATCTGCTCCATGTCGTCGCCGTAGACGTTCAGTGTGATGCCGCTGCCGGTGAGGTAGGACATATAGGTGTCCATGGCGCCGGAGGCGGTGACGGTGCAGTCCATACCGGCGCAGGCGGCCTCCATCTGCTTGCCGGCCTCCGCGCCGGAGGCCCCCTCCGGCAGGGTGATGTAGGCGGTGACGTCGTATTCCCCGCCGTCGGCGGTCATCATACTGGTCATGTCCATGCTCCCGGCGCCGGAGGCGGAGGACATCATCGCGCCCACGGTTTCCACGTTGTCCACGGCGGCGATACGCTGCAGGGCCTCGTCCGCCAGGGCCACCGCCTGCTCCCGGGTGCAGCCCTCGGGCATGGAGATGGTCAGGTTCACGGTGTTCATGTCGATATTGGGCATAAAGGCGAAGCCCCGGGCCAGGGCGGCTCCGGCGGAGCCCACCAGCAGCAGCAGGGACACCCCCAGCACCACCAGCTTGTGGTGGATGGACCAGGACACCGCCTTGCGATAGGCGGGATAGACCTTATCCAGCAGTCCCGGCTTCTGGGGCTTCTCCTTGCGGAGCATACCGGCGGCCATGGCGGGCACCAGGGTCAGGGCCACAATGAGGCTGGCCAGCAGGGAATAGGTCATGGTCAGGGCCAGGTCCGTGAACAGCTGCTTGGTGATGCCCTCCACGAACACGATGGGCAGGAACACGCACACGGTGGTCAGGGTGGAGGCCACGATGGCACCCAGCACCTGCCGGGCCCCGGATACCGCCGCCTGGATGACGGTGGCCCCCTTGGAGCGTAGTCGATAGATATTCTCAATGACCACCACGGAGTTATCCACCAGCATGCCCACCGCCACGGCCAGGCCCGACAGGGAGATCATGTTGATGGTAACGCCGGAGAAGTACATCAGCACCACGGCGAAGATCACGCTGATGGGGATGGAGCACAGGGTGATCACCGTGGGCCGCAGGTCCCGCAGGAACAGGTACAGGATCAGCACCGCGAACAGCGCGCCCCAGCCCAGAGACGACAGAATGGAGTTGATGATAAGGTATATGTAGTCCCCCTGGTCCATCAGGGGTACGAAGGAAAGCCCCTCGTACTCCGCCTCCAGCTCCCGGAAGCGGCTGTTGATGTTGTCGGACACCTCCGCCGTGGCGTAGGTGGACTGCTTGTTGAGGGAGACGATGACGCCGTCCTTGCCGTTGAGCTTGTCGTAGATCTCCGAGGAGTTGTCGGTGATGGCCACGTCGGCCACGTCCTTCATGCGGATGGGGTCGATGCCGTCCATTCCCAGGTCAAAGAGCACCAGGTCCTCCAGGTCCTGCCGGGTGTCGATGGAATCGCCCACGGAGACCATGTAGTTGACGCCGTCCTCCTTCAGATATCCGGCGGGCATGGAGAAGTTCTGGGCCGTCAGCAGGGCGGTGATGGTGGGTAGGCTCAGGCTGGAGGACAGGTCCGCCTGGCTCAGGGCGGTGGAGCGGGATTCCTCCAGGGTCTGGAGTCCCTGGTCGATCTGGCTCAGGGCGCTGTCCAGCTGGATGTTGGCGGAGATGATCTGGTTCACGGCGTCGGTCATGGTCAGGACCCCGGCGGATACCTGGTCCGCCAGCTTGGCCACACCCTCGTCGGTCTCCAGGTCCCGCAGCTGCTTTTCCAGCTCCTCCAGCTGCTTCTGCCACTCCTTGGCCCGCTGGACGGCCTCGTCCCACTTGACGCCCAGGGCCGCCATGCGCAGGTCCAGCGCCGCCAGCTCCGCCTGGATGCGGACGTATTCGGGGTCACTTTCGATTTCGGCGATGGCCGCCTGCTTTTCCTCCTCCGTCATGGAGGGGTTCTGGCGGATGGCCTCGATCTTCGCCTGATACGGGGCGTTTTCCGCCTCCAGCCGGGCCTTCTCCCGCTGAATATCCGCCAGCTCCCGGAGGTTGTCCTGGAGCTGGTCCCGGCTGTCCCTCATGGTTTTCAGACTGTCCTGGATAGTGGTAAGGGCCTGGGTCACGGCGTCCCGGACGGCGGATTCCTCGGCGCTGCGGATAGCAGCCTTGGCGCTGTTGACCTGGCCCCGGGCGGAGGCCAGCTGCCCTGCCGCGTCGTCCAGCTGCTTCGCAATGGCATCGGACAGCCGCTGGGACAGAGCATCCAGCTTCTTTTGGCTGAGGATCACATGGAGCTGACGCTCCACCGTGCCGCTGACGGTGACGCTGGCCACGCCGGTGATGCCCTCCAGCTTGGGGGACAGGGTGTCGTTGACGAAGTCCGACAGCTGGGTGATGTCCTTGCCGTCATAGGACAGGGCCGCCACCTGCACCGGCAGCATGGAGGGGTTCATTTTCAGCACATAGGGGTCGCCCACGGTGTTGCCCCAGGAGCCCTTCAGCTGGTTGATCTTCTGCTGGATATCCACGCTGACGGTGTCCATGTTCACCCCGTCCTCAAACTCCAGCACCACCATGGACACGCTGTCCATGGAGCTGGAGGTGACATTCTTGATGCGGTCCAGGGTGGCCATGGACTGCTCCAGGGGCTTGGTGATGTCGGCCTCCACAGTTTCGGGGCTGGCCCCGGGGTCGGTGGTCACCAGGATCACATAGGGGAAGTCCATGTTGGGCATCAGGTCGGGGGTCATCTTCAGATAGGCCACCACACCCAGCACCACAATGGCCAGCACCGCCACGAACACCGTCAGCGGCTTCTTTACGCTGAATTTGGGCATAATCGTATCGCTCCTTGCGCATTATAAGTCAGTTGTTACACGACTGTAAAAAACATTTTAAAGAATTTTAACATTCTAAAGCGCCGCGCGCAAGAGGGGCGGGCAATTATTAACGAAACTGTTACAAAATCCCGTCTTTTCCTTAGCCTAACGAAAAAAATATTAAAAGCCTCGCAGAGCTTGCCGCCCGCAGGCGGCAAATCAAGTGCAATTATTTTTTGGCCGGGAGCGCAGCGCAAAATTTGCGGGGCAATAAACAAAGAATACGCCCTCAAGAGCCATGCTCTTGAGGGCGATGAAAGCTAACCCATGGGTAGCAGATATTTTTTACTGATAATCGACAATATCCAAGTCACTGTTGTCAGCGTCATCTTCTGATGTGCCGGAACTAATGCTGGTTTGTGCACCTAATACTGCTGCAACAGCTCCCACAGCAATTCCAATACCCAAAGTGACCTTTCCTATTACCCCAGAGATAAACTTTTTGTCCTCTGTATCTTTTTCTGCTTTCATTTTTGCCAATTCAATCATTTTATCAATGATGACTGATTTTTCTTCAAAAGTCAGGTGTTCATCCTGTAACTGCTCACGAAGAGTATCGTTGATTGCGTCGCACATCGCATAAAAGGAGTTTACACTCGCGGTGTTTTCGTCAAAGCCTTTGTATACGACATCTTTATAGTACGACACAATCTCTGTTGCCGATTTTGCAAACTCTGGAAACTGTTCAAGTGCCTTTTTTGCTACTTCTGCATCGAAGACAGCGGCCACATTTGGGAGGGGCATTTGCGGGAGGTTCGCTACACAACGGTGGGCAGCGTGATCGGAACACACCTCGGCCCCGGCGCCGTTGTGGTAGCGTTTTTCAAGAATCAATATAACGCAGAACAGAACAGCAGCGATTGAAGAAGCTGCAATAAAGACAGGACTGCGCCGCGCCACCGTCAAATGAAACGGCGATGCGGCGCAGTATCGTTTTATCTGACGCCATAAACCATAATCGAGATCACACAGGCTAACAGACTGACCGCCGAGCCGGCCAGAAGCTGCGGCAGGGTATGGCGCGACAGCTTTAGGGAAGAGCGGTACACTGCTGCGATCAGCAGAACGGACGGTATGGCAAAAAGCGGATGCAGCTTCCATGTCAACAGAAACGCCGGAGCTGTTGTGCTGCAGGCGTGTCCGCTTGCGCGAAGGCCAAAGCCCACGTTGAGCAGCAACAGCGCCGCAATAGAAATGGCATAAGAGAGAAACAGGATATGGACGAGCCAGGAGCATGGCGTCAGCATTGACCAGAGAAACCCGCACAGATACCCAACGGCGCTGCATACCAGCGCCGTGCCGCGCTGCCCCCTGCGCCGGTCCTTTCCAATGTGGAAGATCTCCCGCAGCGGGTACGCCGCCAAGGGGATAACCAGCAGGAACACCTCGCACAGCAGCAGCTCCCTGCGCGTCAGAAGCCCTGTCGGAGCGTACATCAGAAGCAGCGTTACCCCGATGACGATAGGCGGCAGTGTCAGAATGCGTAGCGCAAGATGCAGCAGCGCCTTCCTGTCCGAGGCCTTCGTTTTCATGACTCAAAGCCCAGCATAATCCCGCCGTGTTCTGCATAGTAGCTGCACAGCCCACGTAGCGGATGGCTTTTCACCTCTGCCCCCGGAAATCGCCGCCGGATCTCGGTGCAGAGCTCCAATGCAAATGTCGCGTTCCGGCAATGCCCGATGCGGACGCTGCCGCCCCTGTAGCCAAGCCGCACCATTTCACTCAACAGGAACTCCTGCGTTTTTCGAGCGCCCCGACATTTGCCGAGCATCTCAAGCGTGCCCTCCTCGCTGGCCTGCCCAACGGCGCGGATGCCGAGAACACCGGCCATCGTTGCTGCCAGCTTGCTGATTCGTCCGTTCTGGGCGAGATTGTGCATGGATTCCAGCGCAAAGAGCAGATGGGTACGGCGCTGATACTGCTGTACGGCTGTGCAGACCTCCTCGAAGCTCTTGCCGGAGCGCAGTTCGGCGGCTGACTTTTCGATGAGCAGGGCGATCTCCGGACCGGCGGACAGCGTGTCCACCACAAAAATGCGGCGAGAGGGATTCTGCTCCTCGCAGCGTTTCTTTGCGGCAAGTGCCGCGCTGCAGCTGCCCGAAAGGCTGCTTGTAATGGTGAACGCGAGTACGTCGCCGCTTTCGCCAAAGGCGGACTCCCAGTCCGCGATGTTCGGGCAGGCGCTGAAGGTGCGGCCCTTCGTGCCGCGAAGTGTTGTGACCATCGCGTCGACATCGAGCGCGGCGTCATCGCGAAATTCCTCCACAGCAGTACGGACGGTGAGCGGAACGCTGACAAAGTCCACGCCGTCCATGGTAAGCAGGTCGCAGCTTGAGTCTGCGGCAATGCGGATCTGATCCATAAGATGACCTCCAACTGAAAAAGTGTCGTTCGGTTCTGGTAAGGGATGGATGCAGTTTATCAGTTTTTCATTTCTTCGTCAACAGCTTTTAATAAACTGTTAAAAATATTTCGCATAGCCGTTGAACTTTGCAGAGGAAACGCTTATAATAACAATATGGAAAAAGAAATGCAAAACAGAATCACGGCGGACATCGCGGCCTTCCGTCTGCCGCGCTATGCACAGATCCCGGAGGTCGGACTGTATCTGGAGCAGGTGGTGCGCTATATCAACGCCCGGTTGGCACCGTTAGGAGAGCCTGAACTGACTGGATCCATGGTGAGCAACTATGTCAAGCAGAAGCTGGTTCCTGCCCCTCTAAAAAAGCTGTATACAGCCGAACATCTTGCGCGGCTTCTGTTCATCGCGGTGGTCAAGCCTGTTGTTCCTTTGGAGGGGCTTCGACTGATGTTTAGCATACAGGAGGAGTGCTATCCCCTTCAGACCGCCTATGACTACTTCTGCGATGAGTTTGAGAATATGCTCGGCGCAGCGTTTGGTGTCGCTCCTGCAGTGGAGGGACTTGGTGAAACCGAGTCTGATGCCAAGGATCTCCTGCGCAGCACGATCTCGGCTACCGTCAACAAGGTCTGTCTGGACCGGTATCTGGAGGAGTATCGAAAGCGGCGGGAGCAGGCTGAGACTATTGTGGGAAAAGAAATCTCCCGGTTATAGTAGAAATGCTGTCTGGCAGCTGCAAAAGGAATATCCCCGGCTTGGCCGGGGATATTCCTTACGTCTCTCTGCCATGATTACAGTGCAAAACAGAAGAACATGCTCCGGGCCCTTCATCGCCATGTCCTAATTGATAAAGAGCTTTCATTGTTCCTGCATCGCTGCAATAGAGGGTATCCGAAGATTCTCTCTATTGTGATGATATGCCGAGCATCCTCCATGGTGCATCTGAAGCCTTCGGCTTTGCGCCCGGACAGTACAGCGTGCTGAGAGGAGGCTCCCTGTGCGTCGAGGCTTGTCTGATTCTGCATACTTCTCTGCAAGCAGGATCTTCTCGACTTCTGCCTTACAAAAGCCTATTTACCCGCCTGCGTTTCGCAGTAGCGGCAGCGGTAAACGCGCTTTTCACGATCCGTTAGCACAAACTCCTGCGGCAGCTCCTGCTCAACGGAGGTGATGCAGCGCGGGTTTTTGCACTTGAGCACGCCGCGGATGCGCTCAGGCAGCTTGAGCGTGCGCTTTTCCACAAGTTTCCCGTCGCGGATGATGTTGACGGTGATGCTTGGATCGACGTAGCCGATCAGGTCCCAGTCAAGGTCCATTTCGCGGTCGATCTTGATGATGTCCTTGCAGCCGAGCTTGCCGCTCGTAACATTTTTGAGGATGGCCACCGTGCAGTCAAGCTGATCGAGGCCGAGGATCTGATAGAGCTCCATGGATTTTCCAGCGGTGATGTGGTCGATGACGATGCCGTTTTGAATAGAGTCAATGATCATTGTGTCGCACTTCCTTTCTCACTTGATTTCCAACAGCTTGAGGATCAGCGCCATGCGGATGTACTTGCCGTACTGCACCTGCTTGAAGTAGCACGCGCGCGGGTCGTCGTCCACGGCGACGGAGATCTCGTTCACACGCGGCAGCGGATGCAGGATGCGAAGAGACTCCTTCGCGCCCCTGAGCTTGTCGGACGTGAGGATGTAGCTGTCCTTGAGGCGCAGATAGTCTTCCTCGTTGAAGAAGCGCTCGCGCTGCACGCGTGTCATGTAGAGGATGTCCAGCTCCGGCATGACGGTCTCGAGGTCGGTGGACTGCGTGTAAGGGATGTTCTTGGCCTTGATGTACTGCTCCTTGACATAGCGCGGCAGCTTGAGCTCCTCGGGGGAGATGAGCACGAAGCGGATGCCGGTGTAACGGCTCATCGCGGCGACGAGGGAGTGTACCGTGCGGCCGAATTTGAGGTCGCCGCAGAGGCCCACCGTGAGGTTTTCAAAGCGCCCCATCTCGCGGTGGATGGTCAGAAGGTCGGTCAGCGTCTGCGTGGGGTGGTTGTGGCCGCCGTCGCCGGCGTTGATGACGGGCACGAGCGAGTGCATGGAGGCGACCAGCGGCGCGCCCTCCTTGGGATGGCGCATGGCGATGATGTCGCTGTAGCAGCTCACGGTGCGGATCGTGTCCGCCACGCTCTCGCCCTTGGCGGCGGACGAGCTTTTCGCCTCCGAGAAGCCGAGCACCTGCCCACCGAGGGAGAGCATCGCGCTCTCAAAGCTCAGACGGGTGCGGGTGGAGGGCTCGAAGAAGAGGGTCGCGAGGATTCTGCCGTCGCACTTGTGCGCGTATTCGGCGGGGTGGTCGATGATGTCGCAGGCGGTATTCACCAGCTCCATGATCTCCTGCTCGGAGAGCTCCAGAATATCGATCAGGCTTTTCATATCAGTTTGTTCCTCCTTTTTTGATCCAGCTTTCGTCGGCGGGGTCATCGCGGAAGGCCAGCAGCCGCGCAACGTCCGCCTCGGTGATGTAATGCTCCTCTGCGCCCACGCGGGCGATGGTATCCAGATTTGTCAGGCTCACGCTCTTGACCTTCGCCTCGACCATGCGCTCAACGCCCTTTTTCATGCCGTAGGTGAAGATGCTCACGACGCCCAGCACCTCGGCGCCTGCCTCGCGCAGCGCCGCGACCGTATCCAGCACGCTGCCGCCGGTGGAGATGAGGTCCTCGATCACGACGACCCTCTGCCCCGCCTCGAGCCTGCCCTCAATCTGATTTTTTCTGCCGTGGTCCTTGCTGCCCGAGCGCACATAGCCCATGGGCAGGCCGAGCAGATGCGCGGCGATGGCGGCGTGGGCGATGCCCGCCGTGGCGGTGCCCATCAAAACCTCCGCCTGCGGAAACTCACGGTGTACCGTGTCCGCAATGGCGCGCTCGACTGTCTCACGCACGGCGGGGGCGGTGAGAATGAGGCGGTTATCGCAATAGATCGGGCTTTTGATGCCGCTCGCCCAGGTAAACGGCTCCTGCGGGCGCAGAAAGACCGCGCCGATGGAGAGCAGGCCTTGAGCGACCCTGCTGCTGATGTCCATATCCATGTTCCTCCCGTTGTTTTTTATTCCTGAAGCAGAATTGCTTTCAGCTCGTTGAGATCGGCGGCAAGATGCTCCGCTCCGGCGGCGGTCAGCTCCTCGCGGCTGCCGTAGCCGTAGAGTACGCCGATGGCCTCAAGGCCGTTGGCGTGCGCCCCGTATATGTCGTGGCGGCGGTCGCCGACCATGACGGCGTGTCCCGTCACATCGGCGCGCATGAGCGCCGTGCGCACGACACTCGCCTTGTCCGCGCTGGACTTATCCTCCAGACGGGAGCCGCAGATGTCGTCAAAATACTGCGCCAGCTCAAAATGCCGCAAAACTCTCCGCGCAAATTCCTCCGGCTTCGACGTTGCAATCACCAGCCGCAGTCCCGCTGCGCACAGGCTTGCAAGCAACTCGGCCATTCCGGCATAAGGGGCGTTTTCCGCCCAACCGTAGCGTTCAAAATAAATGCGGAACTCGCGGATCGCCCGCTCTGTTTCCTCTTCATTCATCCCGCAGAGCGCAGGGAAGCTTTCGTGGAGAGGCGGACCGACAAAAGTGGTCAGCATGGCTGGAGAGGGGACCTCCCGGCCAAGACGCTTCAACGCATAGGACACCGAGTTCACAATGCCCTCCTGCGAATCCGTCACCGTTCCGTCCAGATCAAAAAGGACCGTATCCCAGCGCATCAGCCCACGAACTCCTCTCGGCAGCGGCGGTAGGCAGCCACGGGGTCCTCCGCCTGGGTGATGGGACGGCCCACCACGATGTAGTCGGAGCCAAGTTCTTTGGCCTTGGCCGGCGTGGTGACCCGTTTCTGGTCGCCCGCGTCCCCGTCGGCAAAGCGCACACCGGGGGTCACGGTGAGGAAGTCCTTGCCGCAGCGCTCATGGACAACGCCCGCCTCCAGCGGAGAGCACACCACGCCGTCCAGGCCCGCCTGCGCGGCGTTTTCGGCATAGTGCATCACCACCTCGGCAAGCGGCTTTTCGATCCACAGCTCCCGCTCCATGCGCTCCTGCTCGGTAGAGGTGAGCTGGGTCACGGCGATGAGCAGCGGCCGAGTACCGTCGGGGCGCGTCAGACCCTCCAGCGCGGCGGTCATCATGGCGGCGGTACCGGCGGCGTGGAGGTTCACGATGTCCACATCCAGCGCAGACAATGCCGCCATGGCCTTTTTCACGGTGTTGGGAATGTCATGCAGCTTCAGATCCAGGAAGATCTTGTGGCCTCGGGCCCGGATCTCCCGCACGATGGAGGGGCCTTCGGCGTAAAACAGCTCCATGCCGATCTTCACAAAGGGCTTTTCCTCGGTGAAACGGTCTAAAAAGGCCAGTGTCTTTTCCTTGCTGTCGAAGTCCAGTGCAATGATAACGTCCTTACCCATGATGTGCTCCTCCTATGATCTCCGTCAGATTTTCCATGCCGTATCGTTTCATCACGGCAGGCAGATTTTCAATGATGGTCTTGCAGGCATACGGCTCCACAAGGTTCGCCGCGCCCACGCCGATGGCAGTGGCGCCCGCCAGCATCAGCTCGATAACGTCCTCCGCCGTGGTGACGCCGCCCATACCCACGATGGGGATGGAAACGGCCTCGTAGACCTGATACACCATCCGCACCGCCAGCGGGAGCATTCCCGGGCCGGACATACCGCCAGTGGTGTTGGCCAGCAGCGGACGGCGGCGTTTCAGGTCGATGCGCATTCCCGGCAGGGTGTTGATCAGGCTCACGCCGTCAGCCCCCGCGTCCTCGCAGGCCCTTGCGACGGCGGCGATGTCAGCCGCCGTGGGGGACAGCTTTAAAATGATGGGCTTTTTCGTCACTGCCCGGACCGCCTCCGTCACCTCGGCAGCGGACTTGGGGTCCGCGCCGAAGGCCGCGCCGCCGCCGTGGACGTTGGGGCAGGAGATATTGACCTCCAGCCAGCCCACCTGCTCCTGCGCGTCTAACTTCTCGCAGACCTCGGCGTATTCCGCCACGGAAAAGCCGCTGACATTCGCCATCACCGGCTTGTGAAATACCTGCTTGAGCTTTGGCAATTCCGTTGCGATCACCGCGTCCACGCCGGGGTTTTGCAGACCCACCGCGTTCAGCAGGCCGCCGGCGTACTCCGCGATGCGGGGCGTGGGGTTGCCGAAGCGGGGCTCCCGGGTCGTACCCTTGAAGGAGAAGGTACCCAGCATATTGATGTCGTACAGCTCCGCGAACTCATAGCCAAAGCCGAAGGTGCCGCTGGCGGGGATGATGGGGTTGTCCATCTCAATGCCGCAGAGGGTCACTTTTGTGTTCACCATACGATCTCCTCCTTTTCCAGCACGGGGCCATCCTTACAGATGCGCTTATTGCCGTATTTCGTCTCGCAGGAGCAGCCCATGCAGGCGCCGAAGCCGCAGCCCATCCGCTCCTCAAAGCTGAACTGGCCGGAGGTCTTGCAATCAGCGTACACCGCCTTGAGCATCGGCTCCGGGCCGCAGGTGTAGAGATAGGTATAGTCGGACACGGCGGCCATGCCGTCGGTCACAAGGCCCTTGAGACCGACGCTGCCATCGGCGGTGGCGATGACGACCTCCGCACCCAGCGCCCGAAATTCCTCCGCTAAAAAAATCTCGGATTTTCGGTTAAAGCCCAGCACGGCGGTGACGCGCTTACCTTGTGCGGTCAGCCGCTTGGCAAGGCCATACAGCGGCGGGATACCCACGCCGCCGCCCACCAGCAGGGGGTGTTCCCCACTGCGGGACAAGTCAAAGCCGTTGCCAAGGCCCGTCAGCACATCCAGCGCCGTGCCGACAGCCATGCCCGTCATGGCCTCGGTGCCATGGCCCAAAACCTTATAAATCAGGGTCACTTCCCCGTTCTCCCAATCGCACACGGAGATGGGGCGGCGAAGGAAAAAACCTGAGAGCTTCAAATTCACGAACTGCCCCGGTGCGGTGATGGCAGAGGTGTCCCCCGCCAGCCGCAGACGGTAGATGCCGTCTGCCAGCCGGGTATTTTCCAAAACAGTCAGCAGTGTCTCCTTCATTCGGCGTCCTCCCCCTCCAGCAAGGTCTTATCATACCAGACCGCCCGCCCCTCCATGGCTGTCAGCAGGCAGCGGCCCTGTACACTCCAGCCCGCAAAGGGCGTGGCCCGACCCATGGACAGAAATTCAGCGGGGTCGATCGGATAGGTACGGTTCAAATCAAACACGGTAAAGCCGGTGGCCGGCGCAATGCCGAAGCGGCGGCAGGGCGCGTCATGGAGCAGTTCCATCAAGCGGGCAAAGGAAATGACGCCGGGCTTTACCAAATACGTATAGAGCAGCGGGAAGGCCGTTTCCAGTCCCACGATGCCCATGGCGCTTTTTTCCAGTCCCCCGCCCTTTTCCTCGGCGCTGTGGGGGGCGTGATCCGTGGCGATCATGTCGATGGTTCCGTCCGCCAAACCCTCCAACAGGGCTTCCCGATCCGCCTTGTCCCGGAGGGGCGGGTTCATTTTGAAACGGCCGTCCTCCTGCAAGCAGGAATCGTCCAGCAGCAGGTAGTGGGGGCCGGTCTCACAGGTGACATTCAGGCCCTCGGCCTTGGCCTTGCGGATGAGTGCGACGCTCTCCTTGGTGGAGATGTGGCAGACGTGATAGCCGCAGCCTGTCTCCCGCACCAGCTCCAGATCCCGCTGGATGGGCCGCCACTCGCTCTCGGAGCAGATACCCCGATGTCCGTGGGCGCGGGCATAGGCGCCGTCGTGGATGTAGCCGCCCCGCAGCAGAGAATTGTCCTCGCAGTGGGCCACGATCAGCTTGCCGAGGCGCTTGGCCTCCAGCATGGCGCGGCGCATCATATCACGATCCTGAACGCCCTTTCCGTCGTCGGAGAAAGCCACCACATAGGGGGCCATGGCGTCCAAGTCCGCCAGTTCCCTGCCCTGCTCGCCTTTCGTGATGGCCCCGTAGGGCAGAACGCGGATCACGGCGTCTTTTTCAATGGCGTCCAGCTCCATTTGCAGCGTTTCCATGCTGTCCGGCACAGGGTTCAGATTCGGCATGGCGCCCACGGCGGTATAGCCGCCGTGGGCCGCCGCTAAAGAGCCGGTGCGGATGGTCTCCTTATAAGAAAAACCCGGCTCCCGAAGATGCACATGCACATCAACGAAACCGGGTAATATGGTAAAGGAAGAAACATTCAGGGACGAAGGAAAAACAATATCCTTGCAAAAAACACGATCCCCAAAGGAAACGGAAACATCACCGCCGCTGAAAGCACCTCGGTGGAACACCTGCGCACCCTTCAAAACCACGGTCACGACTATCGCCTCTCTTTCCTCAAGTTTTTGATAGAATACCACGCGAGGATCGCCTTGTCAAGACAAAAAAATGGTTTTTCGACGATAAGTTTTCTCAAGACGCGATATAAGCGTATCTTATGAATTGTCATAACGATACAAATATAGCTAAGATTTTCTATCTTCTTTCTCCTTTTTGCGGAATGGACGAAAAGCAGGGCGTATGGTACACTGAATTCAAGTTGAGCCCCTTGTAACTGACAGAATGTGGGCTACCACGGGGGAGCAGGGAGCATCGCTCTGAGGCGGCGCGTTTCAGAGGCCGACCGTCCGGGCACTCCAACTGCAAAGGGCAGCGGAGCGCCTATTTTTATGTTTGAGGGAGGGAACGCAAATGAGAAAGGTTGCGATCGTTATGGGCAGCAAGAGTGATCTGCCCGTCGCGGAGAAGGCCGTAGGCGTATTGCGAGACTACGGTGTCCAGATGGAAGTGCGCGTATTATCCGCTCACCGCTGTCCGAATGAGGCAAGGGAATTTGCCGCGTCGGCTCGGGAGGGCGGATTTTCTGTTATCCTCGCGTTCGCCGGCATGGCGGCGCATCTTGCCGGCGCGATGGCGGCAAACACCACGCTGCCGGTGATCGGCGTGCCGTGCAGCGGGACGAAGCTTGACGGCATGGACGCACTGCTCTCCACCGTGCAGATGCCGAGCGGCATCCCTGTGGCGACGGTGGCGGTGGACGGCGGGAAGAACGCCGCGCTGCTGGCGGTGCAGATCATGGCGGTCTCCGACGCGGAGCTCGCCCAAAAGCTGGACGAGGCGCGGACGCGGGAACGGGACGCCGTGCTGCGCGCGGACGAAGAGGTTCGGGCGCTTTATCAGTAAATAAGGAATACACTTCAAGAAATAAAAGGAGAGCTGAAAGCAATGAAACTCGTATATACCGGAAAGACCAAGAATGTATTCGCACTGGACAACGGCAACTACCTGCTCAGGTTCAAGGATGACTGCACGGGCAAGGACGGCGTGTTTGACCCCGGCGAGAACAGCGTGGGCCTGACCATCGAGGGCGTGGGCAATGTCAACCTACGCATGACCAAGCACTTTTTTGAAAAGATCAACGCCGCCGGCATCCGCACGCACTATGTCTCCGCGGATCTGAAGGAGACCACGATGGAGGTCCTGCCCGCGAAAGTCTTCGGCCACGGGCTGGAGGTCATCTGCCGCCTCAAGGCGGTGGGGAGCTTCCGCCGCCGCTACGGTGAGTACATTGAAGAGGGCGCTGACCTGCCCGCCTATGTGGAGACGACCTTCAAAAATGACGCGCTGGGCGATCCGCTGGTGACGAAGGACGGCCTTGTGGCGCTGGGCGTGATGACCGAGCAGCAGTATGACGACATCAAGGCCATGACGCAGAAGATCACCGAGATCGTCGCGGACGACCTGCGCGAAAAGGGCCTTGTCCTCTATGACATCAAGTTCGAGTACGGCTACGCGCCGGATGGCAGCGTGATGCTGATCGACGAGATCTCCTCCGGCAATATGCGCGTCTATCGGGACGGAAAGTACATCGACCCCATGACGCTCTCCGAGCTGTTCTTTGCGTAATGGGGGGCTTTTTCGGCGCGGTCTCGGACCGCGATGTCGCGCTGGATGTCTTCTTCGGCACGGACTATCATTCTCACCTCGGCACGCGCCGCGGCGGAATGGTGCTCTTTGACAAGAAGGAGGGCTTCCAGCGCCAAATACACAACATTGAAAATACGCCCTTTCGGACGAAGTTTGAGCGGGACCTCGCGGACTTCCGCGGCCACGCGGGGCTCGGCTGCATCAGCGACAGCGACCCTCAGCCGCTGCTCGTGCGCTCCCATCTGGGCCTGTATGCCATCGTGACGGTCGGCATCATCAACAACACTGACGAGCTGGTGAAGACTTATCTCTCCGACAAGGGCCAGCAATTTCTGACGCTGAGCAGCGGCCGCGTGAATGTCACCGAGCTGACCGCCGCGCTCATCAATCAGGAAAACGACCTTGTCTCCGGCATCCTCCACGCGCAGGAGGTCATCGACGGCTCCATGACGATCCTGATTTTGACCGAGGAAGGAGAGCTGATCGCCGCGCGTGACAGCATGGGACGCCTCCCTGTGCTGATCGGACAGCGCGAGGACGGCTACTGCGTATCGTTCGAGTCCTTCGCCTATCATAAGCTCGACTATCAGGACGCCTATGAGCTGGGGCCGCGGGAGATCGTCCGGCTGAACGCCAAGGGCTTCCAAACACTCTCTCCCGCAGGGAAGCAGATGAAGATCTGCGCCTTTTTGTGGACCTATTACGGCTACCCGAACTCTAACTACGAGGGTGTGAATGTGGAACTGATGCGCTACCGCAACGGCGCGATCATGGCGCGGGATGAGGCGGAGCGCGGCGGCGTGCCCGAGGTGGATTTCGTCGCCGGCGTGCCAGATTCCGGCGTGCCGCACGCCATGGGCTATGCCAACCACAGCGGCAAGCCCCTTGCGCGTCCCTTTGTGAAATACACCCCGACCTGGCCGCGCTCCTTCATGCCGGAGGATCAGCAGGTGCGCAGCAGAGTGGCGCGCATGAAGCAGATCCCCGTGCCGGAGCTGATCGAGGGAAAGAAGCTGCTGTTTGTGGATGACTCCATCGTGCGCGGCACGCAGCTGCGCGAGACCGTGGATTTTTTATACAGCACCGGCGCGGCGGAGGTTCATATGCGCTCGGCCTGCCCGCCCATCATGTACCCCTGCCGCTACCTGAACTTTTCGCGCGGCAACAGCGCCATGGACCTGCTCGCGCGCCGCATGGTGCAGGAGCTGGAGGGCAACGAGGGCCAAAAGCATCTGGAGGAATACGCCGACAGCCGCACCGAGCGCGGAAAATGCCTGCTGCACGAGATCTGCGCACAGTTCGGCTTTGATTCACTCTCCTATCAGTCCCTTGACGGGCTGCTGGAGGCGATCGGTCTTGACAGGGACAAGGTCTGCACCTACTGCTGGACCGGAAAGGAATGACATTATGGGCATCTCTCACTCGAAAGCATACGCGGCCGCCGGCGTTGACATCGAGGCGGGCTATCAGGGCGTAAAAATGATGAACCGCTATGTACAGCGCACGCTCACAGCCAATGTGATCTCCGATCTCGGCGGCTTCGGCGGGCTTTTCTCGCTGGACCTGCACGGGCTTGAAAAGCCTGTGCTGGTCTCCGGCACGGACGGTGTGGGCACCAAACAGCGCATCGCGCAGCTCATGGATCGTCACAACACCGTCGGCATCGACTGCGTGGCGATGTGCGTCAACGACATTATCTGCTGCGGGGCGAAGCCGCTGTTCTTCCTCGACTACATCGCCATCGGCAAGAACATCCCGGAAAAGGTCGTGTCGCTGGTCTCGGGCGTATCCGAGGGCTGTGTGCGCGCGGGCTGCGCGCTCATCGGCGGCGAGACCGCTGAACACCCCGGCACGATGAAGCCGGACGACTATGACCTTGCGGGCTTTGCCGTGGGCGTCGTGGACCGTGACAAAATTCTGGACAAGAACAAAATGCAGCCGGGGGATGTGGTCATCGCGCTGCCCTCCAGCGGACTGCACTCCAACGGCTACTCGCTCGTGCGCAAGGTGTTCGATGTGGAGAACGCCGACCTCGGGCAGTATTACGGCGAGCTGGGCTGCGAGCTCGGCGAGGAGCTGCTGCGCCCGACGAAGATCTATGTCCGTCCTGTGTTAGCGGCCGTTGAGGCCGCCGATGTCCGCGGCATCAGCCACATCACTGGCGGCGGCTTTTATGAGAACATACCGCGCTGCATTCCCGACGGCCTGTGCGCGAAGATCGAAAAGAAAGCGCTGCACATCCCGCCCATCTTCCCCCTGCTCGCGCGCATGGGCGGCATCTCGGAGCGCGATATGTTCAACACCTTCAACATGGGCACGGGCATGGTGCTCGTCGCTGCAAGAGACAGCGCCGATAAGGCGCTCGCCGCGCTGCATTCTCTCGGTCAGGAAGCGGGCGTCATCGGTGAGATCGTATCGGGCGAGGAAAAGGTGGCGCTATGCTGACACGCGCCCGCATCGCCGTGCTGGTCTCCGGCGGCGGCACGAATTTGCAGGCGCTGCTCGACGCGCAGCGCGACGGAAAAATGCCGCACGGCGAGATCGTGCTGGTCGTTTCTTCCCGCGCAGGGGCCTATGCGCTCACGCGGGCGGAAAACGCGGGTGTTCCGGCACGCGTGCTCTCGCCCGCCTGCGGGCAGAAGCCGTTTGAAAACGAGCTTTCCGTGCTGCTGCGCGAGCAGAAGATCGACCTCATTCTCCTCGCAGGCTTTACGGTCATCCTCAGCGCAGAATTTACAAAGCAGTGGCCGCGGCGCATCCTGAATGTCCATCCGTCCCTGATCCCCGCCTTCTGCGGCAAGGGGATGTATGGCTTGAGGGTACACGAGGCCGCGCTCGCGCGCGGCGTGAAGGTCACGGGCGCGACGGTACACTTTGTCAACGAAATTCCCGACGGCGGCGAGATCCTGCTGCAAAAGGCGGTGGAGATCGCGCCGGACGACACGCCCGAAACGTTACAGCGGCGCGTGATGGAGCAGGCGGAATGGCAGCTGCTGCCGCTTGCGGCAGAGCGCGTCTGCGCAGAGATCGTAAGAGAGAAGGAGCAGAAAAATGACTGATTTTCTGGAGTTTTTAAAGGCGACCTCTTATCCCGGCCGCGGCATCCTTGTCGGACGCCGCTGTGTGTATTATTTCATCATGGGGCGCAGCGAGAACAGCCGCAACCGCGTCTTTGTCAAGACCGAGGACGGCATCCGCACCGAGGCGCACGACCCCGCCAAGCTCTCTGACCCCAGCCTCATCATCTATCATCCCGTGCGCACGATGGGGCGCGACCTCGTCGTGACGAACGGCGACCAGACCGACACCATCTGCCAGCACGGCGACTTTCGCCGCGGTCTCATGACACGCGAATACGAGCCGGACGAGCCGAACTGGACGCCGCGCATCTCCGCCATCATGCACGAGGACGGCTCCTTCGAGCTGTCCATCCTCAAGCGTAAGGATGGGCGCTGTCTGCGCGAGTTCTTCTGCTACGAAGGCTGCGACGAGGGCAAGGGCTATTTCATCAGCACCTATCAGGGGGACGGAAACCCCCTGCCCACCTTTGCGGGCGAGCCGATGGAGGCGAGCGTCCCCTCGCCCGAAGAAGTCTGGGCGGCGCTCAACGCGGACAATAAGGTGTCCCTTTATGCGAACGTGAACGGCGAAGTGAAGCTGTTCAACAAAAATTCAGGCGACTGAGGAGGACGACATGAACGAGCTGGAACTCAAATATGGCTGCAACCCCAACCAGAAGCCCGCGCGCGTTTTCATGAAAAACGGCGCAGCCCTTCCCTTTACGGTTCTCAACGGCAAGCCCGGCTACATCAACCTGCTCGACGCCTTCAACTCGTGGCAGCTCGTGCGCGAATTGAAAGAGGCGACGGGCCTTCCCGCCGCGGCGAGCTTCAAGCATGTCTCTCCCGCGGGCGCGGCGCTCGGCCTGCCGCTCGACGAGGTGGACAAAAGGGTCTATTTCGTCGCGCCCGGCACGGCGCTCTCCCCCATCGCCTGTGCCTACATCCGCGCCCGCGGCGCGGATCGCCTCTGCTCTTACGGCGACTGGGCGGCACTCTCCGACGAGTGCGACGCCGCCACCGCCGAGTATCTGAAAAACGAGGTTTCCGACGGCATCATCGCCCCTGCTTACAGCGACGAGGCGCTTGCCATCTTAAAGACGAAAAAGGGCGGCAAATACAACATCGTGCAGATCGCCCCCGCCTATGCTCCCGCGCCGCTGGAGCAGAAGGATGTTTTCGGCATCACCTTTGAGCAGGGGCACAACGACTGCAAAATCGATGAGAGCCTGCTCACGAACATCGTCACCGAAAATAAAGACCTGCCCGAGGGCGCAAAGCGCGATATGCTCCTTGCCCTCATCACGCTCAAATACACCCAGTCCAACTCCGTCTGCTATGTGAAAGACGGTCAAGCCATCGGCGTGGGCGCGGGCCAGCAAAGCCGCATCCACTGCACCCGACTTGCGGGACAGAAGGCGGACAACTGGTATCTCCGCCGCCATCCGAAGGTGCTCGCCCTCTCGTTCGTGGACGACATCCGCCGTCCCGACCGCGACAACGCTATCGATGTCTACCTCTCCGACGAGTGCGACGATGTGCTTGCCGACGGCGCGTGGCAGCGCGTCTTTCAGGAGCGCCCCGAGGCGCTCACGGGCGAGGAAAAGCGCGCTTGGCTTGCACAGCAGCGCGGCGTGACCGTCGGCTCGGACGCCTTTTTCCCCTTCGGCGACAATGTCGAGCGCGCGCGCAAGAGCGGCGCTTCCTACATCGTCGAGCCGGGCGGCTCGATCCGCGACGACAATGTCATCGAGACGGCAAACAGATACGGCATCACTATGGCGTTCACGGGTATGCGCCTGTTCCATCATTAAGCAAGGAGGAATTTCTCCATGAAGCTCATGGTCATCGGCGGCGGCGGCCGCGAACACGCCATCATTAAAAAGCTGAAGGAAAACCCCGCGGTCGAGAAAATTTACTGTCTGCCCGGCAACGGCGGCATCGCCGCCGACGCGGTCTGCGTCAGTGAGATCGGCGCGAAGGACATCCCCGCGCAGGTCGAATTTGCCAAGGCGCACGGCATTGATTATGCCGTCGTCGCGCCCGATGACCCCCTCGCCCTCGGCGCGGTCGACGCGCTGAGCGAGGCGGGCATCCCCTGCTTCGGCCCTGACAAAAAGGCCGCCGTCATCGAGGCGAGCAAGGCGTTTGCAAAGGACTTGATGCAAAAATACAACATTCCCACCGCAAAATACCGCGTCTTTACCGACGCGCCCTCCGCCTGTGCCTACATCGACGCAGAGGGTGCGCCCATCGTCGTCAAGGCGGACGGCCTCGCGCTCGGCAAGGGCGTCGTCGTCGCGCAGACAGTTGAGGAGGCGAAGGCCGCCGTGCGCGCGATGATCGAGGATAAGACCTTCGGTCAGAGCGGCGCGCGCGTCGTCATCGAGGAATATATGGAGGGTCCCGAAGTCTCGGTGCTGAGCTTCACCGACGGCGAAGCGCTCGTGCCGATGGTCTCCTCCATGGACCACAAGTGCGCGCTCGACGGTGACAAAGGCCCCAATACCGGCGGCATGGGCGCGGTCGCGCCGAACGCGTACTATACAAAGGAAATTGCGGCGGAGTGCATGGAGAATATTTTCCTGCCGACGATCCGCGCGATGCGCGCCGAGGGCCGCCCCTTCCGCGGCTGCCTCTATTTCGGGCTGATGCTCACCAAGAGCGGCCCGAAGGTCGTGGAGTACAACTGCCGCTTCGGCGACCCCGAAACGCAGGCGGTGCTGCCGCTGCTCAAAAGCGACCTGCTCACCGTCATGCAGGCGACGACGAACGGTACGCTCGCGGATGTGAGCGTGGAATTTTCGACTGATTCTGCCTGCTGTGTCGTGCTCGCGTCCGAGGGCTACCCCCAAAAGTATGAGAGCGGCTTCCCCATCACAATGAGCGAAGAGGCCGCCGCGCACTGCTATGTCGCGGGCGCGAAAAAGGGCAGCGATACGCTCCTGACCGCGGGCGGACGCGTGCTCGGCGTCACCGCCGTCGCCCCCACACTGAGGGCCGCCGTCGAGGACGCGTACCATCTGGCGGAGGGCGTAGATTTTGCCAACAAATACTGCCGCGGCGACATCGGCAGCGCCGCGCTCGCGGCGCGGGAGGGGAGAGGATAAAATGGTATTTCGGATCTATGTGGAAAAGCGTCAAGGTCTCGCGCCCGAGTGCGAGGCGCTGCTGACGGACTGCCGCGATTTTCTCGGCGTGCAGGGCCTGCGCGCCGCGCGTATCTGGAACCGCTATGATGTAGAGGGGATCGAGGCCCCTCTCTTTGAAAATGCCTGCAGGAGCGTGTTTTCCGAGCCGCCGCTGGACCTTGTGTCCGACGCGGCGGACACGCAGGACGCCTGCGCGGTCTTTGCCGTCGAGCCCCTGCCCGGTCAGTTCGACCAGCGCGCGGACAGCGCGTCGCAGTGCATCCAGCTTCTGAGCCAAGGCGAACGCCCGCGCATCCGCACGGCGAAGGTCTACGCGCTCTATGGGATGCTGACGGATGCCGATGTCGAGGCGGTCAAGCGTTATGTCATCAACCCCGTCGAAAGCCGCGAGGCGAGCCTTGCAAAGCCCGAAACGCTCGCCGAGGAGCTTGCCGAGCCGAAGTGCGTTTCGTCCGTCGAGGGCTTCACCGCCATGGACGAGGCCGGGCTCTCCGCACTGCTCTCCTCTATGGGGCTTGCCATGGATATTGCCGACCTCAAGGCGCTGCAAGACTATTTCCGCGAGACCGAGCGCCGCGACCCCACCGTGACCGAGCTGCGCGTGGTCGACACCTACTGGTCCGACCACTGCCGCCACACGACCTTCTCCACGCACCTTGACGAGATCTGCATCGACGATGACGCCGTCAAGGGCGCCTATGCGCGCTATCTTGCTGCGCGCGAGGAGGTCTACGGCGCGGAGAGGGCTGCCAAGCGCCCGCAGACGCTCATGGATATTGCGACCATCGGCACAAAGACGCTCAAAGCCCGCGGGCTGCTCCCCGAGCTCGACGAGAGCGAGGAGATCAACGCCTGCTCCATCCATGTGCCCGCCATGGTGAACGGCAAGGAGCAGGACTGGCTTTTGATGTTCAAGAATGAAACGCATAACCATCCCACCGAGATCGAGCCCTTCGGCGGCGCGGCCACCTGCATCGGCGGCTGCATCCGCGACCCGCTCTCCGGCCGTGCCTATGTCCATCAGGCAATGCGTGTGACGGGCGGCGGTGACCCGAGAAAGGAGCTTGCCGAAACGCTTTCAGGCAAGCTCCCGCAGCGCAAGCTCGCGCAGACCGCCGCGGCGGGCTACTCCTCCTACGGCAACCAGATCGGCCTTGCTACCGGCCATGTCGCGGAGCTGTACCACGAGGGCTATGTCGCCAAGCGCCTTGAGTGCGGCGCAGTCGTCGCCGCCGCGCCCGCAGACAACGTTGTGCGCGAGCGTCCCGCGCCGGGTGATGTGGTCATCCTGCTCGGCGGGCGCACGGGGCGCGACGGCATCGGCGGCGCGACCGGCTCCTCCAAGAGCCACGATATGAAATCGCTTTCCACGATGGCAAGCGAGGTGCAAAAGGGCAATGCGCCCGAGGAGCGCAAGATCCAGCATCTGTTCCGCGACGGCGCGGTCACGCGCCTCATCAAGCGCTGCAACGACTTCGGCGCGGGCGGCGTGTCCGTCGCGGTCGGCGAGCTGGCGGACGGACTCATCATCGACCTCGACGCCGTGCGCAAGAAGTACGAGGGCCTCGACGGCACGGAACTTGCGATCTCCGAATCGCAGGAGCGCATGGCGGTCGTCGTCGCACCGGAGAACGAGGCGAAATTCATCGCCGCTGCCGCGGCGGAAAACTTAGAGGCCTACCGCGTGGCGGTCGTGACCGAAAGCCCCCGCATGGTCATGCGCTGGCGCGGACAGACGATCGCCGACCTCTCCCGCGCCTTCCTCGACACCAACGGCGCGACAAAGCACGCCTCCGTCGCCGTCCCCGCGAGGGAATGTGCCGCTCCCGCCGCAGCTCAAACGCTGCGCGGCATGGCGGGCAGCCTCAAGAGCGCGTCCCGCCGCGGCCTTGTCGAGCGCTTCGACTCCACCGTCGGCGCGGGGACGCTCCTCATGCCCTTTGGCGGCAGGACGCAGCGCAGCCCCGCGCAGGCGATGGCGGCGCTCCTGCCCGTCCTCCCCGGCGAGAAGACCGCGCAGGGCAGCGTGATGGCCTGGGGCTGCGACCCCGACGCGCTGAGCGCCAACCCCTATCGCGGTGCGCACGACGCGGTCTATACCTCGGTCGCCAAGCTCGTCGCCGCAGGCGCAGACTATCATAAGGCATATCTTTCCCTGCAAGAATTTTTTGAAAAGCTCCGCAATGAGCCCGCGCGTTGGGGCAAGCCCTTCGCGGCGCTGCTCGGCGCGCTGGACGCGCAGTTGGAGCTGAGCGCCGCCGCTATCGGCGGCAAGGACTCCATGTCCGGCAGCTTTCTTGACCGCGATGTGCCGCCGACGCTCATCTCCTTCGCCATCGCGCCGCTGCTCGAAGGCGAGCTGCTGACGACCGACCTGAAGGCGGTGGGCCACGGCGTCTACCTCTTCGCAGGCAAAACGCCCGAGCAGCAGACCGCCGCGTGGGAGCGTTTCACCGCGCTTGCGCGCGCGGGCAAGGTCGTGAGTGCGTGGGCGGTCGAAAACGGCCTTGCCGAGGCGGTGATGAAGATGTCCTTCGGCAACGAGATCGGCTTCGCCGCGGAAAATACGGTGCTTGACTGGTTCTCCCCCATGCCAGGCGCGATCGTCGCCGAGCTGAGCGATGAAGTCTCCGACGCCGTGCGCATCGGCGTCACCACAGCGGAAAAGACCATTGCCCTCGGCGCGGACAGTGCCTCCATCGAAGAGCTTGCCGCGCTGAACGACGCCGTGCTCGAAGTCGTCTACCCGACAAAGACGCGGGACAGCGGCACGGTCGAGAGCTTTTCCCATGAAACGAAGACGCGCGTCGCCCCCGCCGTCATGCAGGTGCGTCCGAAGGCGCTCATCCCCGTTTTCCCCGGCACGAACTGCGAGTACGACACGCAGCGCGCGCTTTCGGAGGCAGGCGCGGACGCCGAGCAATTCATCGTCCGCAACCTCACGAGCGCCGATGTCGCAGACAGCGTCGAGCGCTTTGCCGCTGCCGTCAGGACCGCACAGATGATCGTCATTCCCGGCGGCTTCTCCGGCGGCGACGAGCCGGACGGCAGCGCCAAGCTCATCACCGCGTTTTTCCGCAACGCCGCCGTCCGCGAGCAGGTGACGGCGCTGCTCGAGCAGCGCGACGGCTTGATGCTCGGCATCTGCAACGGCTTCCAGGCGCTCATCAAGCTCGGCCTCGTGCCCTACGGAAGGATCATGGATACCGACGACTCCTTCCCGACACTCACCTACAATGTCATCGGCCGCCACCAGTCCAAGCTCGTGCGCACGCGCGTGTGCTCGACGCGATCTCCGTGGCTTGCGGGAACAGAGGTGGGAGATATTTACACCGTTCCCATTTCGCACGGCGAGGGGCGTTTTCTCGCCTCGCAGGAGCTGATCGAACAGCTTGCCGCAAACGGCCAGATTGCCACGCAGTATGCAGGCCTTGACGGATATGCTACAATGGATACTGCTTTCAATCCCAACGGCTCCGTCTGCGCCATCGAGGGCATCACCTCCCCCGACGGGCGGGTGTTTGGCAAAATGGGGCACAGCGAGCGCATCGGCCCCGCGCTTTACCGAAACGTGCCGGGGACTTACGATATGCACCTGTTCGCCTCGGCGGTGCGTTACTTCAAAAAATAGGAGGGCAAGTCATGGCCTATTACTATCCCGATCCGTCTCATACCTTCAGCGAGTACCTGCTCGTACCGGGCTACACCTCGGAGGAGTGCGTGCCCGACCGCGTTTCGCTCAAAACGCCGCTGGTCAAATACCGCAAGGGGCAGGAGGACTGCCCCATCAGCCTGAATATCCCGATGGTCTCGGCGATCATGCAGTCGGTGTCGAACGACACGCTCGCCGTCGCGCTTGCCAAGGAGGGCGGGCTTTCGTTCATCTTCGGCTCGCAGTCCATCGAAAGCGAGGCGGAGATGGTGCGCCGCGTGAAGAGCAGCAAGGCGGGCTTCGTCGTCAGCGCCTCGAATCTCACGCCTGAGCACACGCTGGCCGATGTGCTCGCGCTCAAGGAGAAAAACGGCTTCTCCACCGTCGCCATCACTGAGGACGCCATGCCCAACGGGAAACTCCTCGGCATCGTCACGAGCCGTGACTACCGCGTCAGCCGCATGAGCACAGACCTCAAGGTGCGCGATTTTATGACGCCGCGCGAAAAGCTCATCACTGCTCCCTCCTCCACCACGCTCAAGGAGGCCAACGACATCATTTGGGAGCACAAGCTCAACGCCCTGCCCATTGTGGATGAGAACGACTGCCTGCGCTACTTCGTTTTCCGCAAGGACTACGCCGAGCACAAGGAGCACCCCCTCGCCCTCCAGGACGCGCAGAAGCGCTATCTGGTCGGCGCGGGCATCAACTCCCGCGACTACCACGAGCGCATCCCCGCGCTCGTTGAGGCGGGCGCGGATATTCTCTGCATTGACTCGTCCGAGGGCTACTCTGTCTGGCAGAAGAAGGTCATTGACTTCGTGCGTGAGAACTACGGCAATACCGTGAAGATCGGCGCGGGCAATGTGGTCGACCGCGACGGCTTCCGCTTCCTCGCCGAGTGCGGCGCAGACTTTGTCAAGGTCGGCATCGGCGGCGGCTCCATCTGCATCACGCGCGAGACCAAGGGCATCGGCCGCGGTCAGGCGACAGCCGTCATCGACGTCTGCCGCGCACGCGATGAGTACTTCCGCGAGACCGGCATCTACGTGCCCGTCTGCTCCGACGGCGGCATCGTGCATGACCACCACATCACGCTCGCGCTGGCCATGGGCGCGGACTTCGTGATGCTCGGCCGCTACTTCGCCCGCTTCGACGAGAGCCCGTCGGACAAGGTCAACGTCAACGGCACGCTCATGAAGGAGTACTGGGGCGAGGGCTCCAACCGCGCGCGCAACTGGCAGCGCTATGACCTCGGCGGCGGCAAAAAGCTGTCCTTCGAGGAGGGCGTGGACTCCTACGTGCCCTACGCCGGCAAGCTCTCCGACAACGTCCAGCAGACGCTGGCGAAGGTGCGCTCGACCATGTGCAACTGCGGCGCGCTGACCATCCGCGAGCTGCAGGAGAAGGCCCGTCTGACGCTCGTGTCCTCGGTGAGCATCGTCGAGGGCGGCGCGCATGACGTCGTGCTCAAGACCTCGAACAAGCAAGTATAATTCAGAGGTTTTTCACAAGCCACGCGGCGCTTCGCACACTCTGCGAAGCGCCGCCTTTTTGCACATTTGCTCGAAAAATTGTGGAAAACCGCGTGGGTTTTGCGCGCGGTGCGTGTATCATAGGGTAGAAACCGGTCACGGCGGGAGGAGGCGAGGGCGTGCACGAACAGGATATGATCGCGCTGCTGCAGCAGCATGACGAGCGCGGCATGGATGCGCTGCTGCTGCACTGCGGGCCGCTGATGCGCTACATCATCGCGCCGATCGTGCCGAACGCGCTCGACCGCGAGGAGTGCCTCTCGGAGGCGTCGCTGCGCGTGTGGAACAAGATCGCGCAGTTTGACGCCGCGCGCGGCAGCTGGAGCGCGTGGCTGACGGCGGTCACGCGAAACACGGCGCTGAACTTTCAGCGCAGCGCCGCCCGGCACGGCGACGCGCAGACACTGCCGGAGGACGCGCCGTCGCCGGAGGCATCCCCGGAGGAGGCGCTGCTGCAGGCCGAGCGCCGCGCCGCGCTGCACGATGCGCTCGCACGGCTCGGTCAGAGCGACCGGGCGCTGTTTTACCGGAAGTATTACTACCTGCAGTCCACCGCACAGATCGCCGCCGAGCTCGGCATGACCGAGCGCGCGGTCGAGGGTCGGCTGTACCGCCTGAAAAAACGGCTGCGCACGATGTTGGGAGGTGACGGCGATGCGTGAGCACGAGCGGGAATCTGCGCGCGACGACGCCTTTGAGGCGCTGCTCGCGCAGAGCGTGGACGAGCTGCCGCCGGAGGAGATCGTCGCCGACGTGACACCGTGGCGGCGGGCGATGGAGCGCGTGCTGTTCGGTCTGGCGCTGTGCATGGTCACCCTGAACTTCTGGTGTCTGAACTACCTCCTGCCCGCCATCGGCACGGTGCTGCTGCTGCTCGGCTTTCGTGCGCTGCGGCAGGAAAACCCGTGGCTCGGCGGCTGCTTTGTGTGCGCCGTGCTGCGCGCGGCGTGCATGTTCCCGTCGCTGATCCTGAACACGACCATCCTGCCGGGCGACGCCTACAAGAGCGCCGCCGCAGCGGTGAGCGCCGCGCTGATGCTCGCGCTGCTGCTGTGCTTCTGGCAGGGGCTGTGCGCGGTGCGGCGCAAGGCGGGGCTGCCGGCGCAGGGCGGCGGCGCAGGCGCGCTGCTGGTATGGTATGTGCTCATATGCGTGCTCGCCGCCGTGCACTACACGGGTCTGCTCGTGCCGATCGCCATGCTCGTGGGCTATGTGTGCATCCTGCGCAGCCTGTTCCGGCTCTCCAGGGCGCTCGATGAGGCGGGCTACGCCATCACGCCGCAGCCGGTGCGCGTGACGGACCGGTGCATCGCGCTCGTGCTCGCAGCGGCACTGGGCATCGGCTGCACGCTCGGGTATCTCTTCGGCGGCAGCTATCGGATGGACTGGCAGCCCGCGGACACATCCGAGCAGACGCAGACGGCGGCGATCCGGCAGCAGCTGCTGGATCTCGGCTTTCCGGAGGCTGTGCTCAACGACCTCACGCCGGAGGACATCGCCGCCTGTGACGGCGCGGTGCGCGTCGTGGCCGCGACGGAGGATCACCCCTTCAACGACGGCAGAACCGTCTCGCACAAGGAAAGCGACGGCGAGGGCGGCGTCGTCAGCGTACTGGACACGGTCTACGACGTCAGGGAGCTGCGCCTGACCAGTGTGGGCGTGCAGCTGCCCGGCGCGCAGGAGACGTGGCGGGTGTACCACCACTTCCTGTGGACGACCGACCCGGGCTTTTACGGCACGGAGGTGCTCCAGATCTGGCCTGCCGATCAAAGCACCCCGGATGGGTGGCGCTTCGCCGGGGATGTGACCGGCCGCGTGCTGCATGACCGGGACGGGCAGACGTTCACCGCGCCCTATCACGCGCTCGGACGCCAGACCTACACCGCCGACTCCGTGTTCTTCGGGCAGCGGACGAACAGCGACCTGTTCGCGCCCTTTTCCATGCCGCGGCACGCAGAGCACGCGCGCGGCTATGTCGCCTACACCGCCGCGGCGGCGCAAAGCGGCTGTCTGCTCAGCAGCTGGTGCAACTACACCCACCAGCAGAGCTGGCTGCAATATCCCGCCGTGACGGCGATGGAAAAGCGGATGACGTCCGCCTTCGGGAATGCTGGTGCGTTTTACACCGTACAGCACGCGCTGCAGTTTTTCCCCGAGGACGCACAGACGCTGCGATGAACGCAAAAACCGACCCGAACGCTTGTTCGGGTCGGTTTTTTCTATGCACCGGGTCAGGGGTGCGGCTTGTTGTCGCGGTAGGCGGCCATGATGTCGCGGAAGATCTCGCCGTTGGTCGGCGGCGTCCACGTGATGGCGTTGGCGCCGGCCTGAATGGTCTCGAGGATGCTCTCATCCGTCGGGCCGCCGGTCGCAATGATGGGCACGTCGGGATAGCGCTCACGGATGCTGCGCACGATGGCGGGCGTCTCCGCTGCGGCCGAGACGTTGAAGATATTCGCACCGGCCTGCAGGCGGGCTTCAAAGTCCGTGTCTGCGCGCGCGACCGTGACCACGACGGGGATGTCGATCGTCTCGGCGACGTGCTGCACGACGGCGTTGGCCGTCGGCGCGTTGAGCACGACACCGGTCGCGCCCTGCATCTCGGCGAACATGGCGAGGTTGACCACGCGCTGCCCCTTCGTGAGACCGCCGCCGACACCGGCAAACACCGGGATGTCCGCCGCGAGCAGCAGCGCCTGCGTGATGATCGGCTGCGGGGTGAACGGATAGACCGCGATGATCGCGTCGGCGTTCACGTTTTTGATGATCGACAGGTCGGTCGAGAACACGAGCGACTTGATGCGCTTGCCAAAGACCATGATGCCGCTGCACTGATAGATGACCTCCGGCACGCGCAGCGCGAACTTGCGCAGCGTACCGTCCTGCGCCTGCGGCATGGCCTTCTTCGGCGGGATTATTTTTTCTTCGTACATGATGATCCTCCCTCCAGTATGCGTTTGAACGTTTCGACGCCGGTGAGCAGCACACGCTCGTCGAAATCAAAATGGCTGCTGTGCAGCGGGGCGGTGCCGGACGGCTCCTGCACGCCGAGGAAGAAAAACACCCCCGGCCGCTCCTGCTGGTATTCGGCAAAGTCCTCCGCCGCCATGACGGGCTCGACCAGGACCGCATCGTCCATGGAGTCAAGCACGGCGTAAAACTGCTCCACCAGCTCGCGCGGGTTGCGCACGCTCGGATAGCGCACCTTACGCTCTATGTCGATCTGCGCGCCGGTGGCCGTCTCCAGTCCCTGCATGAGCGCGGCGATCTTATGGCTGAGCGTGCGGTAGAGGTCGTTGCTGAACACGCGCAGCGTGCCGCTGATCGTGACCTCTTCAGCGATGACGTTGTGCGACGTGCCGCCCTGGATCTTGCCGAGCGTGAGCAGCGCGTCCTGATGCGGGTCGACGTCGCGCGTGATGACCGTCTGCACCATCGTGATCAGCTCCGCCGCGACAACGATGGCGTCAATGCCCATCTGCGGCGTGGACGCGTGCGCGCTCTTGCCGTGCACGGTGATCTCAAAATCGCTCGTCTGCGCCATGAGATAGTCCCAGCGGATGCCGATCCTGCCCTTCGGCACGGTCGGCCACAGGTGCAGACCGTAGACGCAGTCCACCCGCGGGTTTTCGAGCGCGCCCTCGTCGATCATGCGCCGCGCGCCCGCCCAGCCCTCTTCACCGGGCTGGAACAGCAGCACCACGTTGCAGTGCAGCCGGGCGCGGTTTTTGGCGATCCAGCGCGCGAGCAGCAGCAAAATCGTCATATGCCCGTCGTGGCCGCAGCCGTGCATGCAGCCGGGGCGCTGCGAGCGGTAGGGCACGTCGTTTGCCTCGTCGTTGTGAATGCCGTCCATGTCGGCGCGCAGGGCAATGGTCTTTTGCGCGTCCTTGGCGAAAAAGACGGCCTTCACCCCGCAGACGGCCGGCGTCTCCAGCCGGTCGGGCGCGCACCGGCGCAGCTCGTTGAGCACATACGCCTGCGTGTCATGCAGCTGGAAGCCGATCTCGGGGATGCGGTGCAGATCCTGCCGGATGCGCACGGCGTCGTCATACATGGATGCGATCTCTTTACTCAGGTTCATAAGCTCTCCCTCCGCGCCGGAGCGCCCGGAACGGTTGATTCTTCTAAATTTTTCTACGCACAGTATACTCAAAATCGCCGCGTGCGTCAATGGGCATCCATTTTGGCGTGCGTAACGTTAAAAAAAGTTCACATCTTGTCGCTTGCATTTTTCGCGGGGATTTGCTAGAATTCCTATTAGAATACTTAAAATATTCAAATGATTCCGAAACAGAGGGCGATTTCATGTTTTCCGTCTCCGAAGCGAGCGTGGCCGTCATCACCGGCGGCAGCTCGGGCATCGGCCTCAACGCCGCACGCGCGCTGCGCGAGCGCGGTCTGAACGTGTATGAGCTCAGCCGCCGCGCCGAAAACGCGGAGCCGGGCGTGACGCATCTGCAGGCGGATGTGACGGACGAGACGCAGGTCAACGCCGCCGTGGCCGAGATCCTGCGCCGTGAGGGGCGCATCGACATCCTGATCAACAACGCGGGCTTCGGCATCTCCGGCGCGATCGAGTTCACGCCGCCGCAGGAGGCCCGGCGTCAGTTCGATGTGAATTTCTTCGGCATGGTGAACATGAACCGCGCGGTGCTGCCCGTCATGCGGCAGCAGGGCGGCGGCCGCATCGTGAACATGAGCTCCGTCGCGGCGCCCATCGCCATTCCGTTTCAGGCCTACTACTCGGCCTCCAAGGCCGCCGTGCGCACGTATTCGCTCGCACTCGCAAGCGAGGTGCGTCCCTTCGGCATCGAGGTGTGCGTCATCATGCCGGGCGACATCTCCACCGGTTTCACCGCCGCGCGGCGCAAAAGCTGCGACGGTGACGACGTGTACAACGGCCGCATCGCCCGCTCCGTCGCCGTGATGGAGCACGACGAGCGGACCGGTATGAGCGCGCAGTTCGCGGGGCAGTTCGTTGCCCGGCGCGCCACGCAAAAGCATCCCAAGCTCATCTGCACCATGGGGCGAAAATACGCCCTGTTCGTGTTTCTCATGCGCATCCTGCCGACCAGGACCGCCACGCGCATCGTCGGCCGGATCTACGCATCCTGACAATTTGCTATTCTTCCCTGCGGCGCAAAACATCCCATTGCCATCCATCCAGGCATCTTATCTTCCTTCCATCCTTCTCCACCCCTGAGCGCCGCATTTCCCCCCTTAACCCGCAGCAGCGGGTCTGCCTCCGGTCCCATCTCAGCCGGGGGCAGAATTCTTTTTCCGGCAAAAAATATCCGCGAAAAGCCGCCTGTTTTCTGCACGAAAACAGGCGGCTGATGCTGTCAGAAGGGGGATGCCGTCTGCACGCCCTCCGGGGGATAGCTGCAGCAGATGCCGGCTCAGAACGACACGTTCATGAACAGCGCCACGCAGCACAGCACGAGCGCCAGCGGCACGTAGACATAGCGGCCGACACTGTACCAGACGGCGCCGCGGTGCCGGCGGCTGCCGGTGTTGACGGCATCGAGCAGGTCGTCCTTTTTCATGACGTAGAACCACGAGATCGCGCCGAGCGTCGCGCCGATGGGGATGATGTAGATCGACACGAAGTCCATCCACGGGCCCCACTTGGAGATCGGCTCCATGAGCAGGCCGAAGCCGAGGCACAGCACGCACAGGATGCCGAGTACGGCGACGCGGCTGAGCTTCGGGAACTTGTGCTGGAGCGATTCGGCGACGGCCTCGAACATATTCTGCAGCGAGCTGACGCCGGCGAAGATCATGGCGACGTACAAAATGACGGCGAACAGGCGGCCGAGCGGAATGTCCTGCAAAATGGTCGGCAGCGTCACGAACAGCAGGCTCGGGCCCGCGCCGACGTCCTGCCCGTAGGAGAAGCAGGCGGGGATGATGACCAGCGCGGCGACGACGGCGGCAATGGTGTCAAACAGCGCCGTGTGCTGCGCCACGTCCACGACATCCTCGTCCTTGGACAGGTACGCACCGTAGACGATCATGCCGCTGCCGGTGACGGACAGGGAGAAAAACGCCTGACCCATCGCCCAGACCCAGATCATCGGATCCTTGAGCGCCTCCCAGCGGGGCGTGAACATGAACTTGTAGCCCTCGGCAGAGCCGGGCAGCAGCGCCACGCGCACGGCCAGCACCACGAAGATGATAAAAAACAGCGGCATCATGACCTTGTTGGTCTTTTCGATGCTGTGCGCGCCGAGAAACAGCGTCAGCAGCGTGCCGCCCACGACGATGATGTGATACGGGATGACGGAATAGGGCTGCGAGGAGAAGTCGCCAAACCACGCGGCGGCGTCGGCGGTCATGAGCGTGCCGGCGAGCGAGTCGACCAGCGCCTTGAGGATATACGTCACGATGACGGCGTAGCCGATGGCGATGCACAGCGAGCCGGCCAGCGGCAGCCAGCCGAGGATGCCGCCGACCTTGCCGGCGGTCTTGCCGCGTGTGCCCCACGCCTCCTTGTATGCGCCGAGCGTGCCCGTGCCCGCGCGGCGGCCGATGGCGAATTCCGTCGGCAGGCCGACCGTGCCGAAGATGACCACAAACAGCAGGTAGATCAGCAAAAATGCCCCGCCGCCGTTGCTGCCGAGCTTGTTCGGAAAGCCCCAGACGTTGGCCATGCCGACCGCCGAGCCGACGGAGGCCAGAATAAAGCCCCAGCGGCTGGCAAAGTTTTTCGTGTCTTTCTTTTTCATGTTTTCTCCCATCCAGACGCGAAAACATCTGTGCGGCGCGCGCCGCGCAGATGTCGGGTCTGTCCTCTCTTGATGGCCGCATGGGCACTTTGCCCATGCATAGCGGCTTCATTTTAAAGGATTACAGTGAAAAAGTCAAGCGCACTGCCGCATTTCGTCAAGCCGCCGGCGCGCGGCAAAGCCCCCGCATCCGCAGCGCAGCAAACAGCTTGTCAAAAAACCTCGTAGAGTTTCGCCGCCGGAGCGGCGAAAGAAAGTCTAATCATTTTCTTCGGCGACATGTGCGGCGAAGAAAATACTTCTCGGCCTGCAAACG
>OGLN01000419.1_pt1 | contig 34913 bp, 30 predicted proteins | sample 1572641 | NCBI WGS metagenome assembly OGLN01 (sample SAMEA2581903, study PRJEB24529) | metagenome | biome: Human gut stool | place: China | collected 2011
TATAATAAACAGGAACTATATCACTATGATACGATTTCATTACCGAATTCACCATAAGCATAACTGCACATATCGTAAATATAGGAAATATCAGGAATTGAATCCACTCTTTATTACTCATATCAGCAGTAACATTGTTCCTTTTCTTAGAACTAATCCTGCTTATAACAATAAGTATCGCAAATAGTATTAACCTGCTTAGAATAAGAATAAGCCTTCCAATTAAACTTGAAGCACCTCCTAATGTGGTTATATCTCCATAAATTTTTGCTAATATCATAATTACTATATAATCTGTAATTGTTATTATGCTTTCGATAAAAAACACTAATATCAATGTTTTTATAAAACTGATTTCATATAAAAACCACATTGCTAATATTATCATAACAATCATTAGCAACATTTTAATAATAGTATATTTTTTCAAAAAATGTATGCATAATCGTGACAATACTATTAACATTAAAACTGATAAAACTACTTGACTTTTATTTCTTTTCCTTTTTATTGCAAATATATCAAAAAAAGAATAACAAGATACAATTTCAATAATTAAAACTATTACATCGGTAATATATTCCAATATCCAACTACTTTGCACAATATTACTTATTATCTTTTACACTTGGTCTTTTAGGCTGATGCAAAATAGCAATACATTCTGGTGGCCATGTTTGATTTTTTCTCTCGACCATTTTCTTAGTTGCCTTATTCACTGTTTTAAGTACATTTACCTTTAAATCACTCATTTTTTACCTCCATTAACTTATAACTTAGCTTTAAACTCTAATATTGCTTTCTTTACTTCCTTATACCTTGCCTTAGGCACTCCAATGTCGACACCATTATCCAGCAATATATGATAACTGCTGATTTTCCTGACATACATCATGTTAACTATATAGCTCTGATGTACCCTTATAAAATAATTATAGTCACCTAATTCCTTTTCTATATTATTAAGCTTATCGTTAATAATATAGTTATTCATCTCTTTTCCCACTATGTGGAACTTGACTTTATGCGCGCTGCTTTCTATGTACATAACATTATTAAGTATAATCTCTTTTTTCTGCTGATTGCATACGAATACTTTCCTGTCTGCATCAAAATAATTCATCCTGTATAAGACTGCATCCATACATTCATATATTGATTGTTCCAGCTGATTAGTATTTTTCGGTATATACCTTATCGCATTATAATTATATCCTTTTAAGGAGTAACTAATCATAGCTGTTATGAACGCTATAATTATTTTGTCTGAAAACATTCTTATCCAGCCAGCAACTTCAAAACCATCTGCATCTGGCATATCGACATCTAAAAACACAACATCATAAGTCAGTATCTCATCCTGAAGTGTCATCATGGCTTCACCTGAATTGTATAATTCAACACTACACTCCAATGGTTTATCTTTAAAATAAGCCTCCAGCACTCCACCAATATATTCAGCAGCAACTTTTTCATCATCACATACGGCTATCTTCAACCTTACTTACCTCATATCACTTAATATTTAATATGATAATCATATCTTTTACTGCTTTTAATTATACACTAACTTATGGTGTTCTAACATGTCCTAAAATGTCATAACATATGTTATGTTAGATATAATGTATCACTAACATAACTTTATAACAATAACGTTTGCAAAAAAAGACTATAAAATGCAAAAAAAGACCATATTTTAATAGTATTAATTATATTCTACTATCGATTTAAGATACCATAATAATATACCCACATATGGTGTTTTTACATCCTGTTCATTTTTCAAATTTTCTAATATTTTATCACAGTACATAACCAATTCATCTAATTCTAATACGCTCGGTTCATCCATCAGCTCATCCAATACTGCTTTTCTTTCCTTAATTAATGGAGCTGTTGTACAATTCAGATTTAATGTTTCTGTTAAATCTTTCTTTACATCAGCATCTGTGGCATCTATTTTCCCATCCAAGTAATAAAATATAGTATTCAATGTTTCTGGAACACAGGGATTTACCTTTATAAATTCCGTATTTTTTCTATGTGCATCACAAGTTAAATCATTTTCATTTCTAGATCTTTTTGCTGCTCTATTTCCATTACATACGGCTAATAAATTATTATAATCTAATCCCTGTCCTACATCTCTTCCATCTTCTGGGTTTCTCGGTATATAATGCTCTATTGTAATAGGTGCTATGCCAACTTCAACATCATCTCTTGGTATTCTACACATACAATATGCACACAAACCTCCTTGTTCCTTCACTAATGCTCTCTTAATCTTTTTCTTTAATCTTCTATCTGCATTTAATAATTCATATGCCTCTTTAGGATTTAATCCTTGATTTTCTGCCGTTTCTCTTAATCTTTTTAATTCTTCCGGCTCGTCTCCCTTTACTATTTTTATCATGATTTTCTCCGAATATTCTCCAGTTTTAACTTAACCCTGCATCTTGCTATCTCAGGATCATGGCTTCCTCTCATCTGTTCCAGCTTATCTAATATTTTTTCAGCCTCTAAATATTTATTTTCACTAAGTTTTTTATAGAATTCATCGAATAACATTATAAAATTTTCTGGTCTTTCATCAACCTGCATTATTTCCTTCAATACAGAATTAATATCCTTACCATATACCTGATTGTCAGTCTCTACTACTTCACCATCACTCAACATACGTATATTTTCTTTCTTGACAGAATTAATAACAGATGGTGCATGTGTAGTAACTATAAACTGCACATTAGGAAATATATCTGTCAGATTATTCAACACTTTCTGCTGCCACGCTGGATGAAGATGCAAATCAACTTCATCTATAAGCACGACTCCATCCCCCTTTTCAAGAATATCCATTCCTAACTGTGGATTCAATGTTGCCATTCTATACGCTATATCTGCTACAAGACTAATAGCTCCTTTATATCCATCACTAAGCTGGCTGAGTGGTATTCTCATTCTTTGTCCATCAGATTCAGAATAATACACATCCAATTCCTGTGTATTCATACTATATCTGGTTTTTACAGACGAATAGCCAGATAACATACTAAGACATTTTTCCATAGCCAAATATACCGTATCAAGTTCAGGATTTTCTTTTATATTTTCCTCCTGTCGCTGATATTTATTAATAGTTTTATTAAGGAACCATCCCATCATAAGCTTAACATTAGCTGTTCCATCAAGACTATCAATATATCCATTTGTCCTAGAACTCACTTTAAATACATCCACTTTTTTCTGTCTATGATAATCCCATAATCTTCCCGTTCCATAATATGCTATTATTGGTAATTGAATGTTTGTATCTCCATCACTTATTGCCTTTTGATATTCACATGCAGAATCTATCAGTTCTTTAGCCTCTTTTGTTGTCATAGTACCTGTTGGCGTATTAACTGTACGTTTCCAATTAATATCTTCCGCATCTGACTCTTTAATTCTTGCACTGGCTTCGATTTCCACTGGAAATTGTTGCTGAACATCATCAGTAGTTCCTATAATATAAGCTTTTCTTAATGGATCCGTTGTTTTATTAATGCTTTTCCCAACAATATTATTAAAACCTGCAAACCATGTTCCAAGTGCAATAGCTGTTGCCTCTAATATACTCGTTTTACCCGAACCATTCTTTCCCACAATAACAGTCAACTGCTTATGAAAATCAATTTCAGCTTTTTCATAGCATCTAAAATTATGAAGCTTTATTTTCTTTAAATACATTAAATAAATCCTTTGCATTAATATTATATAAATATATTCTATTCCACCTAACTAATAGTAAAGCCTTTAAAATATTATACTCTAAAGGTTTTAGTGTTAGCAAATATATTTTGTTTATTTCATATATTATTTGATTTATATATGTTATACTTTATTATATTTTAATATGTATTATTTTATTAGCATATACAGATATTATATAATAAATAACACACTATATAAAAAACACGGAAATGAGGATTATAATGGAAAATATTTCAATAATATTAGTTGCACACAATCAAAAAGACCTTATTATTAACCAGATAAATTTATTAAATACGTTGAATAATATTTCATCTGATTCTATCATTATAGTCGATAATTATTCATCTGACGGTCTTGATAGCTTTCTTAAAGCGCAGAATAAATTTAATTATATAATATGTGATGAACATATTGAAAACTTTTCTTCCATTTTAAATTTATGTATATCTGAATTTATATTAGATACTGATATATTGGTAATCCAACCTGAATGTATACTTATGCCGTCTACTATTGACACATTAAGAAACGCCCTTGATATTAATAAAAAAATATATGCCGTTACACCTTTAACACTATGTAATGGTTATAACAATATTAATTCATTATCTGATGCAATAGCCTATAGCTTTTCACATACACATGATAATAATTCATTATCAAAGATTATGAAGCCACTTGATAATACAGTCCTTATAAGTAAAAAGCTACTTAATACAAGCGAGCCCTTTGATAATAATTTAATATCATCAGAAGCTGTGTACAGCGACTTTTTTATGCAGAACATCTTAAATGACAATTTTACATACATGGTCAACAATGCTTATCAATACCTAATCACACCTTATAACGACTACTATTCTGATAATTATTACAACAATGTGGATGATGAGAATATTAAAAACAAATGGAACACTACCTATTTAAATATTACACCTAATTATAATTTAGTTGATTACATAATAGAAGCTGACCATTTAAAATCATTAAACATCCTGGAAGTAGGTTGCAATACTGGTTCTACATTACTTGAAATCAAAAACATATATCCTAATTCTAATTTATTTGGTATTGAAATTAATGCTTCTACTGCGAAAATAGCCTCTCATATTGCAAATGTAAAAACAGCAGATATTGAAGACTCCATAGATTTATGGGATGGTATTCTTTTTGATTACATCATATTTGGAGACGTATTAGAACACCTACACAACCCATCAAAAATAATTAACAATTGTAGAAAAATATTAAAAAACCATGGAAAAATCATCAGTAGTATTCCCAACTTAATGCATTATTCAGCTATGTATCTTTTAATCAATGGTGATTTTCCATATAGTGATACCGGTATTCTTGACAGAACACACATACATTTTTTTACATACAATGAAATCATCAAATTATATAATGAAAATAACTTTAAAGTTATCAAATACAAACCTATATTTTCAGGTATAAAACTAGACGACAAATTAAACGCATTTATTGATAATCTTGTATCCATATCAACACATAAAAACAGGCAATTATATGAGGCATATCAATATGTCACTCTCGCAGAAAAATTAGATTAATAGGATAATCAGAAAACAATTAATTATATACTATAGCTATAATTATTCAGTTAATATTATAAATGAAAGCTGGTATATTTCCCTATACACCAGCTTTCATTTATCTTAACCATCCACACATTTCTCTTTCACCAACTCCATAAACTCCTTCCCCCTTGCTTCCCATGTATGCTTATCCTTTGCCAGCATATATGCATTGTCTGCTATATTCTCCCTATATCTGGCATTAGAAAGTACATTATTAATAATCTCTGGCAATTCCTCAAGCCTGCTCAAGTCATACATGATAATATTCTCATTATTACTGAAATTTCTCTGCAAATACTTTGATGAATCTGTAAGACATACCGCCCCTGACAAGCATATGTTAGCTATTCGCTCTGTCATTCCAGCCTTATGCCACGTCATAATATTAAGTCCTATCTTAGAATGTCCCCATACATTAAGAGCCTCTTCTACCGACACTGCGTTATGAACTATCAGATTATCTTCATAAATGCCTTTGTACTCCTTCCACGTATCACCAAAAACATCTATCTTTATACCTGATTTAATAATTACTTCAATAACCTTAATCCTGTAATCATATACTATTTTTCTGCATACATTCTGTAGTGAACACAATATGTCTACGAATCTGTCTTTTTCAACAATTATGTTCCTGGCTTCAAGAATATTTTCAAGTCCCTGTTCAAATGTATATTCAGGATTACATATCATATAATCATAATATTCCTGCTGAAACTCATCCTGTATAACCCAATCACCCAGCACATGATATGAACCTATAAATACAACATCATACTCCCTATCCTTATTACTTATAAAACCTGCATCCTCGCCAGCTGGAGGAAACTGGATTGCATTATGTATATGATAATATTTTCTCATAAATTCTGCATAATACTCATCCTGACACAGCAGATAATAATTATCATCTGTTCTTTCCAACATATCTTTAAAATACACCGGATGGTCAAACCAATACACATACTTAGGACATGCAATATTCTTAAAATATTCCTTGAATAAAACAGGTGCCTGAAAACCTATTATTCCCTTTAATGCCTGTTTTTCAATCTCCTGAAGTTCTGAATTTTTTCCATATGAGCCATCTGATGTAATAACAGCCCGTCCATTATTTATAAGCTGTTCTGTCAGACATATTGCAAATCTTTTGAGCACACCATAACAGATATCATCACCCATTATTATATAAAAAGGGGCTGTATCTGTTTCTATCCTTTGATACAATTCACTATTGTTTAAAAAATCCATAACATATGAATTAAATATATCTGCACAACCTGCCTTTATTGCATACTCGGTCATATTGTTTAATACATTTTCTAAAAGGTCACTCTTCTTAAGAGGCTGCATATATTTTCTTATAACATATGCACATGTTAGTACTATTTTATTATTTTTCTCTGTGTCAGATAATTTACACTCGCTATTATGGGATATTTGATACTTTATACTGCTTAATCCACCATCTGATACTTCTGGATTAACATATTTTAAACTCCTATCTGCTACATCAGGTCTTGTATTATTCCCACTGAGGTCTATTACTTCCTGCCCTGCTTCTTGCTGCGTAAAGTCTGCTGACTCTTGCTTTATATTTTCCTGACATTCTACCCCATATACACCACACAAAGTATCTTCATAATGTTCATATGCCACCCTCAGCGCCAGTTCGTATATATCCTTACATTCTAACTGCTCATTAAAACACCCCGTTATACTCAAAACAGACCTTTTAATTATCACTGCATATGGCTTAACATTAAGGCAATTAATAAGCATATTAAAATGTATGTCACCCTGCAATATATTTTCTCCAAATATAACCATATCATAATTCATAAGAAACTCATTTTCAGCAATAACCTGTTCTATTTCCTCACCATTGGTATATTTGGAATTAATAAACACTATGTATTCTGACTTACAAGACTTTAGCAGATAATTTTTATATTGTGGATTGTTCATCTGCTCATTGGTCATTTCATAGTATATTATTTTTATATTTTTATTATTATAATCCTGCATACACTACCCTCAGTAATTTATAACTGACTAATCAAATCATCATACAACTCATGCGCCCTTACTTTCCATGTATGATTTTTCAATGCTGTATCATATCCCTTCTCTGCTATAAACTGCATTTTATTATCATTATTTAATAAATCTTTTATTTTGGCTGGCAAGTCATTTATTTCTTCAAGTTCAAACATTATGAGTTCATCATCAGAAAAATTCTCTTTCATATAAATAGAAGAATCCGTTACCGCTACTGCTTTTGCAAGCATTCCATTAAATACCCTGTCATGCGTTCCATCCTTAAACCATGTCATTGTATTAAGAACTATTTTACTGTCATTCATAACATCTATCACATCATCTGCTGCAATTCGTCCTCTGTAATCAAGATTTTCATTATCAATCCAATCGCATACTTCCCAGCCTGTACCATATAATGTTACTTTAATTCCTGATTCAACAAGAGTTTTAATAACTTTTTCCCTATAATAAGATACAGCTAACATATCAACATATCTTAATTTTTCTATTACATATAATAATTGTTTGTCATTTAATTTTATTCCATTCTCTAATAACTTTTCTTCTATCACCTCTTCTGTTGTCCTATAAGGATGTATTAAAAGCTCATCATATGACTGCTTTGCAATCAACTCAATATCAAACGAAAATTCTTTAACATCGGGCTTTATCTGTTCTATGAATTTATACGATATTCCACCTGCATACAATACATCTATAGTCCTGTCTTTAATAGGTTTATATTGCAATCTTTTTTCTTTTCCACCATGAGGAAGAAACCCTGCAATCTGAATATCTGGATAAAATCTCTGAACAAATTTCATATGATTTCTATCAGGACATATAACTATCGCATTATCAGGAGCTGCATCTAATGCATTTTTATGAAACATTGGGTGATCCATCAATATATTAATACAGGGAATTCCCAGACTCTCCCATATATTTTCACCTTTTTTCAATTCCATATTAAACCCAAGATTATTAAAAGTCACAACTGCATTAACAGGTTTTTCTATAAATTTCATTAGAGAATACAGGGATTCTTTCATATCCTTTGTATTAAATTCCATAACCTCCAATCCCATATTTATAAACTCATATTTCAATTCATAAGTAAATATATCCAATGTATCATACAATCCTGTCATTAATATAACTCTGGCGCTCATAATTTCTCCCTCGTCTTTGCAATAATTTAATCTTTAAATATGTAAATACAATAAATAATCCATTCGTAATATTTATATATTATTTATTAAATATCCATAATACGTTGTCTGTCCTATTATATTTTTTTCCATATTATTATCATTATTAAGTTTAAAAATATATGTATCATTTAAAATATTTTTCCATACATCACATCTAAATATCTTGTTACCATTAGATATAATATAAGACATATTTTCATTACTATATTCACATTTATCTATACATTCACGTACATCAGATAAATCTTCATAAGCTATCTCAATAAAATAATCAGCCATATCTTGGTCTATTATAGTATCCGTATAACTGTAGTATGCATCAAAAGACTCCATAACCATACCAAATAATGAAAAACCAGCATTACCTTTTACAACATCGGTATTCCATCTTCCTTTAACAACTAAATCGTCCCAACTTATTCTATCTGACTTTATAGTATAAAAATCCTTTTCTAAAATAGCATTTATTCTATCATCCACCACGCAACATTGTGAATCAATCCATAGTCCACCGTATCTATACAATAATTCCATCATTATTCGTTGTGATAATATTTTTTCTGGTATTTTACCCTCGTTAAATTTATCAATAATTATTTGTGATAAATTTACATATTCCATACAATTATCTAATGTTATAACATGCAATTCCGCTTTCGTTATATCAATATTGTTTTTTATACCGGCTATACATTTTTTTACAGCCTTTGAGGCATTATTCTCTCCCTCACAACACCATGTCCATACTAATACCTTTTTATTTTCTTTACTTTTATTTATATTCAAATCTGTATTACATTTTAATTCATATATTGTTTTATCTAATTGTGGTGTTTTTCCATTAATATAACTGTCAACTACTGAGGCTGTTAATTTTTTAAATAATTTTCTTTTTAATTCCGCACCTTCAACATATCCGCTTATTCCATCTGCTCCCATGATTACCATACTTTGCTCTTTAACTTTATATTTATTAGCTAATATCCACACCTTCAGTAATCTCTCTGATAAGAAACCCATTACCCTCTTCTGATAATCATCTTTATCCTGTATATTAATTCTTTTTTCCACCTCAAATAATATATCAAATAACCACTGACAATAGCTGTCATATATATTTTTTCTTGTTATAAGCATATTACATATATTTATAGTACGCGAATTTTCCATCCATTCAAATGCTTCTGTATATTCAGGGTACTTTTCTCTAACAACCTGTTTGCACACTTCCCAGTCTTCTGCACTATGCTTACAATAATACTGTTCCTTTACAGAATTCTGTGGTACCAGTTGATTATTAGGAATAATAATATCATAATCTTTTAAAATGTTTTCTATATAATCTTTAGTAATCAGCTCTGTATTTTCCAAAAAAAATCTTCGATAATGACATATACCTATAATGTCACATTTATAATTCTTCCATAACCAATACATACCTGTCAGCTCACAATAGAAAGGATTTTTATATGATATATTATCTCCTGTATCATCTCCTACATATCCCAAATCCGTACCTAGACTTTTTCCAACCTGTATTGTTTTATGTAAATCATCTTCTATTTCTTTATACTTTTTATGTGTAACAACCCATATTTCTGTTTTCATATATTTTTTCCTCTTTTTAATCCATAAACAATCCTATTATATATCAACTTAATTTTTTAATAATCTCCTGACACTTTGCATTAAAACACCACTTATAAACAATAACTTTTATTTATACATATTATATGCTTTATCAAATATACCATAACAATAACTATCCGGTCTTTTGCTATCCCATGGCTTTGTTTCTCCTATATAATGTATTATGCTCGCATTGTCATATATAGCCATTGTCATATCCACATAGTCACTGATATGCTCATTAACCTGCGTTGTTTCATCTGCTTTTATTGGTTGTACAATTCCATGCTCTATATCAGACTTTTTACATATGTACATACAAGGTGTACAATTAAACATCTCCCATTGAACAAGTCCAACACTTTCTTCAAGTATTACATTTAATGCATCCTGATCCTGCCATATTATAATATCTGAATGTTCTTTTATGAAATCAATAGTTTTTTGACATATATTATGTTCCCTACAATATTTGATATTAAATAACATCATTCCAGCATTGAAATACCGTCCCTTATTCTTTAACCCAAGACGTTCCTCACTCTTATTTCCCACACCATATATATACCCATATATATCTTTGCATGCAATTGCTGATAATTTATCTATATTAATATTATATAAGTCCTTCAATGATTTTTTTATAATCATATCTGCATCCAGATATAAAACTTTATTAACATTTTCAGGTAACATATCCAATGCAATTATTCTAAAATATGTTTCTAATGGAAGTCTGTCATTATCCTTTAAACCATTAAGTTTATCTTTATCAATATATAACAACTCAAGTTCATTATCGCCAAGACATTTCCTTACATCTTCTATTTCTTCCTCTTTTAAATCCCTATATGCCAGAAAAACTCTAATTTTTTCGTCATTACTTTCCATCAAAGACCTGAGCGTGTTAATTCCACATTTCACATATTTAGAATTAATCACTAATAATATATTCATATCTTATCAATCTCCTTCTCTTTTGATATTTTATTATTTTTTATCTCAATCCAACAATACCAGTTTACACTTTACATCATCCAAACCGATATCCACACTATTATGGTTATATGCCAGATACTTAATATCTTCATTATACATAAGCATGTATCTGGCTTTATCCTCAATATTTTTGATTAATTGTTCTTTATCACCATTTCCCACTAAATCACTTAATAATATAGCAAGGTCATACTTTTCAACCTGCTGATTAATATCTTGATAACATCTCTGTTTATCCTCGCATATCCCATTTTTACTTATAATCTTATTATATACTCTGCTATATACATTAAGTCCGTTAGTTTTATCTGTATCCACTCCAGTTATATATATACTATCCGATATTTCAATACCAAGTATCTGCCTTGATACCCCTCCTATTGATTTAAAAAACATCCCAATATCTAATATACTCTCTGGTTCAAGCTGATTAATAACTTCACAAAATATATACATTATATTCTTATCTCTTACCATAACTTTACCTGCCTATTTATTTTTATCTGATATTTTTATCTCATTAATATCTTAGTTAAAATTAATTAACTACGTCATCCTCATCCCATACCTCATTATACCCCTCTGATTCTTCCTGCATTATCTCAACCATCTGACGTGCCGTAAGCTTATCCTGATATCTGGGATTATTAAAAAGATTTTCATGGTCCTCTCTGACTGTATGGAACTTCTCAAAAGATATGGCATAAAAATCACGTCCCATCCACTCATAATCATGCTCTGTCATCTGTTCTGGATGGAAATAATAACCACCATATCTGAATGAATGCCAGTTCCTGTAAGCATATACCTCTGGATGTTTTGTCATCATATATGTACCGTATGTTTCAAATTCGCTAAAGCTGTTTTCCTGTATATGCTCAAGCCTTATTGAATTAAGAATTTTCTCCCAGAATGTTGTACCTTTAATATTTTCATTAGACTCTATAGCTTCTATCATCTCTTTCATATATCTGCTGTTAAATATCATATGCTCCGATATAAAAGACTTATCAATAAGCTTTTTAACAGATGGCATGATTGTTTCCATAGTTATAAAATATTCCTCCTGATATTCATGCTTCATATCAAAGTAAGGTCTTCCTTCACTATCAAACATTGAAAAATCCTTACAGGGAACTGTATCTCCATCCCAGCTCATATAATATTCGTCATCACACAATGCTGAATACTTCATCTTAAGAAACTGCTGATAATACCATCCAACAAGCCCTCTTGGAAGTTCTCTGCCAAGAAGAATATCTGCCATAACATCTTTCATGCAGTTATAAACATCCTCAAATGGTATAATATCATTTTCATTGACAAAGTCAGCCTTATCACCAAGATTAGACTGCCCCACCAGCTCTTTAAGTTCTTCACTTCCAACAAACAGCACTTTCCTTACAGGTAAATATTCTACTATTCTTTGATTATTACACTCAACACGTTTAAAATCAGCAGGTGTTACTATTACTATCGCATCATATATCTTTGTATCCATCATTCACTATTCACTTTCTTATTCATTTATTATACTTATGTCTTACAATACTGTGTTATAATATAAAATATTATACTATGAATTCATTCATATATAAATATGCATTTTACAACATAAATAACTGACAATATTTTCAATTATTAAAAATTATATTTGATGGAAAGGATTAATAAAAACATATGAGCAACACCAAAGATATCTTAATTAAATTAAAAGATGCTACAATAAACCAAGCTTTACCTCTCAACGACCTTCCGGTTGAAGATATCAAGGAAGCCATAAAAGCTGAATATTCTATAAGTTTTGGAGAAAATTCTTCTGAATACGATAATCTGACACAATACTGCAATAGAACTGCTGCAACATTTACAAGCATTTCAGATGCAATAACATTTTTAGATACTATGATTAATTACTCTGCCTCAGCTGACAATATATCTACTAATGATATAGAACTTCCAGATAATATTAATCCGGATGACCAATATCTTACATACCTTAATCTGGCAGAGCATTATAAAAATAATAATATTAACCAATATTATCTTTGCATAGAAAATGCATACTACCATTGTAAAGAAGCCTCTGTTAAAGATAACCTGTATAATACACTTAAAGATATTAAAAGTTCTCCACTTTGTACTGTAAAACCAGTCAGCATTGTAATAATATCTTATAATAATATGTATCTGACTCAAAAATGTATTGAAAGCCTGCGCTCTAATCTGTTAAGTGACTCTTATGAAATAATAGTTGTCGATAATGCTTCAACCGATGGCGTAACTTCATGGCTGGAAATGCAGCCCGATATTAAACTTATAAAGAGTGATGTTAATCTTGGTTTTCCAAAAGGCTGTAATGTTGGAATTAATGCAAGTACACCTGATAATGACATATTTCTTCTAAATAATGATACCCGTATTACTCCTAACGCTTTATTCTGGCTCAGAATGGGACTTTACACAAATGATACAATAGGAGCAACAGGTGCTGTAAGCAACTATACCGGAACTACCCAGTTAATAGATGTTTTCTATACTTCTATAGATGATTATCAGCGATTTGGCTATCTTAACAATCAGATTATTGATAATCCATTAGAAGAAAGTACTATATTATGCGGCTTTGCAATGCTTATAAAACGCTCTGCCCTCAATAAAACAACACTTTTATCAGAAGAACTGTCACCAGGCTACTTTGATGATGATGATATCAGTTTCCAGTTAAAATCAGCAGGCTATTCTTTATATGTATGCCATAACAGCTTTATATACCACGCAGGCAGCCAGAGCTTTTCAAAAGTAGATACTGATTACCTGCTTGAAATAAGCAAAAAGAACCGAACCTTTATGTATAATAAATGGCACTTTGATAGCGTATGCAACAGAGTTGGAAATAAAGTTTACGACACAATAAAACCAACCAATTCCGATATGCATGTATTAGAAATAAACGCACATGCAGGCGCCAATTACGCACACCTGAAATATATATGTCCTAATATTAGTTATATAGGAATTGAAGGAAATATTAACTACTCAAATGTTGATATTAAAGAAGCTCATATTAAATATATGAACTATCTTGACTTTAATTATTCAGATTATAATGAATACTTCGACTATATTATATTTAATGATACTTCAGATTACTCTGATAATCAAAAAAATGAATTCTTAAATCTTGCCAGAACAAGTCTTAAAAAGAATGGAACTTTATTATGGTGTGATAAAAACACTCTTAACTAATATTTAATCTGAACAAGGGGGCTGTCACATTAAGTATAATCTATACAATATGCAGATATTAATAACGCACTTATTATCTACATATTGTATTAATAGTGTTTTATGCGACAGTCCCTAATAAACTATCCATATGATTATTAAAATCCTGATACCTAACAATCTACAGATAAAATCATAACAGGCTTCTTTTTCTGACTGAATTCAAGTGCAATATGACTTTCACATCCATAATAAGCATCACATTCTTTTACTATTTCTCCAATACTTATATCTTTTTTTCTTACTGTTTTACCTATATTCATATTATTATATTGCTCTTTTATCCTCATATATCCATCACATAATACTTTATAAGAAGCTGCATTATTTAAATATTTCTCCTGAACATCATCAAGTATCCACACAATCTCTATGTTGTCTTTATATGCTTCAAAAACTGACATAACTCTTTGCATTTTATCAAGCATATCACTATCATACTGAACAAGTATTCCAACCTGTATATAAAAAGCAATTTTCTTTTTCTTTGAATTAATATTTAAAACACTTTTATTATTATCAGCCTCTAATGCAGTATTATATATACCTTCATCCACCATTATTTTAGACAACCATATATCCCTTGTAGCCTCGCCTGCAAATTCACATAACTTCTCAATATATAACTCTCTCATATTATCAGATTGTACATATACTTCATCTGAATATACAACTCCTGGCATGGTACAGTAATACTGCATATTGTGATATTCCCTTTCACTTTCCCTCGTGAACTCCTCAAGAACGAATGGCGGTATATATACCAGTTTTCCAGTGCAATCTCTTAAATTTCTACTGTAATATTCTGTTGGCAAGGTTATCGTTGCATTCCACTCATCATAAGGATTTTGAATATATATGACATCCGGATGATGAAGTTGTATATCAAATGTATTATATTCAGCTATACTGCTTAAATTATAAGAATTTTTAATTTTATTTAACTCATATTCTTTGCAAATATACGAACCGTCATACCTCTTATAATAATATGGTATAACAAGAATATAGCAGTCTGTATTATCCATACTTTTATATTCATCATACACTTTTCGTATATACTTTAACTGATTTTCTTTATAAACAACAAATACGGCTTCTTTTCGGTCTAAAATATCTTTTATTACTAACTCTTCTATGTGACATACTGACTCTCCAAGCTTATTAATAATATCTGTTCTACTAATATCCGTAGACTGCTCATATAATAATTCACAGTAGTCCTCTATCTTTTTTACAATATATGAACCTTCTCCCTTCATATATTCAATTACTGTTCCCATATCTATTGCTGCCTGCTGTGATTCCTGTAATATAAGATTTACATTGTCAGCATTTACACTTTTATCTGTACAATTATATTCATCACAAAGTTTCTCATACTTAGATAATATATCATTCAGCCTCTTATATATCTGTGCCTTATATCCATAATACAATTCCTGCTCACCATGTCTTAGCTGGCTATAGTCAAACTTATACGCTGGCATATCAAAATCAAGCACTGACTGTAGTTGTTTTTTCTGACTTTCAAAAAATGGATAATCATGTCCACCTACATTACGCACGAGCTTCATATAGTCACCATATTTTTTACCAAGCATTTCACAATATCTTAAAGACACCGGAATAGTAGTATTTTCATAAGAAAGCTCTATCGCCTCCTCATAATATTTTTTCGGAACCTTTGAATTCTTGTTTTTCAATCCAAACGGAAACAACTGGCTAAGTGAATCCGATTCTTCACTACTGAATTTTGCAAAAAGCAGTTCAACAACACCATACAAATGCCTTCTTAGTTCACTTCTGTTTTCCATATATGGAACAAATATATTACACCTCTGTTCAAGTATATGAAGCCAGTTACGGACAACTTTATCCTCACACCTGTCATCTCCTATATGATCTGCAAGTGCAATAATATACAATGCCAGCTTATCTCTTTCACTTTCTGCCTCTTCATCACGAGACACATAATCAAGAACAAATATATCAACTCCTGCAATATATGGAAACTCATGAAACCTTCTAAGATGATCATCCTCAAAACATATTCTCTGTTTACCAACAACTCTTGCTAAAAACAGCCAGAAGTCATCATGATTACTGTAATTATAAACTGAATACCCCAATGGCAGCTCATCTGGTGCAACCTCTAAGAATTTTTTATAATCCTCTCTCTTCATAACTATATCAAGGTCGTCATCCCATGGTATGAAACCTTCATGCCTTACAGTTGCCAGTAATGTTCCCCAGTCTGCATAATAATTAATATTATACTTTTTACAAATCCTATCAACTTCTGATAATACCTCTAATTCTGCTGCCCACGCATGCTTAATTTCCGCTGGCACAAAAAAGCCATCTCTGACCTCATCCTCAAAAAATTCATGTTCAAAGTTCATATAATAAAAACCTCTTACTATAGTTTATCTTTCTACTAATGCTATGATATAATAATACAAAGGTATTATACTATGAAAGTGTTAATATATGAATACTTAATTACCTAGTCAGAATTACACTTACTACATAAACATGGAGGTTACTTTTATATGCCAGACTTAACAAAATATAATTACACCGGTGAAACACCTAAACCTGTATTTAATACAAATTTTTATTCAGGAGAAGACCTTTACTCTGATGGCGACATTGAAGATAAAATAATCAGTCTTATTGCACAGAAACCAGACACCGATTATGAAGAAGTTATCAGCCATAATTTCTCATGGCCTGTATTCTATCACCTTACACGCATACGTCAGAATCTTCTTAACTGGTATCCTATAGATAAGAATTCTGATGTCCTTGAAATAGGATGCGGTATGGGTGCAATAACAGAATTACTATGCAAAAAATCTAAAAATGTTACTGCTGTTGAATTATCTAAAAAAAGAGCTACTGCTACATATTTAAGATGCCGCAATTATGATAATCTTGAAATAATTGTAGGCAATCTTAATGATATACAATTCAGCAAAAAGTATGATTATATTACATTAATAGGTGTTCTTGAATATCAGAATAATTTTACTAATTCTGACAATCCTTTTGTTGACTTTCTAAATACAATAAGAAATCTCTTAAAACCTGATGGCAAGCTTCTTATTGCTATAGAAAACAAATATGGATTAAAATACTGGTGTGGTGCTCCAGAAGACCATAGCGGAATACCATTTGATGGAATTAACAATTACAAGTTCAGCAATATAGCACGTACATTTTCCAAAGCTGAACTGAATTCTATAATAAAGACAAGTGGTTTTAAAAATACATATTTTTATTACCCACTCCCTGATTATAAAATGCCTCAGGTCATATATTCAGAAAAATACCTTCCAAAAAATGGCTCTTTAGATAGCTGGATTCCTTATTACTCTATAAATAATAATTCAATGGTATCTGATGAAAAACGCCTTTATAATGACATTTCAGACAATAATGTATTTGAATTCTTTGCCAACTCATTTCTTGTTGAATGTTCGATTAACAATAATAAACTGGGAGAAGTAGATTACGCTGTTTCATCACCATTCAGGGACGCTGAATTTAATATTATAACAACTCATTCATGTAAGAACGGCTTCTGTAAAACCGCCACTGATAAAAGCATTGACTTACTCCACACGATTGATTCTAATCACAAAACTCTTGCTTTAAGAGGCTTACATACTTGTAAAACTAATATTAATGGTAACACACTTACCACTGAAACCATAACTGGTAAATCTTTAACCCAACTGCTTCTTGATGCATTTAAATCAAGAGTTAAAGATAATGTATATCACATATTAGACAAATTGTATGATGAAATTAAAAAAAGCTCAGACTCCTCTGACACTCTTAATTCTATATTCAACAGCTCTAATGAATTAACATTAGATGCTCTTGATAAAAATGACAAACTGCTTGCTAAAGGTTTCGTAGATATGATACATAAAAATTGTTTTGTAGATAAAGACGATAACTATGTATGGATAGATCAGGAATGGTGCTTCGACAATATACCTGCCAGCTATATACTGTTTCATAACATCGTGGAATTATACTATTCTAATGCCTGGCTTGGCTCATATATAACTGTAAGAGAGATTTTCGAGCACTACAACCTGCTCAACAAATCAACATGTTACTTTAATGTTAAAAATATAATACTTAATACTGTCCAAAACAAATATTCAACCTTTAACTATTGGCAATTGTCAGACTTTGATTATAAAAATGTAGAAAATAATATTGTAATGCTCCACAATAATCTTATTAATAACCAAAATAATATATCTGAAACAGAAAAGGCTATTAATAATATATTAAACAATGGAACCATAGATGAACTTGTAAGCTATGTCAATACACTTACTGATGACATTATACTAAAAGATATTCCAGACATTCCTAAGTTTATCGTTAAATACTTTAACGCTAATGAGAATGAACAAATGCAGCTTAGCCTTGCTGTGAAATGTTATAAAGATATATCAACTGTACTTTAATGCTATAATATACACTTACCACTTAGGAGATTATTATGCTTAATAATGATAATGAACAATATGTACAATCCTGTATAACAGAAATGAATGAATGGAACAATATGCACGCTGATGAATTAATATCACTTAGAGCATCCATCAACCAGTTTCTGTCAACGAATACAGAAAACTCTATCTATACACTTTGTACATTTCTTAATGACAAAACTATAATAACAACATTTCTTGGTGTATCGGATATAGCTTACTGTATTCTTGCTGCTGATATGACAGCTTATGAATTTAATATGCATAGTCAGACACCCAAGTTTATGTATAATACTTTAAACATAGATAATCTCATACATAAGCTTCAGTGTTGCAGATTTCTTATTCTTAATATAGAATATGACGTTGACCGAAATAACGCTATTGATAACATAATAAAAGCTATTAATGACCAGTATATATCTGTAACAGCACTTGCAAGGTTAATTCTTAATATAGCTGTCAATAAAGCTCTTGTTATTGACACTATTATTAAAGCACTGAATACCGCTGATATGTCAGAAAACGCCACTATGCTATACTCAACTTATAAAAATATGGAGAAACAACTATGAACTCTAAGAAATTCTGCTTTATAATGTGTTCCAATGATACACAATACGAACAGGAATGTATAAAGTATATTAATAACCTTCTAATTCCTGAAGGATATGAACTGGATATAAAGGTCATAAGAGATGCTGCCTCTATGACAGAAGGTTATAACCGCGGTATGAATTCTTCTGATGCCAGATATAAAATATATCTGCACCATGACACATTTATAATAAACAAAAATTTTCTTACTGATTTATTAAGACTTTTTAGTAATCCAGCCACAGGGATGATTGGCGTTGTCGGTACACCACGGTTAGCTAAAACATGCGTTATGTGGCTTGGCGAACGTGTAGGCAAGCTTATATCAAGCTGTATATATCGCACAACCAATGCTACTATCGGTGATATTGACACACCGACTAATGTTGAGGCAATAGATGGTCTGCTTATGGCAACCCAGTATGATATACCGTGGCGTGAAGATATATTTACAGGATGGGACTTTTATGATGTATCTCAAAGCTTTGAATTCAGAAAAGCCGGTTATAATGTTATAGTCCCTCCTATGACAACTCCATGGTGTTTTCACGATGAAGGGGTTATAGAACTTTCAAGCTACTATAAAACCCGTGATATATTTATGAAAGAATATAAAACTATGCTTAATAACTAAGTCAACAAATTATCAACCCCCGTATGTACCTGAATATCTCTCATCCAAGTACACACGGGGCGTATTATAACATTATATCTTATTTTTTATTGCTCATTGTTAACATACATAATCTTTACATAATCTTCTGTCTTATCCCTCATAATTTCCATGCCTTTCTGAAGCTCTGACAGCTTATACTTATGTGTTATAAACCATTCCGGATGAATACGCTCACCTGCAAGCCTGTTAAGAACATAATGCCAGTCATCTATGCATACTTCTTTATTATCACCTGCGCCACATTCAATATTTCCATAATATGAAGAATTCCATGTTCCACTTAGTTTAATCTGCTTTCTCAATATATTCCAATATACATCCTTATCCAATGTCATATCAGAATATGGATTGCCAACCAGAACAATATGTGCTGCTGGTGCTGCAAGCTGTATGGCTGTCTGTATTGTTTCATTACGTCCCACACACTCATATATATAATCATATTTATAATTATAATTTTTATCACTTGCAACATTACCATTTATACCCGATGATATCATAAAATTATTGCTGCCATTACCCGAAACCATATATATATCATCTTCATATATACCAAGCTTCATGGCGTTTACTTTCTGCTTTTCTTTGTTGCATATCACACTTACATGTTTTATCCCCATTTCCTTTAAAAACATGGTAAGTAATAATCCTATAGTCCCAAGACCTATAACACACACATTAATATTCCTGCTTATATCAAACTGCCTTAAGGCATGCACTGCCACCGCCATAGGCTCCATCATAGCTGCCTGCTCATACGTCACATTATCTGGAAGCTCTATAAGATTCCACTCCGGGACTGCTACATATTCCGCAAAACCGCCATCACACCTTGAACCAAGATAATTATAATGGCTGCACATCTCATATTGTTTTTTCTGACAACACTCACACTCTCCACATGGAATAAGCGGAAACACTCCTACTCTCTTTCCAATCCACCTTGATGCTGTATCATCATATACCTCTACAACATGACCGGAGAACTCATGCCCTGGAATGAGCGGATGAACATGCGCTCCTGTTTTGTATATTCTTGGTATATCAGAACCGCACACACCTGCTGCCATCACCTTCACAAGCACCCAGCCTTTTTTAAGCCGTGGCTTGGCTGCACCATCATATCTGATATCTGCTATATTATGTAAAACCTGTGCTTTCATTGTGACAATCTCCTACTTACCTGCTATAAATCTTTCCAAATCTGCCTTAGTTGTTATCTTATAATTCCCCTCATCGCCTTTTATTAATGCTATATTCATCCCTGCCATAACCGCTGGCTCACTTGAACCATTAATACTTAATATTCTATCCGGAAACAATGCTATATTAGCATCTATATATTTATCCAGAATAAACAGCTCAGGAGCCTGACCAGCATATACAGTATCCCTGTCTATAAGACTATCTACTTTCCTACCATCATTACTTACATATATAGTATCCTTCATTGGGAGAACCGGCATAGCACCATCATATCCATCCTTATATATAGCATCCATACATAGACTTATAGTATCTTCTTTAAGTAACGGCCTTGCAGCATCATGAATTAATACTGTATTTATACTGTTTATCTCCGTCTTTGCAGCGACTTTATCCTTATATATGTTTTTATTGTTGTTGTGTATAGAAACATTTAATATATACTCCTGTATGTCTTTAAGTCCATTATATATAGACAACTGTCTGTTCTTTCCCGGTCTTGAAAAACTTATAAACTTTTCCGGCACCTTAATCTTATCCTGCCATACTGGCTCAGCTACTATCCATATAGCATCTATATAATCTGACTCATTCAATGTCCTAAGACAATAATCGATAACCATTCTGCCATTTACTTGTATATACTGCTTGGGTATATCAGCTCCCAATCTTGTTCCTGTTCCACCGGCTAATACAAGTGCTGTATTCATCTTATGAGACTCTCCTATTTTCCTATCTAAACCAATATAATGTACTAACATAGTATACCTATATAATACATTTACCTGACTATACTTCGTATCTCCTTAAGAATATCTGCATAAGAGCTGTTCTTACCAAAAAGTACTGTTGTACCTAACACAAAGCCTTTAACCCCCATAGGGGCAAATGTTTGTATCTTATCCATACCACATGCACCATCCCAGTACACTTCAAATTTCATCTCTTCGCGTATCTTAAGAAGTCTTTCTATCTTTTTACCTACATAAGGAAGATACATCTGTCCAGCATTACCGGGATTAACCGACATAACAAGTACCTTGTCAACTATCTGTAACATCTCTATAACAGTTTCTATACTTGTCCCCGGATTAATCGCAATCCCTGGCACAAGACCTGCATCTATAATCTTCTGCAATGTAGTTGATGGATGGTACTCTGCCTCTGGATGAATATATACAGTATCACCCTTCTTAAGTGACTTAAGAAACAGATTAATATGTGTACTTGGATGCTCAATCATAAGATGTACATCCATCGGCTTATCCGTAGCTGATCTTATATATCTTAAATCATTCAAAGACATAGCAAAATTAGGCACGTATCGTCCATCCATAATATCAATATGGAATGAATCAATACCCGCCTTTTCTAAATCTTTAACTTCTTTCTCGAGATTGCCAAAATTGGCACACATCATAGATGCTGTTAGTTCTGTGTACATATTAATCGTCTCCTTACGTATTTGCGGCATATCCTATATGCTATGCAAGCTATAATAGTGGTGTTAGTGTTCAAAAAAGAATCTTTTCCTGCAATGTTAAAAGTAAACGCTCCAAGTGTTTACAATACGAGTTTGTTTTGCATTAATTTCAAAATATTTTTTATTTCATCAATTCTAACATCACCAATTCCATAATATAAAATCTTATCTTCTTCAATCCCCATATTAATCAGATTACTCTTTATATTTTGACAAACTTTTTCATTTAATATTGCAATATATATGATATCAAAATCTCTTTTCGTAACTTCCTCAGGTGCAATAACATCTTGATCTGTCCAATCAATAATATTTTTCCAATTACTATCTGCTACAGCCTCAATACCGGCTCCTAATTCATTCACTGCTGCCTCAATAAATGAACGTCCATAATTACCTGCTCCATAAACAACTATTTTTTTGTTTTTTAATTTATCAAAGAAAGATGAATTCTTAATAAACATATTCATTTTCTTCAACTGCAATATGAACGACATGTATGTACATACTTGTTGCTGCCAATTTGCATTATCTTCAGCCAATTCTATCGACATTAAATCATTATATAATCCAATAACTGATTCGTAAGATACAGATGTTCTAACCATTGAGTTTTGTCTCTGCACATAATGATACGGAGTAATATTTATAACTCTAAATGTATGTGCAAAACTAAGACTCTGAACAACAAAATCTAAATCCTCTCCCATTGACACATAAGAATTAACTTTATTGACACAATTACACAATATCTCTCTTTTAATAAATTTACATACAAGATTTGGCAAAACATTAAATGTAAAAAAAATTTTTTCATCAAATATATTAGGCAGAATTTTATTTTTTATATCAACCTGCATATACATTCCTTCATCAATCCGATTACACTTTTGAACACTTCTAAAATCATAATCTTCTAATAAACCATATATAATCATATCTTCATTATTAGACACCTCCATAACACGTTCATATGCATTACTGTCCAGCCAGTCATCTGCATCAACAAATGTAATATAATCCCCTACAGCCTGCTTAATCCCAGATATTCTTGCTTTTACTAATCCCTCATTGTTTTTATTTACTAAGACAACCCTGTTATCCGATATAGCATATTTTTTACATATATTAAGACTTTTATCCGTTGATCCATCATTTATAAGTATTATTTCCAGATTCTTGTATGTCTGATTTATTACACTTTGTATGCATTTATCAAGATATTGTTCCATATTATATATTGTTATAATAACCGATATCTTACAATTACCCATTAACTTTTTCCATTCTCTCTATAACATGATTATATTTTTGTGACGTCATCATTCTAATATTTCTAGACTTCTCATCAAGCCAGCCACCATTAAAATGATGAATAGAAAATGTATTATCCGTGATAACAGTTTTTCCACTCATGTAATCATATGGATGAAAATAATCTGATGAAAACACCGTCATACCATTAATTCTTTGTGTTGTATTATCAACTCTCATGCCTAAATTGATAAACGGCTGTGTTTCATACACTCCACATGTATTAAGATTTAATGTACCATCTTCATATTTAAATTGAATATCGGCCCTATAATCCAACATTTTCTTTATCATTGGATGATGTTTTACAGCTCCGCTGCATCCGCCCATATTAACATTTCCCCATTTTTCAACACCACAAAAGGCTCCCTGCATTCTTAATGGTTCTAATGATTTGACTAATTGAACGTCTGTGTCTATATAAAACCCTCCATAATTATATAATATGTCAAGTCTGGCATAATCCGGAACAAATCCCCACTTACCTTCCTCATATGCCTGTTTCATATAAGAATTTTTCCTTACATCGTAATTACTTTCATCCCATCTTTTTATTTCATAATCAGGACAAACCTTACTCCAGCTTTCCATACATTTTTTCAGATAATCTGGAATAGGATTGCCTGAAAACCAACAGTAATGTATCATCTTCGGAATCTTGTCTGAACAATAATCCACTAATATATCCGTATTATTCTTTATTTTATTTTCCACTTCTATAGTTTTAATTATTGGATAAATCACCGCATCTATACCATCCATATATTCTAACGTATCAAATATAGAAGTAATTTCACTATAATTGCTATTTGTTATAATTAAAAATATCTTCTCATTCCATTCTTTCACTTCTTCCAAAGAGCATATTGCTATTTTTCTTTCTCCAACCTTAATAATATCTCTAAATTTTCTTTTATCAATATCAATATAACATATCACCCTATCGTCAATATTATTTCTAATAAGAAAATCCGGAACAACCATTTGCCCTATCATACCAGCACCATAAATATATATTTTTTTATTTTTTTCTTTTATATATTTTGACAACTGTTTTGGCAAATAATTTAATAAATGAAGCATATTCTACCTCTCGTATATCAAATCATTATTTATTAAAATCCACATATTTAAAAGAACTTCTCCTATACTATATAGCATTTTCTCCATATTCAAACCAATTTTTCTCAATTATTTTTTTTAGCTGTCTTAAGGTTGTTCCTCCACTAACCGTATTACGTGGTATTCTATACTCGCCACATTCCTTACTGTATAACCCTTGCTTTACAACTGCAGCTTTTTTTATTCCACATGTTTTCACTATTTCCACAGTATGTTCAGTATAATCTTCATCGCTTCCAAATGGATACGAAAACATTTCAATTTTTTGGCCAGAGATTTTTTCTAAAATCTCTTTTGATCCCTTTATTTCTTCTCTTTGAGAGTCCACAGATAATTGAGATAATTTGGTATGTGACTTAGTATGTGCACCTATAGAAATATTGTCAAATTTTGTTAATTGTTGTATTTCCCATTGATTCATAGATCTATTCAAAATACTTTTCTGTATTGGAACAGACATTTTGTCATGTAATACATTTAACTCTTCTCTTCTCTTTTCTGGACTCATATTTATAAGAATACTTCTAACTTCCAGACAAGCTTTTCTAACATCATCTATTTTTTCTAAATTATAGGTTTTTTCCCTATAATTAAACTTTATTTTATTTATATCGTGAAACATTGTTGCTAACTCATCCCACCAAAATTCCGAATTAGTCCCTATATTATTTGTACTTATAAAAAAAGTTGCTGGAATATCATATTTTTTCAATATAGGTACAGCATTATAAAAATTATCCGCATATCCATCATCAAATGTTACTACAATAGTCTTTTCATTTATATTACTCCAATCATCCTCAAACCTCATGATATTATAATTATCTTTAATATATCTCATATGATTATCAAATTCTTCAGGAGTTATAGCTAATTTCCATGGGTCAAAATTTAAATTGCACACTCTATGATAAAGCAATACATTTATATAATTATTTGTTTCTCCAAGATATTCAAATTCTGTCGCCTTATCCAACTCATCCATTTCACATTCTGTTAGACAATAATAATTGACAATATTTCTTTTTTTTAACTCATTTTCCAATTCACCCTGTAGCATTTCATTTACTGTAATTAATATATAATCTGATTCAGATATATTTATTTCGTCTAATTGCCAAACAGGCTTCCCCAGCACCGTCTTTAACTTTACATTTCCATTCGATACTAAAAAACCTTTAAATTGTATTTTCATATCCAATAAAGCATATCCGACAATTTTCCCATAATTGCCTGCACCATAACAATATATTTTTTTATTACCAATAATATTTTTTAAATTGTCTTTAATCATGATTTTTCCTTTTTTACTCTTACACCAATAATTAGCGGATATTGTTCATCATTATATTCGTAAATCTCCTTAGGAATCTCTTCGGAACACATCCCATATAACATAGCTACAGCTATTTTAACATTTCCATATGATTGTATTATAACATTATTGATAAACTTATTCTCAAACCCTTTTCTCAATGAATCAGGTTCAAAACTCCAATAACTTCCCCAATTACCAGCATCCTCCCGTGCTAATTGTGATATTCCTGCAACTGTAATTAATGCAACTCCACCTGGCTTAAGCATTTTATATATATTATTAACAGCAGAAGTAAAGTCATATATAAACATTAGTGTCTGTGTAATTATTGCACAATCATACTTATTTTCTTCAATACCTTCTCCACTTTCAAGATTTCCCTTTATAACATTTTTCCCCCATCCATCTACATGCATTACATATGAATGTTTTACTTTTTCACCACCATATTTTATTGTATATGTACTATCAGCTATCTCAACTACATCCCCAAAAATATCATCCCTGTATTTATCTAAAAAACATTCAATATAGTATCTATCAATGGGGGTACCCTCAGTAAAGCCGAACTCTCTGCAAAAAGGTTTCATAGGTAATTTTAAATAATGAGATAAATATCCCATATCACTATGCAACCTTCTATAAATTTTTGACAAATCTTCTTGATTATTTATACATATCTCCTCCGTTTCTGTTTTAAAAATTAATTTTTTTTCTTTTATTATGTATTCACCACTCTCTTTTAACAATTCTTCCTGACCGTCATCAGGGAAAATATATGTTCCAATTATTATTTTCTTTACATTTTTCCCTATAAGTTCATATACCATACTAACAAAATTTTTAGACATAACTATTACAGTCATATCTGAATTTATCTCTGTAGATTTAATAAGTGGTTTTCCTTTATATTCTGACACTTCTAAAGCTTTTTTATTATCAATATATCCATCTATTTCAAATTCTTTAAGTTTATATTCATTAATTTTATAAAAAAAACCCAATCCCCATATATAAATCATCGCTTTACTCCTATACATTTAATTCGTCTATTAATGCAGCTACTTTCTCTGAAGCATTGCCATTATCATAACTTTTATATTTTGCAAAAAAAATCATTAATTTTTTTTCATATTCCTTCATATTTGTATTAGTAATATAATTGCACACTTCATCAATATTAAATGCCTCACAATACGGAAGTTCCTCAAACGGTAAATAATATTCTCTTTCCTTTTTATATAATTCAACATCCGGATGATATAAAATTACAAGTTTTTTTTGCAAGGAAAAATCCCACATAATTGATGAATAGTCTGTTATTAATATATCAGCTGCCACCAATAATTCTTGTGTATCTGGATAATTGCTCATATTGATTACATTATCAGAATATTTATATATATTTGCCCTATCGGTCATATTGGGATGCTCCTTTATCAAAATAATACAATCTTCATTAAATTTTTCCCTATATTTGCTTATAATAATATATGGATTAATTACATTACTCTTTTTTTCCCTATATGTTGGAGCATACAATATCCATTTTTTATCTTTTAAATTTGGAAATATGTTTTCTTTATAATCCTTTTTGCCAAAAAATATATCATCTCTAGGATTACCTGTCTCTAATATACATCCATGATATCTAAAAGCTCTTTTACATTGTTTTGTTTTAAATTCAGATCCTGATATAAAGTAATCTATCATATTTACATCATGATTTATAATGTTATAGTAACTTTGAGGTAATTCATGTGAATCATATTCAATTTTCTTTAACGGTCCTTCTCCATGCCATGTCTGAATATATATCTGACCTGATCTCTTCTGCGTAATCATATTTTTGTGCATATTATCTACCCAAAAATGTGCCTCGGCCAAAGCTCTATAATGTTCTAATGAACCATATTTAACTTTTTTTATTCCTATAGGCATGGTCTCCTTCAAATCATTTACAACCCATATGCATTCATACCTTGATTTGTCAATCTGATTACATATATATTTAGGATTATCTCCATAACCTTTTCCATCAAAATTTGAAAAAACAATCATATTTTTATTTAAAGGTGTTTTCCAAAACTTTGAAAATAACATTTTCCCAAATTCTTCAATTGTTATTATTCTTTTCACTCTATCTAAAGTGAGAATCTTTTTTATATTCTCTCCTTCTTCTCCTGATATCGCAACAATAAATGTAATTCTACTAAGATCTGTATTTTGAATAAATTCTTTGTACTCGTGCACTATATAGTTTTCACACTTTTCATAATTATTATCTAATTTTGTTACAACAACATTTATATTTATATCAAAATTAAACTCTTTAATTATATTTATTATCTGTCTCGCAATTCCACCAGCTCCATAAATATTGATTTCTTTAAGCATCTAATTTCTACTCCTATAAATCAGTTGAGATATAATCCAAAAATGCAATCAAATCTTTATTTTTTTCATAAAACACGTCGTTTTTATATACACTGTAATATAATTTCATATTATCCTCATCAAAATTAAAACAATTATAAAATTTACCTACATTAGTTTTTTTATCAATAAAAAAAATGTAATTACAACCATATATAGAAAAACATATTATTTTCTTATTTTCAATTTTATACCCATTATTAGTCATATATGGATCATATATGACTTTTTTATCAAATCTTGTTTTCTTTGGATATTCATATTTTTGAAGTTCACTCCCTCTCAAATCAATATTTAATATTTTCCCCTCGCATCTTGGCAATAACCATATTGTTTCCTTATTTTCAAATAACCTTTCCATACCATTGTAACCATCAGCTATGAAATATGTTGTTCCTGATTCCAAATTGAAATTATATAATGCTCCATGTTCATTTAAGATATAAAACAAACCATTTATATATTCAACATCTGCTATTTCCCCAATTTCTTTAGGATATACATTTTTTTTAACAATTAGATTGATATAATCCACCTCTAAAACATACCCATCCTTATAATTGAAAGCCACCATTTTATTATTATGATTAATTTGTCCTAAAAACACTTTCTCATTAACATAAATACGTTTTTCATGTTCAACCTGTACTTCATTCTTAATATTTTTAGCAACAACATTTCCATTTTTTATATTAATCCAAACAACAATCTCAGCCCTACTTGGTATAATCACTAAATATGATTCAGTAAGTACCGAATTACATACCCAGTCTAATGCATATCCTTGACAATTAATTTCAAACATATAAATCTTATCATGTAATAAAGAATATTTCCAAAAAAACTTTCCAGATTCACTTATTCCATATACATAATTATCATCCGCACATATAACAGCTGAAAAATTCATCTTACCCATTGTATATAAATATTTAAATGTATTGGTATTTAAATCAAAACAACAAAAATCACCATCATCACGATTTTGCCAATATATTTTATTTTTTTGAATTGCACCACAAACGAAATAATTAGTTTTCACATTCATCCTCCCGCATATATAAAAAAGGAGCTACTGCATCATCTGTATAATATGAATCAACAAGTTTAAATCCAAATTTACATAATATCTGAGATAATCTTTCTAATCCCATATGTGCATCTCCTATAATATAATCAACTTTTTTAAAGAAATCGCTATAATTATCAGATAATTCCTGAAGAATATCATATTCTGCACCTTCTACATCTATTTTTATAATTATATGTTCACAATTATGAAGCAATTTAAATTCTTCTGATGCTTTCTTTATAGTAACATCTATTATATTTGCTTTATCTGCTTGATTGGGAGCATAAACATCAATAAACTCTTTATATGTTGTCGATATTGCATCTCTAAATGGGAAAAAATATGCTTTTGATTTCTTAGTTTCCGCCCCTAGACCAAATTCATTTAAAACTATTTTTAATTTCTTATTAACTTCAAGATTTCTCTTCATCTTCCTACAATTTTCTGGAATTAATTCATATGCTATTACTTTTTCACACCATTTCTTATTTGCAAACCATATAGACGCATATCCTCTATTTGCACCAATATCTATTACTGTATAATTATTTTTTTTCACATAATTATCTATAGCACCATATATATTTTCCCAAAAAATTTCTCTATAAATACCATAATACAAACAATCTATCCACAATGAAATTGTATTATTAGAAAACAATATATCTTGCTCCAATCCATTATAATATTCCAATTTAAATCCTCGCTCCACCAACCTATAGGTGGTGTCCATAATATTATATATAAGATACGCTTCATATCTATTTTTTAATATATTTTTCACCTCAATTTTAGATGCAAGTGGCAATTCTGCATATACAGAGCTATCTCCTATTTTTTTAAAATTAATTGATGGAAGTCCTTCATATATTTCATCTAATTGTTTTTTCATATCTCTATACCACTTAGAAATTGTAATAATCACCATATTATATGCATCTACATTTTTTATCTGTTTAGGACTATAAGCTAATATTTTAAATTCATCACTGTAATAATGATAAACATCTTTCTTATAGCTAATTAAGTCAGTAAGCATTTCATTATATTCATTTACTTTCTGTTGGTTATTATCTAATAAACCAATGTATTTTACCCCTCTACTAACAAGATAATTTGCTAAAAAAACTGTTGCTTTTGTTATACCAAATATATAAATATTTTTTTCTTTCACTCCCATTATTTTTTCTGCAATTTCTACAATATATTCTTCTCTAGTCATGTCATATAATCCTCTTCTTTGTATTAAAAGTCCTGCATAATGTTTTATATATTATATCGGACAATAAAATTGAATTGTTAACTTTAACCTAAATTATTCACGGCAATGCCGTGAAAGTGGCTTAAAGCTACATAGTTTCTATATTTTAACTGAATATTGCTTTTCACTTATTAAGTGAATGAAAAAAGAGCATCCATTTGTGGTAAAATTAAGGTATTCAAAGTCTTAATAAAAACAAAGGAGCTCTTTATGAATATTTTAAACACCTTATCCCTTAAAAGCAATAGACAGATTAAAATTAATTTCGATGGAGGTGATTTATCCTCCGATGCTGGCTTGCTTCTTATCAAGGAATTCGTAAGCAAGCTTGGCATTGACAGACTTTTTAATCATTCATTTAAGACCAATGATTCTGCATTATTCAGATATCACACTGACAAGGAAAATCTCCTTCAGATGATATATATGATCATTGCAGGTTACTTTGAAGACGATTCTTCAGATGAACTTACAAATGATCCTGTGTTTAAAGCCGTGATAAATAAAGTGACTTTAGCATCGCAGCCAACTATTTCATGATTTTATAATCGTATGAACAAAGATTCCCTGGATCAGTTCCTTGCGATAAACAAAACTCTTAGAAAGAAAATTTATAGCATTCAGTTGCCTAAATTTATAATACTTGATTTAGATTCAACGCTTCTTAATACTTATGGCAGACAGGAAGGAAGTGATTTTAACTTCCATTATCAGAACAATGGATATCATCCACTTGTCTGCTATGATGGAATAACAGGCGATTTAATCAAAATCCAGTTAAGAGAAGGAGCACAGTATTCCAGTACAGAAGTTGTGGATTTTCTTCAAGCTGTGTAGCAGTTTCCCTTATAAGGATGAGTTCTATGAGACTCTATATAATATCAGTAAACTGCAGGTGCAGCTGGAATAGTAACTATTAACGAACCTTGACAGCTGGATAATCACTCAAAACCTTGCCATAGGGATTTTATGCCCTTTTTTCGGTCAAAAGAGATTAGTTCAAGCTTCATGGGTCAAATTTAAAGGTTAAAGAGGCAGTTTTTAATTTAGATACTGCTTCGTGAATAATTCAGGTTAAATAAATCACCATTGTTAGGTCAAATCCTCACTTTCTTCGTTTTTACCTGTCCTTAATCATGATGTTATCTTAGTTTATCGGAATCTTCTATTGTAGTATTTATTCTCATAATTCAATATGTACATTTTATAAATGAATAATAATCTATTGTTTTTACTTGACTATTAAATATAATATCATTTTTGTTATGTCTTAAAAATAAGGCTCCTAATTCCACTTGCATTAATGAAATATAATACGGTAAAATCTCATACGAAAGATTCTTCTTAAATTCATTTATCTCATACTCTGAAGCTTTCACATCAACAAAATTAATTCCGTATGTGGAAATAATTAATATTGACTCAACAAGCTTTCGTTTATTATTAAAAAAAGTTATCGGAATTCCATACACTGAACCTTTATTATTAAACATTCTATCTCTTCTATGACATTTATACTTAATTTTTCCTGGATTTGATTTGTCATTTATTATAACAGGCATTTCTTCTGGATTATTTATAATATAATTGTAAAAGGAATCTCTATCATTCACAAATTTATTTAGATCTATGGCATCACTCATGCTGGATTTGCCAACCAACCACTTCCATGTTTCATCCTTCTCTGCATACTTGTATATAAATGATACATCAACATAATCACAATGTGTTTTTAATATATCCGCCATAGTATACCTCAAACTTTGACATATATCATATAAATATTGATGAGGATTATAATAATACGGCTGATTATTTTCTGTAATAACATAATCATAAGTTTTTTCTCTAAAATAATTAGCCTTAATATCTTGTAATTGAGTTATTTTAGATAAAACTTTTTTTGCATACTCATCTCTTTTATTTTTTTCTTCCTCTTTTTCTAATTCCATCTTTAAATTATAATCTCTCCATGTGATTAATATAATTACCACACACCATTCAATTATAAATATTGTTCTTAATGGTTCTTCTGTTTTTTCTTGAATTAAAACAATTACTATCAATGATATGATATTTAATAAAGCTTCTATATTTTTTATTTTATGTAATAATTTTTTAATTTTCATTAGAAGTATCCTACCAAAAAAATTTTTAACTATAAATGAGCAAATTTAAATATTGCACAAGTATGTCCGTATCAGAAAAACAGATTTTTTTATATATTGAAATATATCTGAATTAAAAACAAAAGCAAATTATTTTTGTACATTTTTCTGTATTTGCTCATTTATAGATTTTTAACAAATATTACAAGCATCAATAAATACATTACAACAAACATTAGTGGTACTACAATTTTTATTCTTGTACTTTCAATATATCTTTTATTTCCACTAAGATATATCCACTCCTTGCAAAATGGTTTAAGCGGTACATTTTTTTCTATCTCGCTAATCACTTTATATTTTTCAACTTTTATAATTTTATAATTTATAATCAAAAAAATCCAATCAATACATATAATCAATCCAATCAAAATAATAAACCATACATTATTATTCCACATTGTGATATTAAATCCTATAATTGCTGTATTTAAAACACAAAATCTATTATTCATTTCATCTCTTCTTTGACATAATGCATTTACCATCTCTACACAAGTCCGCCATTCTTCAACAATAATTTCATGCTCTTTATCTATCTTCATGTCATCTATCCCCCTCTCTCTTCCTCATATAATCAAGCATTTTTTATAAACTCAATACTTTTGATACCTGTCATTGAATAGAACTACGATTATGGAGCAATCTTTACCTCATACAGGACAGATACATAATAATACTGGTACACCAAATAAAACACTATAACCATGTGTTTTAAATAACATTAATGTATACACATCCCTATATGGTAGCTTACCTCTCATATCCAACAGGAACATCATCACTCCCCAATTACTGCTTCAGATGCTTTGAAAACTGCTTACAGATAACCTCTATATAACAAACAATAAAATCAATGAATTAGTGGACACATTCATAAATACTATTCCAACTCTGCTAAGATAGAATCTACAAGCTACATAAAACAGGGAACATTAATAGCTGAACCTTGCCAGATACTGAATTTTCAAGGTACATCACCAAATTTCATATGCAAAAGTGAGTTATTTATATATAAAAATATATTAAGGGCGTGTGAAAAAACGAAAGTTTTTTCATGCGTCCTTTTGCTTATGGATGTAATAGTAGTTATATTACATAAAAAAGGGTATAGTCCCCCTTACCCCATAAGAATGCTCTCTTATGAACTCCTATGCGGCAGTTGCTACTTTTTTCTGTTTATTGTGATATTTATAAAGATTGT
>OGLN01000451.1_pt1 | contig 33559 bp, 24 predicted proteins | sample 1572641 | NCBI WGS metagenome assembly OGLN01 (sample SAMEA2581903, study PRJEB24529) | metagenome | biome: Human gut stool | place: China | collected 2011
AAAAACGATAAATATTATTTGTTTTTCGAAAATTAATTCTATCTTTGCAACTGTAAAACCAAAATAGTCACACATGCAGAACAAAAAATCGCTCCTGCAACGCCTGCTGGTCATTTACATTACGTTTTTCATCGTACTCGTGGCAAGCATCGCCCACGGAATCCTGCCCAATTTCTCGCGGGGCGCGGCGGAAGGCGCGGAACTCGGTAACGACATCGCCGAAAAGTGGAAATCCGGCGTGCCGCGCATGATCTACATGCTGGGCGACATCCGGGTGACGGGACAGCCCGAAACGGCCGTCGAAATCGCCGCGGCGCCGGGCGTGGAAATCAAAGCCAACGTCCGCAAACTCGCCCTGGTCGTCGAGCAGAACGCCCCGGGCACATCCCCGCTGGGGCTGGCATTCCGTTCGATCGGCGGCAGCGCATGGCTCTATGCGCTGGTCCTGCTCTGCCCGCTTCTCTATCTGGCCATCATCGTACTGATGTTCGTGATCATCCACTCGCTGCGCCGCTCGATCCGCGAAGAGCGCACGCTCGACAAACGCAACGTCTGGTATCTGCGCGCAATCGGCATGTTGACGATCGTCACCGAACTGATCAGCGACACCGTGGACTGGGTGATGAACAGCCGCGCCGCCGAACTGCTCGCCGGAAGCGGATACACCGTCGACGCGGGTTTCCACGTCTCCTACGCAATGATCATCATGGGTATCCTGATCCTTTTCGCCGCCGAGGTCTTCGCCATCGGCCAGAATTTGAGCGAGGAGCAGAAACTGACCATCTAAAACAGACGACATGAGAGAAATGCAAACGATAAAAGGGGGGGGGACGACTTTATGGCGATAATCATAAACATAGACGTAATGATGGCCAAACGCAAGATGTCGCTCGGCGAACTGGCCGAACGGGTCGACATCACGCCCGCCAACCTCTCGATCCTCAAGAACGGGAAGGCCAAGGCCATCCGGTTTTCCACGCTCGAAGCGATCTGCCGCGAGCTGGACTGCCAGCCGGGTGATATCATCGAATACCGCCCCGAAGAGACACAGAAACAATAAACCTTATACCACAAATGCCCATGAAAAAATTATTGATGCTGGCCGTCGCGGCGTTCGCCGCCGGCAGCGCCGCGGCACAGATGAACCAGCCGATCCCGGCCGATCCGGAGGTCCGCACCGGGAAACTGGAAAACGGAATGACCTACTACATCCGCCACAACGAAAAGCCGAAAGGCCAGGCCGATTTTTACATCCTCCACGATGTGGGAGCCATCCAGGAGAACGATTCGCAGCAGGGCCTCGCCCACTTCCTGGAACACATGGCCTTCAACGGAACCAAGAACCTCCCGGGCAAACAGCTCACGGAGTATCTGGAGACCGTGGGCGTGAAATTCGGCGCCAACCTCAATGCCGGCACGAGCTGGGATTACACGTGCTACAACATGAAGGACGTGCCGACCTCGCGCGAAGGAATCATCGACTCGGCGCTGCTGATCCTGCACGACTGGTCGCACTTCATCGCGCTGGAGCCGTCGGAAATCGACTCGGAGCGCGGCGTGATCATGGAGGAGCTGCGCACGCGCGACGGCGCGTCGTGGCGTTCGACGATGAAGCTGTTGCAGGCGCTGGGCAAAGGCACGAAATACGAGCGCCGCAACCTGATCGGCTACCTCGACGGGCTGAAGAACTTCCGGCACAAGGAGCTGGAGGATTTCTACAAACAATGGTACCGTCCGGACTACCAGGCCGTAATCGTGGTCGGTGACATCGACGTGGATGCCATCGAATCGAAGATCAAGACGCTGATGGCCGACATTCCGGCTCCCGCCGCCGGCGCATCGCAGAAGGAGACCATCGAGGTTCCTGACAACGAGGAGCCGATCGTCAGCATCTACACCGATCCCGAAATGCAGGGTACGAAGGTGCAGCTCTTCATCAAGCGCCCGGCGCTTCCCGAACAGCTCGCCAACACGGTGCTGGCCGAGGCCAACAACGTGATCGAAGCCTACATGTCCACGATGGAGAACGCCCGCCTGCAGGAGATCGCCATGCAGCCCGACGCGCCGTTCCTCGGCGCCGGCATGGGCACGGGCGACGTGATCGGCATCATCCCGACGCTCGATGCCACGGTATTCGTGGCCATGACCGAGGACGGCAAGCTGGCCCGCGGCTTCGAGACCCTCTATACCGAAATGGAGAAGGTGCGCCGCTACGGATTCACGCAGGGCGAGTTCGAACGCGCCCAGGAGAACCTGATGCGTCAGGCCGAACGCTCGTACGCCAACCGCAACGACCGCCGCAACAACGAATTCGTGCAGACCTATCTGAACAACTACCAGAAAAACCAGCCGATGCCCGATGCCGAGACCGAATGGCAGCTCGACAGCATGCTGATCAAGATGCTCAACGTGGATGCCGTCAACGCCTTCGCGAAGCAGACCATTCTCCCGACGAATCAGGTGATCGTGATCAACGCTCCCGAGAAGGAGGGCGTCGCAACGCCCACCGCCGAGGAGATTCTCGCCATCCGCGACAAGGTGGCCGCATCGGAGGTCACGGCCTATGAGGACAACGTGGTCAAGGAGCCGCTGATCGCAGAAGGGACCGTGCTCAAAGGCTCGCCCGTGAAGAAGACGGTCGAGGACAAACAGCTCGGAACGACGGAATGGACGCTGGCCAACGGTGCGAAGGTCGTCGTGAAACCCACGACCTTCAAGGCCGACGAAGTGCGCCTGGGCGTAGTCGGCAAGGGCGGCCTGTCGCTGCTCTCGGACGAGGAGTACTACATGGGCGAAATGATGCCCGCCGTGAACTCGATGTCGGGCGTCGGCAAATTCTCGGCCACGGAACTCAAGAAACAGCTTTCGGGCAAAACGGCCTCGGTGCAGCCCTCGGTGGAGAACTACACCAGCGCCATGGGCGGCGTCTGCTCGCCCAAGGACATCGAGACGATGCTCCAGCTGCTCTACCTCAATTTCACGCAGCCCCGGTTCAACAAGGACGACGTGGACAATCTCACGAAGATGCTCCTCGCCCAGCTCGCCAATGCCAAGTCGAATCCCGACTTCCTGATGCAGGAGAAGGTGGCCGACGTGACCTACGGCCACAATCCCCGCCGTCAGATGATCTCGACGGAGATCGTCAATAAGTTCGACTTCGAACAGCTGCCCGGCATTTACGCCAAGCTCTACCCCGGAGCCAACGGATTCGTCTTCACGTTCGTGGGCAACATCGACCCCGAAACGCTGAAACCCCTCGTGGAGAAATACATCGGTTCGATCCCCGCCGCCCGCAAACCGATCAATTACGTCGACGACAAGGCCTATCCGGTGAAAGGCGAGGTTACGGAGGAGTTCACGGCTCCGATGCAGCAGCCGAAGGTCTCGGTCAACTACCATTTCTCGGGTGAGATGCCCTACACGCTCAAAAACAAAATGGCCCTGACGTTCCTGACGCAGGCGCTCAATTCGCGCTATCTCGTTTCGATCCGCGAGGAGAAGGGCGGAACCTACGGCGTGCACGTCCAGGGTTCGACGAAGTACATCCCCCGCGAGACTTACAGCATGACCATTTCGTTCGACACCAACGAGGAGATGGCCGACGAACTGCGCGAGATCGTGATGAAGGAGATCGAGGAGATCGCAGCCAACGGTCCCAAGAGCGAGGACATCGAGAAACACCGCGAATTCATGCTCAAGAGCTGGAAGAACAGCCTCGAACAGAACGGCGCATGGATGAACTACATCCAGATCAAATACGGCTCGGGCCTGAACTACATCGCCGACCACGAACAGGCGATCCGCGACCTGACCAACGCCGACGTGCAGGCGCTCGCCAAGAAGATCCTTGCGGACGGAAACCTCGTGAAGGTCGTCATGCGCCCGTCGAAGTAAGCGACAAAACGATCAATTTTTCAAACCGACAGAACAAGGCAGTCACCCAGTTGACTGCCTTTTCTTTTTCCGAACGGGCTGAAAATGGTTAACTTTGTACCGTTAATTACCAAATTCATCATGCAAAAAAGTATTCGGCTGGTCTCCGGCCTCTATCTCAAACTGTCGCTGCTGACCGTCGCCGTCGGCCTCGTGCTGCGCGTCGTACTGCTTTTCAACGAGCAGACCACCTCACTCGCCTTCTCATTCGGCGAATGGTGCGAAGTCTTCCTGCTGGGCGCCGTGAACGATTTCTGCGCCGCGACGGCGGGATTCATTTTCCTCTGGCTCTTCATGTTGAGCGTTTCGCGCACCAAGTACAAAAAGCCGTGGGGCTACATCCTCCTCGCCCTGCTCGTGGCGGCGTTCTGCTACGTGGCGTTCTTCAACACGATCTTCGACGAATACGGAAGCGTCGCGCCGCGAATCGCCCTCTATGTGCTGGGCTACTGGGCCGGCAGCTTCGCACTGCGGCTTTTCCTGCCCGGATTCCGCAGCCACTGGACCACGGTGTGGTTCGCCCTCTTCATCGTCGTCTACGTGGGCGCCATCATCTTCAACGGCATCAGCGAATATTTCTTCTGGAGCGAATTCGGCGTCCGCTACAACTTCATCGCCGTCGATTACCTGGTCTACACCAACGAGGTGGTGGGCAACATCATGGAGTCCTACCCCGTCATTCCGATGACGCTGGGCATCGTCGTCGTGACGCTGCTCGTGACATGGTACTTCTTCCGCAGCGAACTCGTGCAGACCGAATGCCTGAAAGGCTGGAGGTGGAAAGCCGTAATCGGACCGGCCTACGTCGCGGCGCTGTTCGCCGCGATCGGGCTGCTGAACTTCAACACCCGCTTCCAGGACAGCGACAACGTCTACGTCAACGAATTGCAGGCCAACGGGCTCTACAAGTTCTACGACGCCTTCGTCAAGAACACGCTCGACTACGAACAGTTCTACCTCACGCGTCCCGAAGCCGAGGCCGAAGCCTTCGTGCACGGGGTCTACCAAAGCACGGGCGACAACCTGCACGCCGTGCGCGCCGAAGGGGAGGAGATCCGCCGCAACATCGTGCTGATCACCATGGAGAGCATGAGCGCCTCGTACATGGAGCGGTTCGGCAACACGGAACGGATCACGCCCGCACTCGACTCGCTCTACAAACTGGGACTGGCGTTCGACCGCGTATACGCCACGGGCAACCGCACGGTGCGCGGCCTGGAGGCCGTGACGCTCTCGCTGCCGCCCTGCCCGGGCCAGAGCATCATCAAGCGTCCGAACAACGCCGGAATGCACTCCACAGGAGCCTTGCTGCGCGACAAGGGTTACAACGTGACCTATTTCTACGGCGGCAACAGCTATTTCGACAACATGGAGACCTTCTTCTCGGGCAACGGATACGACATCGTCGACCAGAAAAGCTACAAGCCCGAAGAGATCACCTTCGCCAACATCTGGGGCGTCTGCGACGAAGACGCCTACCGGAAGGTCATCCGCACGCTCAACGAGGAGACCCGCAGCGGCAAGCCGTTCTTCGCCCACGTGATGACCGTCAGCAACCACCGCCCCTTCACCTACCCCGCCGGACGAATCCGCATTCCCAACGACTCGAAGAGCCGCGCCGGAGGCGTGCTTTACAGCGACTATTCGCTGGGACGGTTCTTCGCCGAAGCGGCCAGGCAGCCGTGGTTCGAAAACACGATCTTCCTCGTCACGGCCGATCACTGCGCTTCGAGCGCCGGCCGCACCGAGATTCCGTTGCAGAAATACCACATCCCGGCGCTGATCCTCGCCCCCGGGCTTATCGAACCCGGAGTGGTCGACGGCATCGTCTCGCAGATCGACCTGATGCCCACCCTGCTGTCGCTGCTCAACATGAGCTACGACTCGCATTTCTACGGCCGCAGCATCTTCGACCCGGCATATGTCAACCGCGCGTTCATCGCCACCTATCAGGACCTCGGCTACCTCGAAGGCGACACCTTCACGATTCTGTCGCCCGTGCGCCGCTTCGAGCAGTACCGCGTGGTTCCCACCGAGGAGAATCCCCACCACCTCGAAGCGATGGAGCGGAAGGACGCCGTGCAGGTCGACCGCGCGATCGGCTACTACCAGACCTCCTGCAAATGGAACAAGCGGTAGCGCTGCCGCCGCGGCACAAAAAAACTGCGACCCCATCGGGGCCGCAGTTTTTTATTGCTCAAACGCGGGATCAGTCACCCTCGTAATCGTCGCCGCCGTTCTTCACGGGAGGCGTCAGCGACGAGGCGGGCGTATTGGCCCTGATCCACTCCTCGGAAAGCAGCGACTCGGGCGGGAAGCCGAGGTCCTCGATACGGCTCACCGAGATCTGGTACTGCGCCCAGTCCTCCGAACCTCCCGTGAAATCGCTCTTCTTCGCATAGATGCCGTAGATGCCCAGCACCGTACCCTCCGTGCCGTCCTTCGGGATGGGCTTCATGGCGAACTGGCTGTAACCGCTCGTACGGATGCCGTAAACGCCCGGGTCCGAAGTGTACTCCGCCGCATCGTTGTAGCTCATCAGCACCGAACCGTAGAGACGGATATTCTGCTCGCTGTTGTTGTAGGCCCAGCGATACCATGCGCCGAAGATGGGCGTTCCCCAGTCGGTCACGATCCAGCTCGGATAGGGATTCGCATTTCCGCCGTTTTTGAGGTTCGGAGGCGTCACGCCGTCCTGATTCTTCACACCCGCATAGCGGATCTTGATCTTGTTGAAACGCACCAGCCGGCCCAGATCGGCCTCGCCGAGCGACGTGTAGTTCGAACCGTCGACCTCCTTGATGTCCGAGTCGTCGAGCGTCGTGTATTCGCCGCGGAAGACGTTCAGGGCGGCGACCTTCGGGTTGTCGAGGTTCGAGTTGGCGTAGAACTTGTGGTTGCCGGCCGTGTTGATGCCGTCCGAGGGAGCGCCTCCGATCGAAAGCATCATGCGGTAGTTACCCAGATAGAGACCGTCGAGACGCACGTAGACCCACTGGCTCTTGATCGGCTTCGAAGCCAGGTCGAGCAGGAAGTCGAGATAAAGGCCGTTGTAGAGCTTCAGCTCGATACCGGCCGTGCCGTCGTAGATATAGAGCGACTTGTAGATGTTGCCCTGACGGTCGCTGCTGATCACCTTGCCCTTGATGTAGTATTTCGAAGCCTCGGGCCACTCCATGAGGCCGTCGAACTTGGCCTCCTCGGACGTGCGGGTTCCGAACTTGAGGGTCTTGGTCGTGGAGAAATTGTCGTTGGTTCCCGTATTGGAGATCGGACCAAATTTTTCCTTCACTTCGGCAATGGTGATCCGAGTAAGCCCCATTGCGGCCATATCGTCGTCCACATAGAGTTTCTGCGGAGCCGGAGTGTCGAAATCGTTGTAGCAGCTCACGGCCACCAGACCGACGAGAGCCGCCAATGCTATTTTAAGACTTTTCATAAATTATGCTTTGCGCGATTAGAAACGGAAATAGACATTCAGGTAATAGGTCGTACCGAACAGGTAGAAATACTTCGAGGGGAAGCGGCCGTAAATCTGCTCGCCGCCCTCGCCGCGGACCTTGCTCATACGCATCTGCTCGTAACCGCCCGTGCGGATGTCCTGATCGTTGAGGATGTTCTTCACCTCGAGGCTGAAGCCCAGCATGTAGACCCGGTGGATATACCAGTTCTTGCCGATATTGGCGCTCAACGTATATGCGCTGTCAAACTTCTCCTGCTTGCGGAGGGTCTTGATCGACGAGAGGGCCGATGCCTTCTGCGCATTGGTGGCCGTATTGGAAGTCAGCACATTCGTATAATACTTAATGGCGGTAGCCGTACGGTACATCGGGTTCATCGAAAGATAGATGTTGTCGTAGTAGTTGAAGTTCACACCGGCGAACCAGTTGCGCGGTCCGCGGTAGTCGAGACCGATGTTGAAAGCCAGCTGCGGCGAGCTTTCCACATGATAACCGTCCCAGTTGACCTTATCTTTCAGTACGATCTTGTCCACGTTGTCAACCGTCTGCACGAAGTTGGGATTCGACGTATAGGTATAGTCGCCCCAGCTCAAGGCACCCACGACCGAGAGGCCGTTCCATACGGGAACCGAAAGGCCCAACTCAACGCCGTAGTAGCGTTTGTCGATGCCGCTCATGGCGAAGTTGGTGAACGAACTGCGGGTATCGTCGTAGAACGAGATGACCTTCGACTGGTCCTCGATCGTCGTATAGTATCCCGAAAGACGCGCCTTGATGTAGGGCAGGTTGAGGTTGTAGGTGAGGTCTGCGCCGAACACCTTCTCGGCCTTCAGCCCCGGCGTGGTCGTGTTGCGCGTACGGGGCGACACGAATGCCGTCGCGAACTTGGGCGCCTGCTGCATGTAAGCCACATTGGCCTCGATCGAATGCGCTCCCGAGAACTTGTAGCCCAACGAAAGTTTCGCATCGTAGGTCAGGTAGTCGAGTTTCTTCGAATCGCCTTTCGAATCGTTGGGGAACAATCCCTTGCGCCACATGCCCTCGCGGTACATGTTCGAGTGGCCGACCGATCCGGAGACGCCCAGCGAGAAACCGCCGATGCCCCACGTGTAGTTGGCCCAGGCATTGGTTTCGAGCAGGTGCGCCCGGTAGTAGTAACCGTACTTGTCGCCGGCACGGGCAATGCGGGCGTGCCCCGTAGCCCAGTAGTAATCCAGGTCGTTCTGGTAAGCCTCGGCGCTGGCCATGTCGCGCTCGGCGAACTTGTCGATGTCATACCAATAGTCGCCGCCCAGCAGGTCCTTGACCTCCGAGTAGTAATTCGTGCGGTTGACGCGCAGGTTGGCGCCGCCGACGATGCGCATGTTGTGGCGCATGTTATGCTGCACGTTGACCGCCAGGTTGTAGTCCAGCTGGTCGGTGTGACGCTCCTCGATCATGTAGTTCGAACGACTGTTATTGCCCATCAGTTTGGACAGCACCGGATCGGTGTCGATATTCCGCATATTCGTCTGGAAGAATTTGTCGTAGTCGAGCATACCGTCCCACACGCCTTTCGCTATGGCGCCATCCATCGCGTAAAAATAGATCGTCTCGTCGGTGGTTATGCCCGGCACGATCTGCGTCTTATCCGAATTCGGCATATAGCGGTAGTAGTCGCCGCGGGGGTCCGCTCCGGCGTTCCACGTCAGGGCCGAATAGCCGTTCCTGCCGAAACGCAGCGACGTGGCGGCGTTCAGACGCGTGTTCTCCGACATGTCCCACGTATAGTTCAACATCACGATCGGCTCGTGGGTGTTGCGCACGCGCGAGTTGCGGAGCTTGCCGGCCTGGTAACCCACATTGGGGTTGTAGTAGTTGTTGCCGAACAGGGCGTAAGCCTCGTCGGTCGAAGCCTGCTGCGCGCCGCGCTCCGAAGGCGAAGCCAGCAGCGTCAACGCAAGGCGGTGGTTCTGTCCGAAAAGCTTCTCGGCCGAAGCGAAATAGGAATAGGAGTTGTAGTAAACGCCGTCCACATAGCCGTTGCCGCCCTGGCGGGTTCCCACCGAGAAGGCGTACGACCAGCCGTTGTCCAACTGTCCCGAGCCGTAGGAAACCATCGCACGGAAACGGTACATCTGGTTGCCGTTCGACACGCTCACGCGGAATCCCTTGCGCATCTGCGAGGCGCGGGCGTTGACGTTGGTCATGCCGCCGATGCCGCCGATGCCGAAATCCGACGCTTCGAGGCCCGTGTAGTTCTCCTGGTTACGCGTCGCGTCGTTCAGTCCGCTCCACAGCGACCAGGGACCGTAGCCCGTCATGGCGTCGTTGAAGCGGATGCCGTTCAGGTAGATGTCCGAGTACTGCGAATCGTAGCCGCGGACGTTGAAACGCATCTCGCTGAAACGGTACGATGCGATGTTGTTGAAGAGGTCCTTCGACGAAGAGAGCGACGAAGGCAGCGCCTGCGTGTCCGACGACGAGGAGTCGCTGTCGAATTCGGCGAAAACGGCGTCGTCCAGAACCGCACTCTGCCCCGACGGCACGATGATCACCGACTTGAGGTCCTGCACATGCTCATTGCCCACGCGGACCATCAGGTTGAGGTCCTCGAAGTCGGGCGTAGAGAAGAGCACCGTGTAGCTGCCCGCAGGAAGATTCTCGAAGATGAAGTTGCCGTCCTTGTCGGTCATGGCCGTCAGACCCAGCGTTTCGATCTTCACCTGTACATTGCTCAAGGCCACGCGACCGTTGCGCGAAACCACCTTACCGCGGATGCCTCCGTCCTGCGCATAGGACGTGAAGGTCACGGCGGCGAGCATCAGAATAAGTAGAACTTTGAGTTTCATACAAATATTTTAGAGTGTTTATTTGGCGATGTAGATATATACGGGGAAGTGGTCGCTGAAACCGCCCTGGAAATCGTTGCCCACGAACGTACGCAGCGGATAGCCCTTGTACTGGCCCTCCTTCTGGATCATGTAGGGACGGCGGAAGATGCCGCCGTAGAACTTCGAGTTGCCGGCGGGCTGGATTTTCAGGCTGCCCGTGGAACCGGTGGCGAGGTTCTCCGAAACGATGATGTTGTCGAACAGGTTCCACTCGTCGCGGTAAGCCAGCGTGCCGTAACCCGCTTTCAGCAGACTGATGAAGGGGTTGAACATGTCGCCCTTGCCGACCTCCTTGATCTTGCCCTTGGCGCGCAACCCCTCGACGATGCTGTCATCCGTGGCATCGTCGTTCAGGTCGCCCATGACGACCACCTTCGTGGCCGGGTTGGCGGCGGTCACCGAGTCGACGATGTGCTTCACCTGCTTGGCGGCAGCCAGACGCTTGGGGGCCGAAGCCTCCTTGCCGCCCAGACGCGAAGGCCAGTGGCTCACGAGGAAGAAGAACGGCTCGCTGTCGATCGTGCCCCACATCGTGACGAAATCACGCGTCCTGAAGTTGGGCAGTTCCGGCATCTTGAACGGAATGGCGGCGCTTCCCTCCAGCTTGAAAACGTCGGGACGGTAGTAGAACGCCACGTCGACGCCGCGTGCGTCGGGCGAATCGTAATGCACGATGCGGTAGTTGCCGGGCGCGAGTTTCGGCTGCGCGATCACATCCTCCATCACCGAGCGGTTCTCGATCTCCGAAACGCCGATCACCACGGGATAATCCTTATCCTCGGCGGCGATGTCGAACAACACCCGTTCGAGGTTCCCGATTTTCCTGGTGTACTTGGCCGAGTTCCACTTCTTGGGTCCTTCGGGCGTGAACTCCTCATCGAGGACGCCGGGATCGTGAATGGTGTCGAACAGGTTCTCGAAGTTGTAGAAGACCACTTTGTAGGGCTTCTGCGCGAAGCATGCCACCGCGATCAGCGAGGCAAACAGTCCTGTCAAAAAGATTCTCTTCATAAACGATTTTTGTTGTTAAGGTTCAATTCATTGTATCATAATCCCTACCAGTCGGCGAGGTTCTTCTGGCTTTTCACCGCATCGGCCACGGCCGGGTCGAGGTTTCGGAAGAACTTGAAGCCCGTCAGCTCCTCGATCTCCTTCACCGAACGGACAGCCGATTCGATCGACGTGGCGGCTCCGGCGTCATCGTTGGTGAACACGAAGCCGATGGCTTTCAGTTCATCCGCCTTGAATTGAGAGATCTGCCGGTTCTGGTTGCCCCGCTGGCGCAGCAGCACTTTCCAGCAATGCGACGGCACGGCGATCGGTCCGTTGGCATTGTCGATGGTCTTCGTGCTCTTGAAAGCGGCTCCCGTCACCACATAGAGCGTATCGTAGGTCTGCAAGCCTCCCCAGCCACGGACTTTGCCCTCCAGCGAGGCCCAGATATTCTGATTCAGCGTGCTGTTCTGGGGCATCATGTTGGTGCCGTAGTAAGTCATCCGGTTCGGCTCGTAATTGTTGTAACGCGAAGCCTGCGGAAGCATGTGCCCGCGGTCGTAACCCCATGCACCGTAACCGCGGCCGTTGCCGCCTGTCCCGATGTATTGCTGGTCGCGGGTGGGAATCACGGGCAACTGGTCATTGGGATCGTAATTGAAATCGTTGACCCGTCTCAAAACGGGCGTTTCGTAGACCTTCTTGAAGATCGGATAAGCCACCCAATGCGAAATATGCCGGTCGACATCGTAGCATACCGAATAGTTGCGCAGTTTTCCGCCCGGAAAGAACTGATTGCTCACAAACGTCGCATAATAGGTCTTATAGATATAAGCGTCGTCGGAACGATATTCGGGCTGTTCGCCCCACGAACGGTCGTAGTCGATGAAGCCCGCGGCCCTCTGCGTCAGCGTCAGGGAGGTGGAATAACCGTTGGTATAGGTTACGTCGATCCGCGCCGTGCGGTCGTCGTCGGAATTGTTTTTGTCCAAATAGAGGTAGGCCGGGTCCCCGACGTTTCCGCCGGCGGAGGATACCTGCTTATTCAAATCGAACGAACACCACTCCGCATCCCCGCCCTGCGAGACGATCGTCGCCTCGAAGGTGATGCCCGACGGGCCTTGGGTCGAAATCTTGTTCGTTGTGGTTGAACTGCTCACGGTCTCTGCAACGAGCGTCGCGAGGGACTCCTTGTCGCCCCCGTCGTCCTTGTCGCCGCATCCCGCAAACAGGACAAGCATCGCCGACATCGTCACGAGCAGCATGCCTATCTGTCTAATTTTCAACATCATTCAGAATAAAGTATAACATTTGGTCCGCAGACCCATTTAGAAACCAAACTCTTGACGGGGAGTTATCCCCGCCAAGAGTGGTTGGTTTTACAAGTCGGTTTCCTCGACTGTTAGAATTATTCGGCAGGATTAATTGCAATAGACTTCAAATACATTGCCTTGACTGTATTTGTTAGCTCAATCGTAATATTACCCGAAACCGGCGAAGATGGAGTAAACGTATAATCCGTAGCGTTCAATACCAGCGTAGTTATTTCACCAATTTGAGTACCACCGACTTTTACCGTCAATTTACCATCACCACCACTGGCAACAGAGGCGTTAATGACAATTTTAGCTATTTTTCCGGAATAAGCTGTTGTTGAAAGCGTATAAGTCCCATTTACAGGATTTTTACTGGATCCAAACTGAACACCCTTTCCATTATTCTGATCCCAGCCAATATAACCTACAGCAGATGAAGTCCACTCCATTGCAGGCTCACCTTTGGTTACAGTTCCGCCAGCAGTAGTCATATCACCCGACGCCAACGTCCAAAGATAAGCAGGTCCCTCATCACCGCTCGCAGGCGCAGCCTGCTTCAGAGCAACCGTTGCAACCGTCGCACCGGCAACTTTGGCAACCAGATTGGCCGTATAGGCTGTCTTATCCGTGTTGTCGCCTTTCGCGCTTACGACGATGGTGTTATCAGTCTTGGCGCCGAGCGAGAACTTGTCGGCATTCGTACCCTCGATTGCGAACGTTACAGCCGAAGCCGTCGTGTTGGTAACCGTATAGTTGAGCGTTTGAGCCACGGGAGAGGTTGCAGCGAACTGCTGGGGAGCGGAGATTTCAACAATCGGCGTCGAAGAATCGACCGTCACCGACGTAGCCATCGTCTGGAGATAGTTGGCCGTACCGCCCAGCAGCCAGCCTTCGACAGTCACCGGTTTGTCCTTAAACGACGCCCACTCCGATTTGCCATAGGCAACAGAGCCTTTCGTGGTCGTACCGGCGATAACGACATTGTAATAGTTGCCGCTGACAGTAAACTCACCGTTGTATTTCACATACTTGTACACAGCCTTATTTTCCAAGGCCGTTGCGATATAGGCCGTGACAGCCGTGCCGTCCATTACCTCGGGAGCAGGCGTGTTATAGCTGCTCGTACCGGTCTTGGCGACCGAAAGACCCTCCTTGCCGAACTGAATGACGCCATTCCGCAATTCGGTCGTTCCCTTAACGGTAACGGCATCGTTAACAGCTACCGCAGGAGTCTCGCCAAGGAACGCCAGCATGACACCCGACGCATCGCCGATCAGGATACCCTGCGTGTGCATGGCTACGACCGTAGCGGCGACCTCGTAGTTCTTGCCGGCTCCGGCTGCGATAGCCTCGGCAACCGTACCCTTCGTATAATCCACCGAAGGAACGACGAGTTCCGAACCGTTGCCGCCTTCATAAAGTTTGAAGTCGTCGATACGCAGACCGTGGTTTTCAAGTCCTGCATAGCCGTCGAAACGAACCCAGATCTTGTCGGTCGAAACACCGGCGGGCAGTTTGAATTCGGCGGTGCAGAGATACCAGTAGCCGGAAGCGACTTTTTTGACTTTCAGAGCAACGGGAGCATAGCTCGAACCATCGGTAGACACCGAGAACCGAATCGTTTCATCCGTCATGTCGCCCAGCACTACGCCATTGGAATAGTTAATCTGTTGAGCGGCAGTAAACGTGAAGGTGAAATTGGTGTTCGATGCGATATTGATGTCATTGATGTTGAAAACCGAAGTCGATTTGTTCATCGAAACATAGGGAGGACCCGTAACTACCGTCGTTTCATCCTCGGCAGGATCGAAAACCTTGCCGCTGTTGGCTACCGAAGCGCTGTTGCCGGTATAAGTAACGGCCTTCTGATCGAGCGAACCGCCGCGGGTCCAACCTTCGAACTTGTCCACATAAGGCCAGTAGCCATCGACTTTCTCGACCTTCGTGCCGCAGTTCTCGCTGTAAAGAGCGTTACCCGTCGGAACATCGCTGTCGCTCTGTACAACCGTGATCGTAGCCTCGTCCGTAAGCGGGAAGCCCTCGACCGTGGAGCTGGCGGTCAGAACAAGGATTGCGCTGCGCTCACCCGAAGCCTGACCCAGCGTGAAGGTAAGCTGCGTCGTACCGGTCTTGCCCGACATCGCGCTGGGAGTAACCCACTGCGAATCCCCGGAGTTCTTGAATGTCAGGGTCCAGTCGCCTTTCGAAACGACCTCGACCGTCTGTTCGAGCTTGCCGCCCTCGAGTTTCCCGGCGACAGTCACCGACTCGCCGCCGTTCACGGTAATTTCGGGCATGCCCGAATAACCGCCCTCTTCGTCATCGTCCGAACATGCGCTAAAAGCCGTCACGGCCAGCGCTGCACAGAACAATGTCTTCCAAAAATTTACTACTTTCATAGAGTTGAGTGTTAGTTAAAAAATGTATTGTTTGTAGCCAAAATTCTTTAAATTCATTACATAATGAATATATTATGCCTCAAAGTTAAAATTATTTTCCGGACCTGCAAAGGTTTGTAACATTCTTTTAATAATCAGATCGGTCCGAATTGCAACCCTTTTCCGTCCGAACAGCAGTTCGCCGACGGGGACAGAAGACCCGGAACATGCGCTCGGGCATACTCCGGGTCAGCAGTATCCGCTCGATCAGCGTATTCTGTCGGCTGCGCGCACCAGCAGTTCGTCGCGGAAAATCGCACGGGCCGCCAAATAGGCAAACAGCAGGCAGACCAGAGGCAGCACAATGGCGGGCTTGAAGCCCTGCGTATGGAACGTCAGGTCGGAGAAGACCCGCCAGCTCAAAAAGTAATAGACGCCTTCCATCACCAGCGAGCCTAACAGCAACACCATTTCCACCACACAGAGGCGTATTTGCAGCAAACGGCGACGGAACAGGAAAATCGTCACCAGCGGCAGCGCACAGGCCAGCGCCAGCAGGACGCCCATATAGACGGTGGACTGGACAAGCTCCCCTTCGGCGGTTTTCAACCCGAAGGCGTAAAGCCCGAACTCGCCGGCGTCACCCGCAAACCACGCCAGCCCCGAAAAGAGCGTCACGGCTATAAGCGCCGCAATGATCAGCAAATAAAGCGTTTGGATTCGTTGTATCATCATTTACAAAGTTTTGTCGATCAGGTATTTGTTCCGCTCGGAAGACCCTCTGTTGATCAGCTCGCCCAAAAATCCGGCCAAAAACAGCTGAACGCCGAGAATTACGGCCAAAATCGCCAGATAAAACAGCGGCTGGTCCGTAACCGCCCGCAGGGGCAGGGCGTGGCTCTGCTTCCAGAGCTTCTCGGCGATGATCCACACCGTCGTGCCGCCGCCCATGAGGAACATCAGCGTTCCGAGGCTGCCGAAGAAGTACATCGGCGAACGCCCGAAATGCGTCATAAACAGCACCGTGATCAGGTCCAGATACCCTTTCACCGTGCGTTCGAGGCCGAATTTCGAACTGCCGTACTTGCGGGCGCGATGCTCGACGACCTTCTCGCCGATGCGGCCGAACCCGGCCTGCTTGGCCAGGAACGGAATGAAGCGGTGCATCTCGCCGTAGACCTCGATGGCCTTCACCACCTTGCGGCGGTAGGCTTTCAGCCCGCAGTTGAAATCGTGGAGCCGGATGCCCGACGCGGCCCGGGCCGTCCAATTGAAGAATTTGCTGGGCCAGCGTTTGCCGATCGGGTCGTGGCGTTTCTTTTTCCACCCCGAGACCAGATCGTAGCCCTCTTCGAGGATCATGCGGCGCAGCTCGGGGATTTCGTCGGGCGAATCCTGCAAGTCGGCGTCCATCGTAATGACGACCTCGCCTTCCGCAGCCGCGAATCCGCAGTAGAGGGCCGCGGACTTGCCGTAGTTGCGCGCGAAACCGATGCCCCGGATGGCCGGATACTGCGTCTTGAGCCGTTCGACCTCCTCCCACGAGCCGTCCGACGAACCGTCGTCGATCAGAATAAGCTCGTACGAAAACCCGTTTTCGCGCATCACGCGGTCGATCCATGCCGCCAGTTCGGGCAGGGACTCCGCCTCGTTGTAGAGCGGCACGACGACCGATATATTCAGTTTATCCATCCTTATTGGTTAGTGCCTTCCGAGAAAACGTCGGGATCACGCTTGGTGAAGGCAGCAATAAACAGACCGAAAAAGCCGCCCTTGATAGCCGAGGCGAGCATTCCGCTGAAGAGCTGCACCAGCGGCGAACGCATCAGTTTCATCATCATCTCGATCTGGTCGCCCGTGTAGAACCCGGTGTTCTCCAGCATGGCGATCGACGGACCGATCATCGCCTCGTATCTGGCCGCAAAGAGCCAGTTGGAGGCGACGCCCATGAAGGCTCCCTCGATAAACCCGGCGCAGAGCATCACGCTGACCATGAAACCCAGACACTGCCCGTAGCCGTATCCCCTGGCTCCGAAGCGTTCCGCGCGGCGTTTGGTTAAATACCCCAGCAGCAGGACGAAAATGACGAGCGACAGCAGGGACAGCAGCGTGTTCTGCACGTAAAAGCCCAGCACGTCGAAAAGGATCGCGACCAGAGCCATGATCACGCCGTATTTCGCGGCTTCGTTCCAGAAATTCTTCTTCTCCATTTTTCTATTTTGTTTTTAACACTCCGAGGCGTCAGCCTTGCCGCGCGGCAGCATCAAGCCCCTCTTCATTGCAGTTCACCCTTGCCTTCGCGCAGGATCTCCGGCCCGTCGCCCGTCAGGTCCACGACCGTCGTGGGGACGTTGTCGCCGATGCCTCCGTCGATGACCAGCGCGACCTCGCGGCCGTAACGCTCGTGGATCAGTTCGGGATCGGTCGTATACTCCACCACCTGGTCGTCGTCCTTGACCGACGTGGTGATCATCGGACACCCCAGCGCCCCGACCACGGCCCGCGCGACGGGGCTGGCCGGAATGCGGACGCCGATCGTGCGGCGCCGTTCGAGCGCCTTGTCCGGAATGCGCGCCGAAGCCGCCAGCACGAAGGTGAACGGCCCGGGCAGATTGCGCTTCAGAATCCGGAAAACGGCATTGTCCACCCGGCAGTACTCCGCGACCTGGGCGATGTTTTCGAAGACCACGGTGAACTTCTCCTCGCTCTTGCCCCGGATGCGGCGCAGCCGCTCGATGGCCTTCGGCGAGCGCAGCGAACAGCCGAAGGCATAGACGCTGTCGGTGGGATAAATGATGATTTCATCCCGCTCCAGGGCGTCTACGACGCGCTGCAACTCCTTCTCCGAGGGGTTCTGTTCGTATATCTTCGCAAGCATGGGATGACAAAGATACAAAAATTATTTAATCTTACGCCGATTGAGTTCGTCGCTGTACGCCCGGGCGTTCTTATTGTGCTCGCGAAGGGTTTTGGCGAAGTTGTGGTAACCGTCGAATTCGGGCCGTGCGCAGAAGAAGATATAGTCGTGCTTTTCGTAGTTCAGCACGGCGTCGATGGCGTTCTTTCCGGGCATGCAGATCGGCGAGGGCGGCAGCCCCTTGTTCACATACGTATTATAGGGAGAATCGTATTTCAGATGGCGGTAGAGGATGCGGCGCAGGCCGAAATCCTGCATGGCGTACTTCACCGTCGGGTCGGCCTGCAACTTGATGCCCTTCTTCAGGCGGTTGACGTAGACCCCGGCCACGCGGGGCATCTCGTCGCTCTTGCGGGTCTCCTCGTAGACGATCGAAGCCAGCGTCATCACCTCCAGCCGGCTCAATCCGCTGCGCTTGCGTTTTGCATCGCGTTCGGAAGTCCAGAAACGGTCGTACTCGCGCTTCATGCGCTGCACGAACTCTTCGGGGGTCACCGTCCAGTAGAACTCGTAGGTGTTGGGGATGAACATCGAAAAGAGCGTCACGCTGTCGAAACCGACACTCCGTGCCACTTCGGGCGAAGTCAGCACCCGCATGATCGCCGTGGAGTCGGCGTCGATCTGCCGGGCGAGTTTCTGCGCGAGCTGCGCCGGAATGCGGGCATTGTTGATCGAAACCCGTACAGGGGTTTGAAGCCCCAGTTTGAGCATCCGCGCTACCCGGATCACGCTCATCCCGGGCTCCAGCACATAGTGGCCGGGCTTGAACGTCTCCGGCAGGTTGATGCGCCGGGCATAGACACCAAAAGCCCAATGGTGCCTGAGCCGGGGCAGCAAGGAATCGGTGAGGCTTTGGTAGTCGGCACGGCTGCCGATATAGAGGTCGCGCCCCGCGCGCACGGCATTCCCGTAAAATTGCTGCCGCAGGACAAAACCCGCGACAAGCAGGCACGCAAGGCAGGCGAAAAAAATATAGCGAAAAGTTTTTTTACGCATCGGGCCGAAATTTTTTGCAAAGATATAAAAAATTCCTACTTTTGTGCCCGGGTGAGTCTTATACGACCAGCTCCCACAGAATCCCCCAGGCGAGGAATCGAGCAAGGGTATGTGGTCGTAGCGGTGCGATATAAGGAGCTCACCCTTTTTTTGTTATACGGTGCCCGGGTCACATAGCCCCGGGCACCGCTTTTTTGCTCCATCGCGGCATGAAAAAACGTCAACGAACAAACCTGCCGCCGGCATAAAATCCAATCGTATTGTGTTGCCGGCAAAAAAAATGCATACCGGATGCAGCAGCCGGCCAGTGCATTCCAGTAAAGGCATAAAAAACGGGACGAAGACGTCCCGCGCGGCATGATTCCGGTATTTTATTTCGAATAGGCGATCAGCAACTGGTTGACGACGCTGACGAAAACATAGCAGATGACAAAGATGGAAATCCCGCGCCACCCCTTCATATTGGCCGAGACGAGGTAGGCGAAACAGCCCCAGACCATCGACCAGGCCATCGAGACCGACAGCAGGATCACGATCAGGTTATACCCTGCGAGCTTCATCACTTCGCAGGCGCTGCGGGGCTCGCAGACAAGCCCTCCCAGCCATTTCGAAGGCACGCTCAGCACCCCGAGTATGACGATCGTGGGCAACATGGCAAAAAGGTTCGTGGCAAAGATATCGACTGCGCGGATACGCGACGGCGAGAAGAGCAGGGCCAGCACGTAGAGCAACAGCGAAAGGGGAATCCACAAAAGCAGGTTCGAAGAGAGGATCGTGACGATCTTCGACAGATCGTCCCCGACAGGCCAGCTCACCGCCGTCAGCAGGCAGATGGAAAAAAGAGTCCCGGCAAGGCCCCAGCCGAGCGCTTTCCCGGTAGAAAGGTATTCAAACGGGTTAAGAATCCTGTTCATCGCCTTCGAATTGATTAAGTTGAGCAATTATGTCGTCCAAACGGTTGCGTACCGTAGGGTAACTGAGCCCTAATTTCTGCGCCATCTCCTTCAGGGAGCCGCTGCTTTTTACGAAATCGAGCACGAATTGCTGGTCGGGAGCCGAAAGCTGCATCATCACCGGGAGGTTGTAGTCGCCTTCGATATGCGTATCGCATCCGTTGCAATGCATCGCTTGTACGCTCAATCGTTTACCGCAGGAGGGACATATCTTGGGGAGGTTCTTCAGTGCCATATAAGTTCAAAAAGTTGTATTTATACCATGTCAGGCTTCACAAAATTAATATATTTTTTGAATATGTCACATAAATGTGCAAATTCCGGCAAAAAACCATGGCAATACCCCGCGTCACAGACCGGAGGTGGGATTTCAGAAATTGGCCTTCACCCCGACCGTGAAATTTGCCCCGTATTCCGGATACCACGGGTATTGGTACAGGCGGCGGTTGATCAGGTTACGGCCCTCGGCGAAGAGCGTAATGCGTCCCGAAACCTTCCAGTCGAAATTGACCCGCAGGTCGGCGGCAAAGGGCACTTCGACACTGCCGAAACTCTCCGCCCCGGATGCTGCATCCATCTGGTAGTCTGACCATTTACGGGTGCTTTGCAGCCAGATGCCCGCGCCGAACGAAATCTTGCGGCCGTCGTAGTGGGCGGAAAAATTGCCATCGAAAGCCGGGGCACCGTTATGGAGTTTGGTCTCGTCGTCGTTATAGATATAGCCGTGCACGCCCAACTCCGTCCGGAAACTGCTCGCGGGACGCCACGTCACCTCGCCGTTGAACGACAAGACGGTCTGGCGGGCCATCGACGGCAGCATGGTCAGCCCGGCGGCAAGAATATCGCTCCCCTGCACGACATCGGCACTGTACCAGTAAAGGTGGTTGTCACGGATCGAGAACCCGGCATAGGCCCGGTAGTCGAACTTCCCGCGCCAGATACTGCCCCCGATACCGAAGCGGCCGTTGTAATCGACCGAACTCTTAGTCCCGAATACGGGATTCAGCAGATAGGGATTCAGCTTCGTAAGCGAACGGTAACTGTTCTCGCGGACGTCGCCGTCCATCTCGAAGAACGGGCACAGCCCGTCCGTCCCGAGGTTCAGGTTCAGCCGCACGAAAGGAATGATATAATTTTCCGCTTCGACGGACTTGACCTTGTCGTGGTAATAATCGGCACCGACCTCGAGGCGCACTACCCCGCCCTCGATGCCGTAGCGCAGCGCGGCATGTATCAATTGCTGGTTATATTCGTCGAGGGCCTTCTGTCCGGCGAGCCGCTCGTAACCGATCTCGGCGGCAAGGCGGTGGCGCCCGAAAGCGCGGGCGATCTTCGCGTGGGTTTCCAGCGTGGTCTGGCGGGCCTTGTCGTTATAGTCCGGCCACTCGGAATGGTCGAAAAACATGCCGCCCCGGATGGCGATTTCGAAATTCACGCGGCTCAGATCCTGGAAATCGTCGCCGAAGCGCACCGCGATGTTCGCATCGCCGTAATCGGCCATCGAACCGGGTACGGCATCGGCAGAGATGTCCGGCGCGAGGTACATACCGTAGCGGTGGTACATGCGGTTCTCGTAGGAGAGGTCGCCCTCGAGCACGTGACGGCCGAAATATTTACCCGCAGCGGCGCCGATGCGGTTGAGCATCCGCGTCGAATTGTTCTTGACGCCAAAGTCATTCCCGATCTTGGAATAGCGCCCCTCGTGGTTGACATAGCCCACCACATACCCTGTCCCGGGGTTCTGGCTCGAAGCATAGAAATCCAACACCGAATTGAACGGGTAGCCCATCCCGGCCTTGAGGTAGAAAGGCAGCGGGCGGTTGAATTCCCAGTAGGTTACCGTCGCAGGGCGGATCGGCCGCGTGGCGAGGGTGGTCTGCAACGACAGCGGCGTGATCGTATAGTCGATCTCGGGACGCATCTTCACCGTATCGGTCATGTCGGGCACGACAGCGAGTTTCGACGCCCCCTCCACACTCGGCACATAGGCCTTGGTCACTTCGACCCGTTTCTCGACCTGCGCGCTCGCGCCCCAGGGCAATGCCGCCATCAGCGCGGCTACAAACAACATGCGTTTCATCGTCAGTTCAGTTTTGCGATCCGTTCCTTGGCTTCGTCCACGATCCCGTCGTCGGCAGGCGAATAGCCGTCCGCGACGCTCTGGTAGGTCGCCCGCGCCTGGAAATTGTCTCCCTTGCGGACATAGACGTCGCCCAGCAGGATGAAGGCCTTGGCCAGCCAGTAGGCCTGGGGTTCCCGTTCGGAATAGGCGAATATCGCCTTCTCGGTCTTGTCCATATCGCCCTTTTCGAAGGTATCCTCCAGCACGTAATAGGCAGCGGCGGAACCCTCCTTCGAGCGGACGTCCGCGGCCAGTTCCCTGTAAAGCTTCACGGCATCGGCACGGCGATCCTGCTGCCGCAGCAACTCCGCCCATGCGAATTTCGATTCGCGCAGCGCCACGGCCCCGGCATCGGGATGCGCGGCGACATCGGCAGCCATCGCCTCGATTTTCGAAGCGTCGCCCCCGGACAGCGTAGCGCGCACGTAGCCCGTCATGGCATCCTCGCGCCCGGCCACCGTCGTCGTGACGTCGTACAACTTGCGGAATGCGGCGGCGGCCTCGTCGTAACGCTTGTCCTCATAGGTCAGCTCCGAAAGTTTCTCGAGCACCGTGACCGAATACTGGTTCGTACCCTGCCCGGCCAGTTCGGTGAGGGTTTCGATGGCATCGCCGCGCTCGCCCGTGCGGAGGTAACAGTCGCTCAGGAAATAGAGGGCATCGTTCAGGTAATATCCCTTGGGGTAACTCCTGACATAACTGCGCAGCGACTTGGCGGCAGCGTCGGTCTGCCCGGCCAGGTAAAGTTTCTGGGCGGCGGCAAACGACAGCGAGTCGCGCGACACGGCTGTCAGGTCGCTCTCCATGCCCACCCTGGCGGCATAATCGAAATAGTCGTCGACCTTGCCGTCCGAGACATAGATCTCGCGGATACCCTGCATGGCCCCTTTGGCTTCGGACGACTGCGGGGCCGTCTCGACCACCATGTCGTAATATTTCAGCGACTTTTCCTTGTCCCCCAGGTTGAGGTAGGCGAGCCCCAGGTCGGCAAGCGCCTGTGCACGGCGCGGCGACGAGGGATAGTCGGCAATGAACCGTTCCAATTGTCCGGCACCTTCGGCATAGCGTTCCTGCGCGATATAGGAACGGCCGAGCTCGTACGAGGCGGCATCGACATAGTCGCCCTGCCCTGCAGTAACGATCTGCCGCAGCGCCTGCAGCTTGGGCTCCGTGCGCCCGAGGATGCCGAGCGTCACGGCGCGTTTATACTGTGCGTAATAGCGTTCGGGGGTGTTCAGCGCAACGGCACGGTCGTAATCCCCTACGGCCGCTTCGAATTCGCGGTCGGAATAGCGGATGTCGCCCAGCCGGTTGTAGGCATCGGCGCGGTAGCGGTCGTGGGCCGGATAGGCTTCGAGGAACTTCTCGAACGCACTGCGCGCTCCGGCCATGTCCTTGCGCGAGAAATCGCAGTAGCCGAGGTTGTAGAGCGCCATGGCATATTCGTCCTCGCTGCGGGGGGCACGCTTCAGATAGGCGTTGTATTTGGCCGCAGCGACCGTATAGTCGCCCTGTGCGAAGGCGATTTCGCCCTGCCAGAAGGAGTTGAGCGCACTGTATTTGGGGCTGACATTGATGGCCGCGGATTCGGCCAGGTAACGCTGCGCGGCACGCATGTCGCCGGCGCTGTACGCCTCCAGACCGCGGAAATAGGTGATCTTCTGCAATGCGGCTCGGATGTCGGCATCCTGCGTCGGAAAGGATTTGATGGCCCGGTAAGCCGCGTCGTAATCGTTCGAATTGTAGTAGGCCGCGATCAGCAGCGAACGGGCTTCGCCCACGCGCGGAGAATCGGGATACTGCGCGACATAGCGCGTCAGCACGTTGATCGCGCCATTGAAGGCACCGCCGCCCAGCTCGTATTGCAGTTTGCCGTAGTTGAACAGTGCATCTTCGGCGATGGCCGGATCGAGCTTGTCGTCCGCAGCCATGGCGAACGACTGCATGGCGGCCTGCTTGTCACCCGCACGCAGGTAGCAGTCGGCCAGGTGGTACGAGGCATTCTGCGTCAGCGCATCCTCGGCACCGCAGGCCTTGCGCAGGAACTCCGCAGCCTCGGGATAGCGGGCCGTGCGGTAAAGCGAGAAGCCCATCAGATAGCTGCCGTCACGGTCGAGTTCGCCGCCGGCAGCCGTAAAAGCGTCCAGATGCCCGATGGTCTTGTTATAGTCGCCCAGGTGAAACCACGATTCGGCGATGACGCGCTCCAGTTCCTGCCGGCGTTCGGGCACGGCGCGGCGCACCAGTTCGTCGCCGTTCTCGACGACATAACGGTAGTTTCCGTCGCGGAATTCGATCTGCAGGAGGTAATACGGCACCACGGCACGGTAGGCATCGCTGCGCTGCAAGGCCGTGAAGCCCTGTTTCGCACGCCCGTAGCGCCCTTCGGCATAGTCGATATAGGATTTGTAATAGAGTGCATGGTCGGCATATTCGCTCTGGGGGCCGATGCGGTCGAAATAACCGAAAGCCTTGTCGTAACTGCCTTCGGTAAATTCGACATAGCCCATGCGGATGTCGTACTGCTCCTTGCGCGAGCGGCTCAGCGCCTTGTAATCGGTCTTTGCAAAGGCCTCGCGGGCACGCCTCATATCGCCCTCGGCGCAATAGAGCGACCCCAGCGAAAACCGCACGTCGTTGGCGTAGACCGAACCGGGATAACGCGCCTCGAAATCGCGGAGCGCCCCTTCGGCATCGCGGCTGCCCAGCTCGACGGCACAGGCCGCCAGATAGAAATCGACCGTCTGCGCCGCGACACGGTCGGAAGGCGCGAGCACGTCCCGGGCCCGGAGGAACTCATGCCGGGCATCGCTCCAGCGGCCGTAGTCGAACAACGACCGTCCCCGCTCGATAAAGGTCTCACTTTTGGGCTCCCCGGCCTGCACCCGCAGGGTGCATACCGCGCACAGCGCGAGGGTCAGCAACAAGCTCAGTTTTTTCCGCATACGCACATAAATTCTTACAAAGGGCAAATATACGAAAATTTGCCTTTCCCGCATACCCCCGCACCAAATATACCGGTATAAAACCGGAACCGACACCCCGGCGGCGACCGGGACGGTTTGCATCTGTTGAAAATTATCCATACCTTAGCCGGGCCGTTGCGTCCTTAACTCACTCAAAATGAAATTGCGTCTCTTCCACCGTAACAAGCCCGCCGGAATACAGGTTCCGGCCGTATGCGACACGCTCAGCCGGGTTTCCGTCGCCTGCATCGAACTGACGCCCGAAGGGGAATTAACGGATATCAACATGCAGGCATACAAGGTACTCCGCCTCGGGGGGGGGATTTTTCCCATCCGCTGAGGATTTCCGACCTGTTCTCCGTCTGCCAATACCAAAAAGACCTTTTGCCCGCTATTTTCGAGGGGCTGCAGCAACACAGGGACTGCGGCGATCTGCCGCCGCGGACGTACATCCGGCTCCGCAGGCACCAGCTGAAATTCCACATCGAAGGCCGCTTCGTCGGCCAATACGACCGGCACAGGAAGTTGCGCCGGGTCGTGTTCCTGTTCCGGGACACCGAGGAGGAAATATCCCGGAAGTTCATCCTCGACACGGCGTTGTCGCAGACGAAAATCTTTCCGTGGTTCTTCGACCCTGACAGCAACCTGCTGACCATCGACCGACGCTGGTTCGCATACCTGGAGCTCCCGAATGACGGCGACACGATCAGTGCCGAAACATTTTTCAGCCTCGTCCACCCCGACGATCGGAAAGCGCTGTCGCAGGCTTTCGCCAACCGACTCGCCGGCGAACCTGCCCCCGACACAGTCACCTACCGGCTGCGCCGCGGGGACGGGACTTGGGAATGGTTCGAGGAGCAGTCCGTCTCCCCGGGCCGGACCGCCGACGGTTTACCCTACCGCATCGCAGGCATCTGCCAGAGCATCCAGGCCCACAAGGAGGTCGAAGGACGCCTGCGCGAAGCCCGCGACAAGGCCCGCGAGAACGACCGGCTGAAATCGGCGTTCCTGGCCAACATGAGCCATGAAATCCGGACGCCGCTCAACGCCATCATCGGCTTCGCCAACCTCGTGACATGCGACGACGTCCCCTTCAGCGAAACGGAAAGGCAGGAGTACAGCCGCCTGATCTCGGCCAACGGCGACCAGTTGCTGCGCCTGATCTCGGACATCCTCGACCTTTCGAAGATCGAGTCGAACACCATGGAGTTCTGTTTCGGCGACCAGTCGCTGCACACGCTGCTGTCGGATATCTACCAGTCCCAACTGCTCACCATGCCCCCACAGGTCGAACTGAGGCTCGAACTCCCGCAGGCCGACACGACGATCCGCACCGATGCCTCGCGGCTCAAACAGGTCATCAACAACCTGATAAACAACGCCGCGAAGTTTACCGACAGGGGCAGCATTACATTCGGGTACCGCACGGACGAGGGCGCGGGAGAGGTCGAACTGTTCGTCAGGGATACGGGGAAAGGCATTTCGCAGGAGCACGTGGGCCGGATATTCGAGCGTTTCTACAAAACCGACTCCAATGCGAAGGGCGTCGGGCTGGGGCTTTCCATCTGCCGCACGATCATTGAAATACTCGGCGGCGACATCTCGGTCGTCTCCGCACCGGGCAAAGGCACCTGCTTTAAGATCGTGCACCCCGTCCACCGTACGGAAACGGCGGCGGAAACCGCGGGGGCATACCGGTAAGGTACGATTCTTGCCCCGCTTGCAGCGTTCAACATAAATTCTGTGACTTATGATCGAAAAAGTAACGCTGCAACTCTCCGGGGATGCGGACTTCACGTCCGAAGGCGGGCCCCGCTGCGAGGAGATGAACCCCAAGACACTGCTGCTCTATGCCGCGGCGAAATGCGTCGGCAAGACAGCCCTGATGATTATGGATAAGGAACGCTTCCGCCCCAAACGCTTCGAGATCGGCATTTCGGGCGAGCTCTCGGACGAAACGCCTCAATCCGAAAGTACCTTCAAATCGTTCCACGTGGTCTACAACATCGAATGCGACACCGAGGACGACCAGGCCAAGGTCGGCCGTGCAGTGACGCTGGCGCACGAAAAGTATTGCGGCATGATGCAGATGCTGCGCAAGGTCGCACCCGTATCGCACGAAATCGCGGTGGTCAGCACCGACGCGGTGAAAGCCTGACGCGACGGACAGGATATACAGAAACGGGGATTATCGAAAATCCCCGTTTTTTTGTACCCCCACAGGCAGGAAACCGGCGACGGCGTCCCGAAGAGGCGGTCTCGGCCATGCGGTTTCCGCAGCCGGAACAGGCATCCCCGCCGCGACGGCCTGCCGGGCAGGGCCTGCCTGCCGCCGCTCACTGCGCCGTGATGCGCAGGTAGTCCGATACCGCCACGGCATAGTTGTAATGAGCCTTGATTGCATTGGTGTAGAGCTGTATCCAGCTCAGCTGCGCCTGCAACACATCGAGGATCGTAGAGAGCCCCTCGCCGTAGGAATAGGTGCTGATGTCGAGGTTTTCGCCGGCGATGCGCAGGCTCTGCTCCGTGGCATCGACCTGTGCCCGGCTGTTGACCAGCGCCGTCCAGCCGTTCATCTCGTCGCGCACGATATTGTCGTGCAGCAGCGCGGTGTTCCACTCGCTCTGCCGCTGGACGGCACGTGCCGCACCCGTGGCGCGGCGGCGTTCGCCCCAATGGAAAATCGGGAGCGTGAGTTTCACGAACACAGAGCCGTCGACCGTCGTGGCGCCCGTCCGGTTGGGATAATACGGCTGCCACGAGCCGCCGATGCCCACGCTCACCTGCGGATTGAACGGCGCGCGCGCCGCCCGGATACCCGCGTCGGCCTGTTCGCTGCGCAACCGGGCCGCCATATAGTCCGGACGGCGCCCCAGCACCTCGTCGGGCAGCAGGCGCGCAGGCTGCGGCAGCGAATCGCGGATGCCCTGGGCAAGTTCCACCGCAAGGTCGGGATCCGTGCCGCGCAGGATGTTGAAATTGTGCAGCGCGACGGTATAGTTCCGCTCGGCACTCACCAGCCCGTACTGCGCTTCGCTCAGACGGGCATCGATCATCAGCACGTCGCCCTTGGCAATGTAGCCCTCGGCGAAACGGCGGTCGACGACCTCCTTGAGCGAGCGGATTATGTTGACATACTGGCGCATGGATGCGGCATACAACTCCATGGCGGAGAGGTTCCAGTAGGTATACTCGGCCGCATAACGCACATCGAGCTGCGTGAATTCCTCGTCGCAGAGGGCGATGTCGTTGCCCAGCTCGGCCTGTTTGTAGGCCGCACGTACGGCCCCGCCGCCGTAGACGGTCTGCACGAGTTGCGGAAGGACGCTGAAATTCCACCGCTCCAACCCGTCGTAGTGGTGTACCGTGGCGGTGAAACTGCCGTCGAGCGACAGCCGTGGCAGGTATCCCGTACGAGCCTGTCCCATGGTCTCGGAAGCCGCATCGCTCTTCGATGCGGCGACCTTCAGTTCCCAGCTGTATTCGGTCACGGCCTGCCGGTAGTCGCCGAGCGAGGTCTGGGCGGCGACGGGCACGAAGGCCAACAGTGCGGATAGGATCAGATAATTCTTCATGACTTGCGGATATTGTAGAAAATGGCATAGACGACCGGCAGCACGCAGACCGTCAGCAGCGTGGCGACGAGCAGGCCGCCCATGATCGTGGCGGCCATGGCGCCGAACATCGAGTCGAACAACAGGGGCAGCATACCGAGGATCGTGGTACCCGAAGCCATCGCCACGGGGACGATTCGGCTGCGCGTAGCCGCCGTGAGGGCTTCGTAGGCACCCTTGCCTTCGGAGCGCAGCACGCCGATCTGCTCGACCAGCACCACGGCGTTCTTGATGTTCATGCCCACCAACCCCAGCAGTCCCAGCAGGGAGAAGAAGTTGAAAACCTTGCCCGTGACGGCCAGTCCGAGCACCACGCCGATGAAGATCAGCGGGATCATCAGCAGGATAACGGTCGGCTCGCGGTAGTTGCGGAAAAGCAGGAGCAGCACGATGAAGATGAGCACCATCGTCAGGGGCATATACCTGGCCAGGGCCGAGTTGGATTCCTGCTGGCTCTCCTGCTCGCCGAAAACCTTCATCGAATACCCTTCGGGGAGCACCACGCCGCGCAGAACCGAATCCCGCAGCGCAGCGTAGAGCCGCATGGTGTTGACCCCGCGGCCGGGGTCGCACTGCGCCTTCATGACCCGCTGACGGTTGTAGCGTTTCACCACTCCGACGCGGTATTCGAAGCGGAAGCCGTCGGTCGCCTGCTCGATGGAGTAGACCTTGCCGGCGGGGGTGAAAATCGGCAGTGCCTGCAGGTTGGTGAGGTTGTAGGTGTCGATATTCTCGTCCTTCAGAAGGATCGGCATGAACTGGTCGCCCTCGCGGTATTCGCCGAGGCGGTAACCCTGCGTGGCGATGGTGATGCCCTGCGCCATCTGGCTGCGGGTGACGCCGATACGCTGCCCCTTCATCTGCGAGTAGAGCGGCAGCCATGTCGGGACGCGGTTGCCCCAGCTGTTGCGGATGTTGACCGTGCCTGCCGTCCGCCACATGATCTCTTCGGCGGCCTGCGTCAGGCGGCGGAGCGTGTCGATATCGTCGCCGATAAACCCGAATTCGATCGCCGCATCGGGCACGGGCGAGAGTTTGAAAAGCGACGAGCGCAGCCACACGTCGGGGCACATCGCCCGGACATAGGCGTTGAAACGCGCCTCGACAGCTTCGGTCTGCCCTTTGTCGTGCAGTTCGACGAGGATGTTCCCGAAATTGGGGCGCAGCGAAACGCTGCTGCTGGCCAGGTAGTAGCGCGGCGGCGTGGAACCCATCGTCACCGAGACGGTCTTCACCTCGGGCTGCGCATGAAGCCACTCCTCCATCGTGCGCAGGTTGCGTTCCGTGTCCCGGATATTGTACCCCTCGGGCAGCAGCACGTCGGCACGGAAATAGGGCTTGTCGAGCGACGGGAAGAAATTCTGGGGCATAAGACCCATTACCGCCAATGCCGCCGCAAAGAGCGCCACGACGCCTGCCACGACGCCCCACCGCCATCGCAGCAGGGCAGCCAGCAGGCGGTCGAAAGCGCGGTAAAATTTCGTATCGTAGGGATCGTGCGCGGCAGGGTTCACGCGGAGCATGAAGTCGCCGAAAAGCGGCGTCTGCGTCAGGGCCAGCACCCAGCTCAGCAACAGCGACAAGGCCAGCACGACGAACAGCGGCTTGACGATCTCGGCCACGGACGACGGCGCCAGGTAGAGCGGCAGGAACGAGAAAATGGCGATCAGCGTCGCGCCGAGCAGGCTCCAGCGCGGGGCATTCGCCCCGTCGACGACCGCACGGCGCCGCGCGACACCCCGCAGCATGGCCTGCTGCGCGTTATCGGTCACCACGATGGCATTGTCCACGAGCATACCCATGGCGATGATGAACCCGGCGAGCGACGTACGGTTGAGCCCCTCGCCCAGGAACTGCATCAGCAGCAGCGTACCCCCGATGGAGAACAGCAGCGAGCTGCCGATCAGCACCCCGGCGCGGAAACCCATGACGAGCATGATGATCAGGATGACGATGGCCACCGACTCGGCGAGGTTCAGCACGAAGGTCGCATTGGCCTGCTGCGCGATGCGGTTCTCGGGATAAAGCACCGTAAGATCCATGCCGACGGGCATCTGGCGCGTAAGGCCGTCGAGCACGCGGATGATCTTCTCCCCGGTTTTCACCACGTCGACCTGCGCCTCGGTCGAAATGCCGATGCCCACGGCACGGCGGCCGTCGACGCGCATGAGCGTCTGCGGCGGGTCGGCATAGCCCCGTTCGACGCGGGCGATGTCGCCCAGGCGGTATTGTTTGCCCGAGGCAGCGGTCAGCATCTGGTTTGAGATATCGTCGAGGCCCTTGTAGGTTCCGGCCTCGAGAATCTGTATCTGGAGCGCCCCGGCCTGTTTCTCGCCGCTGTTGACGATGGTGTTCTGCTGGCCGATGGTCGCCACGATCGTCTCGGGGCGGATAGCGAAGTTGGCAAGCGCTGCAAGGTTGACATAGACGTTCACGACGGGCGTCTGCTCGCCGAAAAGGCTCACCTTCTGCACGCCGTCGACCGTCACGAGCGCCGTCTTGATCCGCTGTGCCCAGTCGCGCAACTCCGCCCAGGTGAAACCCCCGTCGACCGACAGGCCGTAATAGATACCGTAGACGTCGCCGAAATCGTCGGCCACGGTCACGGGCGAAGCCCCGGCAGGCAGCCGGGGCTGGATGTTGAGTACCTTGCGCCGCAGTTCATCCCACAACTGGGGTATCTCGGAAGCACGGGTCGCAGGGTCTAATTCGACCAGGATCTTCGACAGTCCGTAATAGGATTCGGACGTGATTTTATGCACGAGGCGCATCGACTGCACCTCGCGCTCGATCGGTTCGGTCACAAGCTGTTCGACTTCGAGCGGCGTGGCGCCCGGGTAGGAGCAGACCAGCGACGCACTCTTGATGACGAATACCGAGTCCTCCTTTTTTCCCAGCGTAACGAAGCCCAAGGCTCCGCCCGCCAGCAGGATGAAAAGGAAAAACCAAACGACTTTTCTGTTCTTCAATGAATATTCGGGCAGGCTCATCGTCGCATCAGTTTAAGATTCTCACCCGTTCGCCCTGCCGCAACTGGTAAACCCCGGCCGTGACGACCCGCTCACCCGGTTCCACCCCGCTGTCGACCACGACCCGGTCACGGCCGTACAACTCGCCCAGGGTCACGGCCCGGCGCTCGACACGGTCGCCGCCGATCACCACCCAGACGTAAGTGCCGCCTTCGGCCGGGGCATAAACGGCCGAGACGGGCAGGGATACCGCATCCGTGACGGGATCGGCGCTCTGCATCGTGACCATGCACGACATGCCGGGCGAAATCGAATAACGCCCGGTGTCGACATCCGTAAGGCGCAGCGACACGGGGAACCCCGAAGCATCGGACGATGTCTTGGCATAGTCCTTCAGCACGGCGGGGAACCTGACGCCCCGGTAGTTGTCGAACTCGACTTCGAAGCGGGTCGAAGGCAACGACAGGAGCGACAGGCCGCTTTCGGGCATGGTGAACTGCACCTTGGTCGTCACCGGGTTCACGACGCGGACGATGGACTGCCCGGCCTGCACGCGTTCGTAATTGTCGACGAACTTGCGTTCCACGACGCTGGCGAAAGGCGCACGGAGCTTGGTCTCCTTGAGCAGGCCGAGGGAGTTCTCATAGGCGGACTTGACTTGTGCGTAACGGGTCTGGGCGCTTTCGAACTCCTGGCGGGATACGGCTTCGTGCTCCAACAACCGCTGCATACGCTGCATCTGCGAACGGGCCTCCTCGAAAGCCGACCGGTCGGCCGAAACCTGTAATTCGATATCCCGGGGATCGAGTTCGGCCAGCAGCGCCCCCTTTTTGACGCTTTCGCCCTGCGCGACGGGGACATCGAGCACCTGCCCCGGAAGCTTGAAGGCGAGGTTCACGGCGTCATCGGGCGTCGCCAGCCCTGCGAAGTCCTTGTCGATGACCGCCGCACCGGCTGCCGTGGTGACTTTGACGGGACGCACGGTCTCGGGCACAGGCTGGCGCCGGGCGCAAGCGCCCAGGAGAAAGACTACGATTAAAACATGGAAAGTTCGCATAATAAGAAAGTTGACTCCGTTCCCGGGGTCAACTTTCATACCACATGCCGCAAAATGTCCCTACGGACGAATATCGCGACAATTCTTTTTAGCACGGATCACGCCGTCCTCCAGCACCACCATGCCGTTGTTGGCGCGCAGCATGGTCTTCATGGTCGAAGCGTCTATGTTATAGCACCGTACATCCCCCGAACCGAAATCGTGGTAAGTGACCCCGTACAACGGCTGCGGGGTAAGGCAGACGACGCGGGCCCCCTCCTCCGCGGCCCGCCGCACGACCTTGGCGAACCGCTTGGCGCAACCGCGCGGCAGGCGGTCGAACGACGTAACGCAGAGCATATACACGCGCCCGGGAGCGGTCACGATCTCCTCGGTCGCATCCCCTTCGGCATCGCGCAGGGAGAATTCGCTCATGAGCGGGCGGATGGCGGGCATCTCGTCCGTAGTCCGGGTATCGACCCACTCCCATTTTTCGGCATCCTGCCAGGCCGTGTCGTCGAGCGAAAACTCGCGCAGCTTGCCCGTCTTGATGTTGCGGTAGACAAGTACGGTCTCCGTTTCGCCGGGCTCGACGACCGGGGCGTGCATCCCCTCCCAGATATTGACCCCGACCTTATAGGGCAGGAAGTCGATCAGCGGCAGGTGGCGGTAGCAATAGTATCCCAGATACATCGTGAGGAAGAAAAAGGTGACGGTAAGCACGATTTCCAGGGGGTTGAAGGCGAAGATCTTGTCGGGGCGGTAACGCCACCAGACCACCAGAGCCATCGGCAGCAGCGCCAGGTTCTTGTAGAAAGTCTCCCACGGCGTCAGCTTCAGCGCCTCGCCGAAACAACCGCAGTCCTCGACGGGGATCACCGTAGCGCTGAGCAGGGTGAGGGCGGTGAAAAAGAGCATGGAAAGCACGGCGAAGATCGAGATCAGGCGGATACGTACCTTGAAGAGGAGCATACAGCCCATCATCATCTCGGCACCGCACAACCAGATCGAAAAGGCCATGCTCGCCCCCTG
>OGLN01000472.1_pt1 | contig 32955 bp, 30 predicted proteins | sample 1572641 | NCBI WGS metagenome assembly OGLN01 (sample SAMEA2581903, study PRJEB24529) | metagenome | biome: Human gut stool | place: China | collected 2011
GTATTAGGAACTTCGGTGGAAGCTATCATGTATACGGAAGACCGTGACCTGTTCGTGAAGAAGCTGGACGAGATCAATATGAAGACTCCGGTAAGCCAGGCGGTAGAAAGCATGGAAGACGCGATTGCTGCTGCCCGTAAGATTGGCTATCCGGTTATGGTTCGTCCTTCCTACGTATTAGGCGGCCGTGCTATGGAAATCGTTTATAACGATGACGAGCTGCGCAACTACATGACCTATGCCGTTAAGGCTTCTCACGAGCATCCGGTACTGGTTGACCATTACCTGCAGGGTACTGAGGTAGAGGTTGACGCTATCTGCGACGGCAAGGAAGTATTAATCCCCGGCATCATGGAACACGTTGAACGTGCAGGCGTACACAGCGGTGACTCCATTGCCGTATATCCGCCGCGCAGCCTGAGCGAAAGTGTTATCCGTACCATTATCGAATACACCAACAAGATGGCTCTGGGCCTGGAAGTTAAGGGCATGATCAACATTCAGTACATCGTTCGTGACGAGCATGTATATGTAATCGAGGTTAACCCGCGTTCCTCCAGAACCGTACCGTTCCTGAGCAAAATTACCGGCATCTCTATGGTAGACGTTGCTACCAGATGCGCAATGGGCATGAGCCTTAAAGAGCAGGGCCTGCAAGCAGGTTTACGCTTCTTCCCGGACTACTATGCTGTTAAAGCTCCTGTATTCAGCTTCAATAAGATGAGCAATGTAGATATCACCCTTGGACCTGAAATGAAATCCACCGGTGAGGTTATGGCCTGCGACTACCAGTATAGCCGTGCGCTGTATAAGGCCTGCATCGCTTCCGGTATCAATGTACCGCACGAGGGTGCAATTCTGATTACCGTTGCTGATATGGATAAGCCTGAGGCAGTTGCTATTGCTCGCGGCTTTGAAGAGTTGGGCTACACTGTTATTGCAACCGACGGTACTGCGGAATATCTGCAGCAATACGGTGTAACTGTTGAGGTTGCTACCAAAGTAAGCGAAGGTCATCCGAACCTGATTGATGATATCAAGAGCGGACGCATCGGTATGGTTATCAACACCACCAACCATGGCCGTGACGCTGAACGTGACGGCTTCAAGATCCGCCGTTCTACCGTAGAGCATGCAATTGCCTGCCTGACCTCTATGGATACTGCACGCGAGCTGCTGAACGTTATGAGCGCAATGCGTCGTCGTAGCGTTGTACGAGTTACCGCTCTGCAGGACCTGACCTGGGAGGATTGATTATGTCTAAAACTATTGCGAGTGCCAAGGTAATTGGTCAACGAGTTTTAAATAGTACGACAAAATTAATAAATGTTTATACACCGGAAATCGCTGACGAAGCTGTCCCAGGACAGTTCGTCAACGTGAAGGTGTGCAAGAATACTGCTCCGCTGCTGCGCCGTCCCTTCGGCGTAGCAGGAGTTAACAAGGCTGAGGGAACCATCACCATGATCTATCGTATCATCGGTGAAGCAACTCATATTCTGGCTGACGTTTGCAGCGGCGACGAGCTGAGCATCGTCGGTCCGCTGGGACACGGCTTTGATATGAGCGCCAAAAAACCGCTGCTGGTTGGCGGCGGCTTGGGCCTGGCTCCGCTGCTGTTTTTGGCAGAGGGCTTCGGTGAGGGCAATACCGATATCCTGATGGGCGGCCGCAGTGCCGAGGAATTGTTCTGGACCAAGCTTTATGAAAGCCTCAGCAAAAATATTTATCTGACCACCGATGATGGCAGTGTCGGCACTAAGGGCACCGTAATGGCTCTGCTGCCGCAGCTGTTAAAAGAGGGCGGCTATGACTGCGTATACGTTTGCGGTCCTGTACCGATGATGCGCGCAGTTGCCAATGCCTGCTTAGAAGCCGGCGTAAAATGTCAGGTATCTCTGGAAAAATACATGGCCTGCGGTCTGGGTGCGTGCCTGTCCTGTGCCTGCGAAGGCATCGGCAAGCGCATCAAGGTCTGCAAGGACGGCCCGGTATTCTTGGCAGAGGAGGTAGGAGAATGGTAAAAGCATTGTATGATGGCCGTCTGGCAGTTGATATTGCCGGCCTGAAAATGGCTACTCCTGTTACTACCGGCTCCGGCACCTTTGGCTTTGGCCTGGAATTTACCGATTTTCTCGACCTGGAAAAGGTTGGCGCTGTTACCGTAAAGGGTACCTCCTTAGAGCCTGCGGCAGGCAATAAGGGCCAGCGTGCGGTAGAAACCCCGTCCGGTATGCTGAACTGCATCGGTCTTGAAAACCCCGGCAGTGAGTACTTCTTGGAGCACACTCTGCCTGAGCTGAAAAAATATAATGTTCCTGTGATTGTCAACATTTACGGCCATACTCCCGAGGAATACGGCGCTGTTGCCAAAAAGCTGGACGTAGACGGTGTTGATGCGGTAGAAATCAACATCTCCTGCCCGAATGTTAAAGAGGGCGGCATTGTTTTCGGCACTGTGCCGGAAGCAGCTGCCGAAGTCGTACGTGCGGTTAAGGCCAACACCGGCAAAATGGTTATCGCCAAGCTTTCTCCTAATGTAACGGATATCGTGGTAATGGCCAAGGCTGTAGAGGCAGCAGGTGCGGATGCAATTTCCATGATTAATACGCTGCTCGGTACCAAGATTGATATTGAGCGTCAGCGTCCTGTGCTTGGCAATGTAACCGGCGGCCTCAGCGGTCCTGCTGTACGTCCGGTAGCAGTGCGCCTGGTTTACCAGGTAGCGCAGGCTGTGCATATCCCCATCATCGGCATGGGCGGCATCATGTGTGCCGAGGATGCAATTGAGTTCATGCTGGCAGGCGCAAGTGCGGTAGCAGTTGGTACCGCAAACTTTGTACAGCCTGATATCGCTGAAACCATTGCCCATGGTATGCTGGCATATCTGGACAGACACAACGCGCAGAACATTTCTGAAATTGTTGGTCTGGCTTTGCCAAACGGCAAAGCAAGCATGCCGTTGTTTAACGACGCTGTATAACATTATTCTCCAGCGTCTATAAAGTATGATATAAGGGAGATTTTCTCATGCAACATGATGATAGATTAATAGTCGCACTTGACTTTCCTACCTTGGAACAGGCTAAGGCTTGCGTTGTCGAATTGGGTGACGCAGTAAGCTACTATAAGGTTGGCATGGAGCTTTATTATGCAGTAGGCAGCGAAATTATCCGCTTCTTGAAGGAACAGGGCAAGCATGTTTTCCTAGACCTCAAGCTGCAGGATATTCCTAACACTGTTGCTCATGCACTTACCGTACTCAGCGATTTGGGTGCAGATATGATGAACGTTCATGCTGTCGGCGGCAAAAAGATGATGGCAGAGGCTGTTAAGGCTGTGCATGAGGCTGCTGAGGCAGCAGGTCGTCCGGCACCGAAGCTGATTGCTGTAACCATTCTTACTAGCATGGATGATGAACAGTTTGCTGATTTGAATTATAATAATACCATTGCCGAGCAGGTTATCAGCCTGGCTAAGCTGGCGAAGGAAGCAGGCATGGACGGTGTTGTTGCTTCTCCTAAGGAAGCTGCAGCAATCCGCGAGGCTTGCGGACCTGAGTTTTTGATTGTTACCCCGGGCGTACGTCCTGCGGGCAGCTCTTTGGATGACCAGAAGCGCGTAGCAACACCGGCAGGCGCTCTGCAAAACGGCAGCAGCCACATTGTAGTAGGCAGACCTATTACTAAGGCTGAGGCAAGACAGGCAGCAGCATTGGCAATTGTAGAAGAGATTAAAGGAGTGTAAGCAAATGGCAGTTTTAGAAGAAAAAGATGTTATGAAAATGCTCGAGGAAACTAAAGCAGTTCTCCATGGTCACTTTTTGCTAACCAGCGGTCTGCACAGCCCTATGTATGTTGAAAAATTCAACGTACTGCAGCATCCTAAATATACCGAGCGTCTGTGCCAGGAAATCGCACGTCGTTATGAAAACGACAATGTTGAACTGGTAGTTGGCCCGATGACCGGCGGTATTCTGTTGGCTCACGAGGTTGGCAAGGCTCTGGGCACCCGTGCTATCTTCACCGAGCGTGAAAACGGCAAAATGACTCTGCGTCGCGGCTTCCAAATTCCGGCAGGCACCCGCGTACTGGTTGTTGAAGATATCGTAACCACCGGCGGCAGCGTTAAAGAGGTTATGGAAGTAGTTAAAGAGCATGGCGGCGAGCTTGTAGGCGTAGGCCTGCTGGTTGACCGCAGCGGCGGCAAGGTAGATTTCGGCGTTCGCACCGAAGCTCTGCTGCACTTGAATGTAGAAACCTATGATCCGGCAACCTGTCCGCTGTGCGCTAAAGGTGTACCGTTCACCAAACGTGGCAGAACTGGTAAATAAGACACAGTTTGTCGCAAGCGTAGCGCCGCGAGAAACTGAATGTCGAATTATCCTCGAAGAGGACAAGTAAGACCTGATTTGTCAAGAGCTTTGCGAAGTGAGAAATTTTTGAGCGCGCTATCCTCGAAGAGGGCAAGTAAGCTAATCTAACCTAAATTTCAAAGCACCTGCTTATCATACAACTGATAGGCAGGTGCTTTTCTTGTGCGCATTTTTTGCTATTTAACATGTTCTTAACATCAGCATAATACTTCCTTAACAATGATATATTATACTAGCATCATAAACCACGAACCCTACTGATGAGGCGCAGGCCTTATCGGAAATAAATTTTTTGACGATGGTTGAAGGAGGAAATATATTATGAAATTGAAAAAAGTCGCATGTTTAGGTCTGGCAGCTATGGTAGCACTCGGTGCTCTGGGCTGCGGCAGTGATAACAAGGCTGCTGATAACAAAGCAGGCAGCAAGGTTACAGGCAGTGTAACCGGCAGCGGTTCTTCCGCACTTCTGCCGCTGGCAAAGGATGCAGCAAGCAAATTCAAAGCTATTAACCCGGATGTTTCCATCACCCTTAACGGCGGCGGCAGCGGCACCGGTCTGAAACAGGTTGCGGACGGCAGCGTTAACATCGGTAACTCTGACGTACCGGCAGAAAGCAAGCTGAAACCCGAAGTTGCCAAAGGACTTGTAGACCACAAGGTTTGCGTAGTTACCATGGCTCCGGTTATCAACAAAGATCTGGCAGCTAAAGTAAAAAGCCTGACCAAGGCTCAGCTGACCGACATCTTCACTGCTAAGGTAACCAACTGGAAACAGGTTGGCGGTCCGGATGAACCTATCGTTCTGATTACCCGTCCTGCTACAAGCGGTACCCGCGCTCTCTTCCAGGAGTTCGCTCTGGGCGGTGCTAAAGAAGCAACCAACAAATCTCTGGAAACTGATGACTCCGGCACTCTGCTGCAAAGCGTAAAGGATAACAAAGGCGCTATCGGTTATGTTGCTCTGTCCTACCTTGTAAATAACAAAGACGTTGCAACCGTAGCAATCGACGGTGTAGAGCCTACTCTGGACAACACCTATAACGGCAAATATCCTGTATGGGGTTATGAGCATATGTATACTAAAGGCGAAGCTACCGGCGCTGTAAAAGCATTCTTGGACTTCATCATCTCTGCTGATTATGGTAAGGAAATTGAAAAGCAGGGTTATGGTGTTACTGCTAAAATGCAGGTTAAACGATAATTCGGACTTCGGCTAAGGCGCATTAGCGTCAATCCCAAAACAATTATTACGCTTCCATCTAAACGAGAAGCAGGAAGACAGCATACGCCAAGAGATGCGTCTTACCGGTCTTCTCATCCCCTTTAGAATAAATATCAAGGCTGTGCCGGGCAGGAGCTGGTAAGTTATCAGCTGCGAGCCTCTGCATAGCCTTTAGTTTTACGAAAGAAATATTCACGAGTTACATCAGAGGAGAATAGTTTATGCAACAGGTTACAACAAATGCTTATAGGCAGGATGCGTTGTGGCGCTACATTATTACCGGCTGCGGTCTGGCGCTCATTGTTCTGACGCTGTCTATCGGCGCTTTCCTGTGCTACAAGGGCGTAGGCACATTTACTACCTACAACCACAGTATTGCAGAGTTTCTTTTTTCGGCAGATTGGGCGCCGAGTGACAGCGCTGAGGGCGGCGGCAGTGTTGGTGCAGCCATCTTTATCTTCGGTTCTGTTATTACCTGCGCATTGGCGCTGGCGATTGCTACACCGTTCAGCCTGGCAACCGCAATTTTCATGACGGAGATTTCGCCGGAACTGGGCAAGCGCTTTGTCCAACCGGCTGTGGAAATTTTTGTCGGCATTCCTTCCGTAGTTTACGGCTGGATCGGCCTGACAATTTTGGTACCGCTGATTAAAAACATTTTTAACCTGCGCTTCGGTTTTTCCGTATTAGCGGCAGGCATTGTACTGGCGGTTATGATTTTCCCGACGATTACAAGTTTGGCGGCAGATGCACTGCGCAGCATCCCCAAAAGCTACCGTGCTGCTTCCTATGGTTTGGGCGCAACCCGTTGGCAGACTATTGCCAAGGTCGTAGTGCCTGCGGCAATCACCGGTCTGATGACGGCCGTTATCCTGGGCCTGGCGCGTGCCTTCGGCGAAGCGCTGGCTGTAGCAATGGTTATAGGCAAGATGCGTGCCTTCCCAACCTCACTGCTTTCCCCGACTAACAATCTGACGGCGGCGATTGCGGCAGATATGGGCGGCGCAATGGAGGGCAGCGAATACAACATTGCCTTATGGACAATGGCATTGATGCTGTTTATTATCTCTCTGGCCTGTATCTTTGCCATCCACTTTTTAACTGCTAAAGGAGGGAAGCAGGCATGAACGACAGTATAGCGCGTGCAAAGTTTATTGATAAGCTGATGACAGCTGTGTTTTATTGCGTAGCAGGCTTCTTTATCCTGCTGCTCGTAGCCTTTGCCCTGTATGTTATTATCAACGGCTTCAAGGATTTCAGTTGGAGCCTGGTATCCTTTGAGGGCAGCGGCATCGGTAATTTATTCTTCAACACTATTTATCTGGTTTTCCTGTCGCTGCTGGTGAGCGTGCCTATGGGCGTCGCTGCCGGTATATACATGGCGGAATATGCTAAGCAGGGCAAGTTCACCAAGTTCCTGCGTATGTGTATCGAAACGATGTCCTCACTGCCGTCCATTGTTGTCGGCTTGTTCGGTTACCTGGTATTTATCGTAATGACCGGCTCACAGTGGAACCTGTTCAGCGGTGCGCTGGCAGTTTCTATTCTCAGCATCCCGCTGATTATGACGGTAACAGAGGATGCCTTCAAATCACTGCCGCAGGGCTATAAGCGCGGCAGCCTGGCCATGAGCGCAACGCTGTGGCAGACAATTTACAAAGTCCTGCTGCCGGCGTGCCTGCCGCGTATTATGACAGGTGTCATTCTGGCCGCAGGTCGTGGCTTCGGTGAAGCGGCAGCTCTCTTGTATACTGCAGGAATGAGCACAGATATCAACTGGAACAGCTGGAACCTGCTGTCGCCGACCTGTCCGCTGAACCCCTTCCGTCCGGGCGAAACGCTGGCACTGCATATCTGGGCATCACGTACCGAGGCTCTAGCGGCCAATGCAGCGCAGATGGCCAACCTTTCTTCAGCAATCTTAATGCTGCTTGTGCTGTCCTTTAGCCTGGGCGCACGTTACCTGAGCACTTATTTAGATACAAAAACCGGAGGTAGCAGAAAATGACGAATGATAAGGCTGCAATTAAATTTTTAGTGCAGGATCTGGATTTGTATTACGGCAAATTCCAGGCGTTGAAAAAAATAAATCTTGATATTAAGGAAAAGGAAATTACCGCACTTATCGGTCCTTCCGGCTGCGGCAAATCCACCTTTTTGAAAACACTTAACAGAATGAACGACTTGGAAGAGGGCGTTCGCATTGAAGGCAGCATTGCACTGGATGGCAAGGATATTTTTGCCGAGATTGACCCCATCAGCCTGCGCCATCGTGTAGGTATGGTCTTCCAACAGCCTAACCCCTTTCCGAAAAGCATTTATGATAACGTTGCTTACGGTCCGCGTATTCATGGCGTGACGAAAAAGAGCGAGCTGGACGAGATTGTGGAGCGCAGTCTGCGTCAGGCTGCCATCTGGGACGAGCTGAAGGACAGACTGAATAAGAGTGCGCTGGACTTGAGCGGCGGCCAGCAGCAGCGCCTGTGCATTGCACGTACCCTGGCTGTGCAGCCGGAGGTTATCCTCATGGACGAGCCTACCAGTGCGCTGGACCCGATTTCTACGATGAAGATTGAGGATTTGGCGTTGGAGCTGAAAAAGGATTATACCATTGTTATTGTTACGCATAATATGCAGCAGGCTGCACGTATTTCCGATAAAACGGCCTTCTTCCTTTTGGGCGAGCTGATTGAGTTCAACGAAACAAAGCAGCTGTTTGCTAATCCGTCTAATCCTAAGACAGAAGAGTATATTACCGGCAGATTCGGTTGATGCAAGGAGAAAGGAACAATAAAATGACACGTAACAAATTCAACGAGGAGCTGAAGCAGCTGCTCAACAGTGTGCGCGTGATGGGCGTAAATCTGGAGGATACCCTGGATAAGGTTATCGCCAACCTGAAGCAGAAGGATGCCGCCTTGGCGCAGCAAATTATCAGCGACGATGATAATTTTGACAACAGCGAAGTAAATATCGAAAAGCAATGCCTGGAGCTGGTGCTGACACAGACTCCGGTAGCAACTGACTGGCGCGAGATTGCCAGCTGTCTGAAGTTGGTGGGCGATATGGAGCGCATTGCCGACCATTGCAGCGATATCAGCCAATACACCTTGAAGCTGATTGAAAAGGATCCTGTGCCGCTGCCGGATAACTTTATGGCTATGCTGCAGGTTATGCGCCAGATGGTGTACGACAGCATCAGCGCCATCAGCGAAAATGATTTGGAGCTGGCCAACAAGGTTATTGCTACCGATGATGAGGTAGACAATTATTTTGCCGAAATGCGTCAGCATCTGACCACTGTAATGCAGCAAAAGCCGCAATACGTACCCCAATATGTTGACTATCTGATGATTGCCAAATATGTGGAGCGCATTGCCGACCATTCTACGAATATCGCCCAATGGGTAATGTTTGTGGTAAAGAACGAACTGAAAAACTGAGCGTTGAATGCCAATCACGGCCTCCGCAGCAATGCGGGGGTTTTTCTTTATTTCAGCAGTTATCATAGCATTGGCAGCAGGCATCACTTTGCAGACTTATTTTCTATATTCGTTGATTTGTGTTATAATAAAGCGTTAGAGTATTTACGTTCCGGACAGCTTCAGAAAATATTACAGGCTGTGGCTGTCACGATTCAGAAACTAAGATTTTAGAGCAAATTCAGGAGGGACGCAATGCATATTGATAGACGATTAGAAACTATTGCTAACCTGGTGCCGCAGGGCTGCGTATTGGCGGACATCGGCACGGACCATGCGTATTTACCCGTGTGGCTGTTGGATAAGCAAAGAATTGCGCGGGCGATTGCCGGCGATATCGCCGCAGGCCCTTGCCAGGCGGCGCGCACTACCGTGGCGCAGTTCGGTCAGCATGAGCATGTAGAGGTACGTCAGGGCAGCGGCCTGAAGGTATTAAGCCCCGGTGAAGCAGACTGCATTGCTATTGCAGGCATGGGCGCTTCTACCATCATCAGCATTTTGGAGGATGACACGGAGGTAGCGCAGAGCGCAGAGCTTTTGGTGCTGCAGCCGATGGCCGGCGCCGCATCTCTGCGTGCGTGGCTGTGCAGCCACGGCTGGCAGCTGGCTGCCGAAGAGCTGGTGGATGATGCCCCACATTTTTACGAGATTATTGCCGCTAAGCGCGGCTTAGCGCCTGTTTACAGTGCGGCAGAGTGTGCTGTAGGACCATTGCTGCTCGCACAGAAGCATCCGCTGCTGGGTAAACAGTTGGAACGCCAGCTTGCTACCTGCAGACAGCTATTGGAGAATATGGGACGCAGCGAGCGCGCACGCGCGAGCGAAAAGTATAAGGAAATCGAAGCGTTGAAAGCAGAACTGGAGGTGCTGCAAAATGGCAAGCGTAGTGACAGTAAATGATATCATCAACCTGCTGGATGAAATGGCACCGCCTGAGCTGGCGGAGTCTTGGGACAACGTCGGCCTGATGCTGGGCAGACGCAATAAGCCTGTGCGCAAGCTGCTTTTGGCGTTGGATATGACGCAGGAAACTGTGGCGCAGGCGGTGGCGAAAAAGGCTGATATGCTGATTACGCATCATTCGGCGATTTTTCATAAGCTGGGCAATGTGACTGATGCCGACTGGCAGCAGGAGCTTTTGCTGCAGCTGGCAGAAAACGGCGTTGCTGTTTACAGCGCGCACACTAATCTGGATTGCGTGGCTAACGGTGTGAACAGCGTGCTGGCGAAAAGACTGCGTCTGCAGGACGCAGATGTGCTGGATACTGTCAGCGGCCTCGGACGCATCGGCGAGCTGGCGCAGCCGAGCAAGCTACATGATTTTGCAGTTTTCGTCAAAAAGGCTTTGCAGGCCGATTATCTTACCGTAGGCGATGCAGGACGCAAGGTTAAGCGTGTTGCCGTCTGTGGCGGTGCCGGTGCCGATTTGATTGGGCTGTCTTTGGCGCAGGGCGCCGATACGCTGGTGACAGGCGACGTGAAGTATCATGAGGCACAGCAGGCTGTTTTCAGCGGCTTGAACATTATCGATGCAGGCCATCAGCCGACGGAGCTGCCGGTGCTCGATGACCTTGCCGACAGATTGTCGCTGCGCTTTGCGGAAAAGCATTGGGATGTGGCAATTCAGGTAGCACGCGAAACACTGCTGCTGAAGCATATATAGAAAACAGGTGATAGAAGAATGATTAAAGATTTTAAAGCCGGCATCAAGGTGTGTCAGGCAGTTTTGGTAAGGGTACAGAAGGTAGGCAATTCCTCTAACGGCGGCGTTTTTGCCCGCGGCATGCTGGAGGATAACAGCGGACGCATTGCCTTTATCTGCTTTGACGCAGTGCTGGTAGACAAGCTGCGTGAGCTGGAGGGCCCTACTGCCTTTATGATGGGCGGTAACGTCGACATCAACAAATTCAATAACGATATGACGCTGCAGGTTGTCATTCAGCGTCTGGAAAATCTGCTGCCGCAGGATGATATCAGCAATCTGTTGCCGCATGGTGATTTTGATGTAGAGGCTTATAAAACCAAGCTTGCCAATTATATCAAGGCAGTGCGCACTCCCGGACTGCGTATGCTGCTGGAAACTATTTTCAGCGGTGCAACCTATGAGCGCTTTGTGACCAATCCCGCAGGCATGCGCATGCATCATGCTTATTTGGGCGGCCTGCTGCAGCATTCTGTGGATGTTACCGGTCTGGCAGTGGCCTTGGCCGAGCAGATTGAAGGCGTGGACAAGGATCTTGTTATTGCCGGCGCATTGCTGCACGACATCGGCAAAATCCGCGAAATTTCTGCGGAAATCGGCTTCCCTTATACCAGTGAAGGCCGTTTGCTCGGACACATTACCATGAGCTGCATGATGGTGCAGGAGGCAGCTGCTAAGCTGCGCTTGCCGTCCTCCCGTCTGGAGCAGCTGCAGCATATTCTGCTGTCGCATCACGGTGATAACGAAAAGGGTTCCCCTGTAGCCTGCTCTACACGTGAAGCCTTCGTTGTGCATTACGCCGACGAAATCAACGCCGTAATGAACCAGTTTGACGTGCATGACGGCAAGAGTGCCTGGGAGTTCAACCGTATGCTGGGACGTAATATTCTGGTAGACAAGCTGTGAACAGCAGAATAATCCGCGAGACCGTGCTGAACCTGCACGGGTTGAAGATAAAGCTTCGGTTTAAGCTGGTCAAAAATATTACGCTGCGCATAAAAGAAACCGGCGACATCTTTCTTACTGCTCCCGTAGGAATGAGCCTAAGCGAGGTGCAGCAGTTCTTAGAGAGCAGGGAGCAGTGGCTGCGCCAAAAGCTGCAGCAGGTACTGCAGGAAAAGTCGCAGCAAAAGCAGGAGCCGAAATACAGCATGGGTGAGCTTCCCTTTGACGGGCAGTATGTGTGGCTGTGGGGCAAGCGTTTGCCGGCGAACTTTTTGCTCAGCGGAAAAAAGCACGGTACCTATGAGGTGCAGGCTGACGTTGTCTGCTTTTATTACCGCAGTGAGCTGAGCGAGAAAGCCAGGTGCGCCTTTGTAGAATTTTTCTATAAGCAGGAGGTATCCGACAGAGGAGAACAGCTGCTGCAGGCATGGGAAAAGAAAATGGGCGTGCGTCATACCGGCCTCAAGGTGCATCGAATGAAAACGCGCTGGGGTTCCTGCAACGTGCGCACAGGCGGCATTAATCTGAATACGCTGCTGGCCTGCTGGCCCGAGAAATGTTTGGAATATATCGTGGTGCATGAGCTGGCGCATCTGCACGAGGCTAATCATTCACCGCGCTTCCATGCGATTGTCGAACGCTATTTGCCCGATTGGCGTGAGCGCAAAAAAATGCTGCTAGCCTTCAAGCCGCTTTAATAGCTGTCTTAAAACAAAAATTATAAGCATTTTCTGTGATAAATAATGCATTCGCGTTTACGTTTATGATAAAAGCAGTATATATATGTAAATCTTTTGTGAAAGCATACTAAGAAAGCAAGTATTTGTGCTATAATTATAGTAACATCTTGTAGGACTCTGCCGTTTGCTCTGATAAATAAATGGTATGAGTCAGCTTAAAGGCAGGAGTGATGATTATGGCAAAACAGAAAATATTAATTGCTGATGATGAAGCGCAGATTCGCGAAATCTTGCGCATATATTTTGAGAAGGAAGGCTTTGAGGTTATTGAAGCCGAAGACGGTGCTGCCGCAATTTTGAAGGTGCAGTCCGAAAAACCGGATATTCTGCTGCTGGATATTATGATGCCCGTTCTCGACGGTATTGAGGTTTGCAAGCAGGTACGTAAAATGTCGGACCTACCCATTATCATGGTTACGGCCAAGGATGATGATGATGACCGCATTGCCGGCTTGGAAATCGGCGCTGATGACTATATCACCAAGCCGTTCAATTCGCGTGAGGTAGTAGCCCGCGTGAAGGCTGTGTTGCGCCGTGCAGGCACGCAGGAGAAGAAGGGCGAGGTTTCGCGCATCACCTATCCCGGTCTGATTATTGATATGGATCAGTATCAGGTAACAGCATTCGGCAACAAAATGACCTTTACGACTAAGGAAATGGAGCTGCTGTGGTGCCTGGCATCGAATCCTGGCAAGGCTTTCAGCCGCAACCAGCTGCTGGAAACCATCTGGGGCTATTCCTATTACGGTGATACCCGTACTGTTGATACGCACATCAAACGCATCAGACAGAAATTGAACATTCCGCCTGATTCCAAATGGGATATTACAACTATCTGGGGTGTAGGCTATAAATTCGAGCTAAAGGACGAATAACCTATGAAAAAATCCCTAAGCACACGCCTGATGTATAGTTTTATGACTATCATAATTATCGTCGTTGTGGGGATTACAGCAGGCATATCCTACCTGATTGCCGACTACTTTTTCCAGATTAAGGAGCAGGAGTTGGCCGAAAAGGGAGATGAGATGGGGGAAACTGTGGAAGCCTTCATCCGCCTGCAGGACAGGGATATGCTTTATCGTTATATTTTAGCTGTAGATAAGCTGGTTGGCGCACGCATCTGGCTGTTTGATGATAATTACGAGCTTTTGGCGGCCTCTAATTACGAAAATGTACAAGAGACCGGAGAAAATGCTTCTATGAAGGATTTTCTTAAGTATGGTGCTCCTTCGCAACAGGTGTTGCAGGAAAGCGTCAGAAAACTGGATCAGGATATGAAGAGCAGTAATTTATCGTATCGCATTAAAGTGATACTGAATGATGTTTATGCCGGGAAGTCCTTCAAATCGCAGATTTATCATCCGTATTACAAGGAGCAGGTAATCCTGGTCGGCGTTCCTTATACCTTCGGTAAAGGACACACAGGCGCTATTTTGCTGATTGAGCCCTTGAGCGGTTTTGAAAAATTCTTGCGAAATGTTTATATTTATATTATGATTGTAGGTATCGTTGCCATTATTTTCAGTCTGTTCTTAGTCAAACGTCTGTCGGGTATGATTATCCGGCCGGTTCTGGATATGAAGGACAATGCGCAGGCGATGGCTGCGGGAGATTATTCCCACAGGCTGCAGGTGCATGGTGATGATGAAATTGCCGAGCTGGGAAATGCGCTCAATTCTTTAGGCAAGGATTTGGGTGATTACATTGCCAAGATGGAGCGGACGGAAAAAATCCGCCGTGATTTTGTGGCTAATGTATCGCATGAGCTGCGGACACCGATTACGATTATCCGTGGCTACAATGAGGCAATTTGTGACGGTATGGTAACGGATACTGATCTGATTCAGCGTTACCGTGGCCTGATAAATGAAGAAACAGTCCGTCTGGAGCGTATGGTACGCGAGCTGTTGGATATCAGCAGACTGGAGTCCAGCGATCCGCTGACTGTAAGCAACATGGATGAGCTGCCGCTGGCCGGTATCATCCGTAATGTCGCCGAAAAATTATCGGTGCGTTGCATGAAGCATAATATTACTATTAATGTTCATGCCGACGATAATATCAAAATTTTGGGCGACGGAGACCAAATGGTACAGTTAATTATGATTTTGTGCGATAATGCCTTGAAATATTCGCCGGAAAATGGTACTGTATCAATAGGTGCGAATAAGCTTGACGATGGCGGCGTGCTTGTAACGGTTTCCGACCAGGGCAAGGGTATTCCCGAAGAGGATATTCCCTTTATCTGGGAGCGCTTTTACAAGGTTGAAAAATCGCATTGCCGCAGTGTTCCGGGAACCGGTCTGGGGCTTGCTATTGCCAAAGAAATTATTCGTGTCCACGGCGCCAGTGCCGAGGTAATCAGCAAATGTGGTTCTGGTACCACATTTGAAATAAAATTTCCAAAGGATAAGGTAGTATGATTTTAAAGTATGTTTGCCCCGATTACAGAGTAAAAAGTTTATTTGACATTTCCGCAAAATGGCTGAAGCGCAATGGCTACACCAAAATTGTTGTTGATATTGACAATACCCTGCTGCCGCGCGACAAGAACCTGGTAGGACCTCGTGCTATGACCTGGATTCGTCAGCTGCATCAGATGGGTATCAATGTTGCATTGATTTCCAATAACGGCGGTGACCGCATTAAAGGTATCACCCGTCAGACCGGTCTTGGCACCATTATGCGTGCCGCTAAGCCTTTGCCGATGGCTTATAAGCAAATTACTAAAGCTATGGGCGGCGGTAAAATTCTTTTTGTCGGCGACCAACTGTTGACCGACGTTTTAGGCGCAAAGGTTGCCGGTCATCCTGTAGTTTTTGTTGAGTCCTTAGGCGGTAAGGAGCATTTCATTACCCGCTGCACCCGCAAGCTGGAGAAATTCTTCCTTGGTCGCCTGCACAGCAATAATATGATGCCTAAGGAGCGCGTATTATGAAAATAGCATTGCTGCAGCTTGAAGTTCTGGAAAAGAATAAAGAGGCTAATGTGGCCCATGGTCTGCAGCTTGCAGCGGAGGCTGCCAAAAAACATGATTTGCTGGTGCTGCCCGAGGTGTGGACAACAGGCTACAGCCTGGGACACCTGGAGCAGGAGGCCGAAACGCCGGCTTCGCCTGTGCTGGCACAGCTTGCGGAGATTGCACGCACCGAGCAGTGTGCTATTCTCGCGGGCTCGGTGCCTATGCGTCATGCCGATGGCAAGATTTACAATACCTCTGCGGCTATCAATAAAAACGGTGAAATCGTCAATCTTTATGATAAGGTGCATCTTTTTGGCCTTTTCCATGAAGAGGATTTCTTTGCTCCCGGCAATAATTTTCAAGCCTTTACGTTAGATGGTCTGTGCTGCGGCTCGACTATCTGTTACGATTTGCGTTTTCCTGAGCTTTTCCGTCATTTGGCTCTGCAGGGAGCACAGCTCATTTTCTGCCCGGCTGAATGGCCTGAAGCAAGGGGAGATATCTGGCGCTTGCTGGCGCAAGCCCGCGCTGCCGAAAACCACACCTTTGTGGTAGCGGTAAATTGTGCAGGCAGCTTTAAGGGTGCGCCGTTTTACGGTCATTCGATGGTTGTTGCGCCCAGCGGCAAGATTCTTGCCGAAGCAGGTATGCAGGAGGAAGTTGTTTCCTGTGAAATCGATTTGGCAGATGTTGCGAGAGTACGCAGCAGGCTTAATGCTTTAGCTGATGTACGCAAGGAGCTGATTCAATAGTGAATTACCGAAATTTGCTGGCCGGCCTGGCGGCCGGTCTGCTTTTCTATGTCCAAACGGGAGCGGAGCTTGCTCTGGCTGCCGTGCCTAAGGATGCGCCGAAGGATATTAAGTATATTCTTGGCTTTTACTATGGGAACGGCGAAAATATTCTTATCCGTGAGAATAACGGTCGTCTGGAGCTGTTGTACCGCACTGCATTGGGGGATAAGTCCTTTGCTGCGGCCAATCTTTATCCGCTCAGCAAGGTGCATTTTGATTCTTACACTTTGCAGGAATCCGGGCCGATGAGCAATACTGAAGCCGGTGTCCGTTTTGAGCGTGATCCTGACGGCTACGGTATTTCCTGCCGCGTCGGCGGTAATACTTACAGCCGGTACTTTTTAGGCACGACTACCGGCGAGAGGGCGAAGTCCTTCCGTCTGGCGGAGCGCAGTGCCGAGGATTGGGCTAAGCTGCGAGCGGAGGCTGCCAAGGCAGCCGTTCCTGATGCTCTGGCAGCAGGTGAGCAGGCGCAGCTGGTGGATGCTGCAACTGTTGCCGGTGTGAAGGTTAATTCTGTCTACGCAGGCAGTGATAACCTTTTCGGTGCGCCGCTTTATACTACGTCTAAGCTTTTTGTTTCTAAAGAGGCTGCAGCTGCCTTAGGCAAGGTGCAAAAGCGTCTGGCACCTTACGGCTACGGCCTGGTGCTGTGGGATGCCTACCGCCCCTGGTCGGTGAGCAAGCTGGCTAATCTGGCTTTGTCTGACGATAAGAAGGACATGCTGGAGGACCCGGAAACTAAGGGCAGCACGCATAACACAGGTAATGCTGTGGATGTGGGTCTGTACAGCCTGGAAAGCGGTGAGGAATTGGATATGGGCTGCGGCTTTGATGAGCCGTCGCTGCGTCAGTACGCCAGCTATGCCGGCGGTACGTCACGCGAGCGCTATCTGCGCAGCTTGCTGCGCGAGGAGATGGAGCTGCAGGGATTCAAGGGGATTGAGATGGAGTGGTGGCATTTTGAGTTTGGCGACTGCTTTAAGTTCGCTCACTTGAATGTAAGTAACCAGTAATAGCGTCGCAAGCGATATACCATTCCGCTCAGAGAAATTTTCCCGTCAATCGCTTGATAGGGAAGTTGTTCTTGAGTATTTTGCGGAAGCGATTTGACGGACGCAAATTTCGTGTGGAACCAAGACGGAATACCGCAAAACTCGCGCTAAGCTAACAGATTCTTCTGTATGAGTTAAGCGTAGCGCTCAAACAGTTGCGTCATTCCTTTGGTTCCGGACACTCATTTGCTAAAATTTATATTCGCTGCACGGCATACCGCTTGCTTGTATTGGCGTGATATCTGCAAGCTTTAACAGTATAACCCGCGTATGTGTTTTGTTCTTTTTTCTATATTTGGTTTTCTTACGTTAGTGTAAAAATATATCATTAGTGAGGTGTTTAATTATGAACGTATATGATAACGCAAACGAATTGGCTAAGGCTATGCGCGAAAGCCATGAGTACAAAAAACTGAAGGAAGCAGCTGCTGTTCTGGAGAAGGATCCGGATGCTAAGAAAATGGTTAACGAGTATCTGATGGTTGCTCAGGAAGTTGAGTTTGCTAAGCATCAGGGTAAAACTCCCGACCAGGCTTCTGTTGATAAAATGCAGAAGCTGCAGGGCATTTTGAATCTGAATGCAGATGCAGTTCAATATTTGAACGCTCTGATTCGTTTCCAGATGATGCTGATGGACGTTACCAATACTATTCAGGATGTTGTCAAAGAGGCAATGGGAGAGAAATAATGACGTTGCAGGAGATTTTCGCAGGCTGTACTGCCAAGCCTTTGCTGGCAGAGGAGCCGATGGCGAAGCATACATCCTTCCGTATCGGCGGTCCTGCCGATATGATGGCTATGCCGCAGAGCGAGCAGGAGCTGCAGCAGCTACTGCAGCGTGCCGGCGAGGCAAAGGTGCCGGTTACGCTGATTGGCAACGGTTCTAATCTGTTGGTGCGCGATAAGGGCATCCGCGGCCTGGTTATCAAGCTGGGCAATATGCTGAATGATGTTGTTGCTGACGGCTGCACCCTGACCTTTGGCAGCGGTGTTTCGTTGGCTGCTGCTTCCCGTAAGGCGGCAGAGCTGGGCCTGAGCGGCATGGAATTTGCTGTAGGCATTCCCGGCAGCATCGGTGGTGCTGTTTATATGAATGCCGGTGCTTATGACGGTGAAATGGCTAAGGTTGTTACCGGTGTGCGCGTAATGGAGCTTGACGGCACAATCAGCGAGCTGGCGGCTGCAGCTCTTGATTTCGGTTATCGCCATACAGCACTGCAGAGCAGCGGTAAAATCGTTACTGCGGTAACTGTGCGCCTGACTGCAGGTGATAAGCAGGCTATTGCCGATAAAATGGCAGATTTCAGTAACCGCCGTATCACTAAGCAGCCGTTGGAGCTGCCCAGTGCAGGCAGTATGTTCAAGCGTCCTCCCGGATATTTTGCCGGTACGCTTATCGACCAGACCGGTCTTAAAGGTTATACTGTCGGCGGTGCGCAGGTTTCCGAAAAGCATGCAGGCTTTGTGGTGAACATCGGCGGAGCAACGGCAGCAGATGTGCTGCAGCTTATCTGCGATGTGCAGGATAAGGTTTTTGCAGCGCACGGTGTGCATCTTGAACCTGAGGTTCTGGTTCTCGGCGAAGAATAATTTGTGGGAGAGCGCCGATAAGGCGCCATCTGCGTCGTCAGGGCTCCTAGGAGTATAAGATTATACGCCGTCGTCGCCCTTCCTCGTATCCGGCATCTTCTTAACAATCTCTCTGCTTATGAGAAGGGTTGAGCACACTAATAGTTTACAGGAGAAGAGAATTTTGGAGCAGCAACTTTTAACAGAACAGGAAATTCACGAGCTTGGCTTACAGGCTCTTGTTCCCTGGCTGGAAAGTCATAATTTTAAAATTGATTATATGCAGACTGATATGAATACTGTACCGCATATTTTTGCCCTGAGCGGCAAAATCCTGACGGTTATCGTCGCAGCAACGGCAATGTACCCGCACAAGGGTGTTGTCGGTGAAGCGGACAAGGCTTATACTATGCGTGTAGCAACACAGCTTGGTGCTCTTTGTGCTACCGCTTCTATCGGTCTGGTAAATGTAGATGGTCTGCCTGATGATAAAAAGCTCATGGGTACGCCTATGCGCAATGGTCATTATAAGGCAGATTTTAGTGGACTGGAATACATTCACTATACCGATAATGCACTGTGAGGTGACGTTATGGACTTGTTAACAGTTAATCAGGATAAATGCCTGCGTTGCGGCATTTGCGTAGAATGCTGTCCTTCCTGCATTCTTTCAATGGGTGAAAACGGACCGGAGTGCAATTTTGACCGTGGCTGCATGAGCTGCGGCCAGTGCGTTGCTATCTGTCCCGTAGGAGCCTTGGATAATAAATATACGCCGCTGGCGGAACAGCGTCCGGTGACGATGCCGCTGCCGACACCTGAGGTTGCTTATGAATTTTTGCGTATGCGCCGCAGTGTGCGCAACTTCAAGCCACAGGCACCGACGGATGAAGAAATTACCCGTATGCTGGATGTGGCACGCTATGCGCCGACTGCCGGCAATTCACAGGGCATGTACTATATCGTTATACGCGATAAGGAACAGATCCGTGCAATTGCCGACACTGTTGCCAACTGGATGGAGAACGAGGTTGCGGCAGGCACCGAAAATAAACGTTATTTTCAGGTGGTACTGCGCGCTTACCGTGAGCGTGGACAGGATATTATCGCCCGCAATGCGCCCTGTCTGGTTTTTGCGTTGGCACGCCGTCTGAATATTACCGGTGTGAGCAATGCAGAGCAGAGTTGGGCCTATGCAGAGCTGTTTGCCCCGACCATCGGTTTGGGAACAACTATCGCCGGCTTTATCCAATCCTGCGGTATTGCAGGCTATCAGCCGCTGCTGGATTTGATTGCCGTGCCGCCGAAACATAAAATTGTAGGTACGCTGATGGTTGGCTATCCTAAATATAAATATCAGCGGATGCCGGAAAGACAGCATCTGAAGGTTGATTTCCGTTAGTTTATTTAAGCATGAACTATTGCCGTGGTTCATGCTTTTTATTTAAGATTTTATCTGATAAGAAGTTCTTGATTATATAGAGTGCGGACTGTGATTTATTGTCGCTGATGCTTCTATGTGGTATAATATAAAAAATTGGGTAAAAGTATATGGCACTTAAATTTATTTGAATTTTATGATGAAGTATGAGCATGAGGTGTAATAATGTCAGAAGCAGTTTTGAGTGTTAATCATTTATCTATAGGCTACGGCAGCCGCTGTGTTATCAGCGATGCAAGCTTCACTATCGGCAAGGGCGAGCTTGTAGGTATTATCGGCTGCAACGGTGCCGGCAAGAGTACGCTTTTGAAAACAATCCGCGGCATGTTGCCGAAGCAGAGCGGTGAGGTTTTGTTTTTTGATAAGCCGATGGAGGAATATACCGACAGAGATTTGGCGCGTGAGGTAGCCTATCTGCAGCAGCAGGTAGAGGTTGGCTTTGGTTATACAGGCCAGGATATTGTTATGGCAGGCCGTTATCCCTATCTTAAATGGTGGGAGCGCGAAAGCGAGGACGATAAGCGTCTTGCGCTGGACTGCATGGAATATACCGGTACGCGGGAGCTGGCAGATAAGCCGGTGACAGAGGTTTCCGGCGGTCAGAAGCAGCGTATCCTGTTGGCAAAGGTTTTGGCGCAGCAGACACCGGTGCTCTTTCTCGATGAGCCTACTACCGGTCTGGACATGGTTTATCAGGAGGAGATTTTCCGTTTTGCGCGTGAGCTGGCGCTGATGGGCAAGACGGTGCTGATGGTTGTGCATGAGCTTAATCTGGCAGCCAAATACTGCGGCCGTATTCTGCTTTTAGGCGAGGGCAAGCTGCTGGCAGACGATACTCCGGAGCGTGTTTTTACAGAGCCTTTGCTCAGCAGAGCATATGCGGCTGATATTGCCGTAAGCCGTAATCCGCTGAATAATAACCTGGAGATTACAACTCGTGTAGATGAGGCAAGCAAAAAGAAGGAAACAGCATTATTGAAAAAGATTTGCTGTGAATAGGTGAAGTATGAGAATCTTATATATCCTGCTGGCGCTGCTGTGCCTCACGCAGCAGGTCTTTGCAGGCGTAAAGCTGGAGGCAGTGTATCCCTACAATCTGGATAAGAGTGCCGCACATGTAGTGCATGGCGGCAGCACAATGCCTTTGTTTATCAATATTACCGGCTTTGATGTACCGCATGAGCAGCCGGCGCATTTGCGTGTTATTTTGCCGGAAGGCTTTAAGGCGCTTGCCAATGACAAATGGCGCTTGGGAAGCGCTGACGGCCGCCAGACGGCGGAGGCAGATTGGGTGCTGCCGGCAGATTTCGGACAGAGCTTTGATCTGCTTTACATTCAGCCGCAGACAGACCTTGCACGCGGACAGAAGCAACTGCTGGTTGAGGTCAGCGGCGATGGCTGGCACGAACGCAGGGAGCTGAGCTTCAGCTATGAGCCGGCGGCAGCAGCTGTTGCTATTGCGTCGCAGCCGGGGAAGAAAATCGACAGAAGTAAATTCAACTGGTATATTCAGAGCGTTACTCTGCCGGTAGATAATTTGGGTAATAAGGATGACCACGCGGCAGAAGGCGTGGTTTTTATCCGCGATACTACGCTCGAAGGCTTTCGCAACCGCATGACGGGCGATGGTGCGACGAACTGGTCGGCAGTGTTTAACCATCCTGCAACTTTTCTGGTGCTGGATATGCGTAACCCGCAGCGCGATGTGCGCCTGTTGAAATTTAAGGCGGAGCTGATTGATAAGAAGACTGGCAAGGTTATGCCCGGTCTTTGTACCGCCGGCAAAAACAATGAGGATTCCGAGCATGGCTGGGCAGGTGACACAGGCAGCGTCAACGAAACTACGGCGCTGATTTCGCTGGACGGCAAGAAAACTCAGGCCTTTATCATTCCGTTATATGTAGATTATTTTACAGTGTTGGAGGGCGATTACAGCCTGCGTGTTACTGTAAGCGGCAACGGGCAGGAAAAGGTGCAGGAGGTACCGCTGACAATCGCCAAGAAGCATAATCTGGGCCTTTTGGCAGTAGGCTTTTCCTTTATCTGCCTGCTGGCTGTGCTGGCCTTTAGCTATAAGCTGAAGGGCTGTATTTACCGTATCGGTGCGCGCGGTGCTATTACGGTGGCACTCTTTGCGGCGCTGGCCTTTGGCGGTATCACACTGCCGACGACACTTATCGGTGATTTGCTGCATGTATTCTTAGGGCCTTTCTCCGGCTTGGTGACAGGCATTCTGAGCGGTATGCTGCTGTATTTGCTGGTGGTGGCGCTGCTAGTGCTCTTCCGTGCACCGGGCGTACTGACGCTGATGTATTTTGTCAAATATATGCTTTCCGGTCTGATGTTCGGACATTTTACGCCGTTAGGACTTTTGAGCATGTGTGTCAACGTAGCGATTTTGGAAACGCTGTTGTATCTTTCCGGCTTCTACCGCAGGCAGGAGCTGGGCAAGGGCTATATGCTGTTCATCTGCCTGCTGATGGGCGTGGGCGATGCGCTTGTCACCTTCGTCAACATGGAGCAGATGATGTTCTTCTACCGTCTGTATTATGCAGACTGGTATCTGGCGCTGTATATGCTGGTCAACGGCCTTGTGTACAGCAGCATCGGCGCCTGGCTGGGTGCTAAGACGGGCAGCAAGCTGCAGCAGGTTATGGGGGAATAGAGATGCTGAAAATAGACAATTTATCTTATCGCTATCCCTCTAGGAAGCAGTTTACCTTAAAAAATATCAACCTGACGCTGGCGGACGGTGAAATGCTACTTTTGGCAGGTCGAAGCGGCTGTGGCAAGTCGACGTTGATTAAGGCTGTCAGCGGCTTGTTGGGCAGCGAGGAGCGCGGTGAGCTGCAGGGAGCAATTTACCTGCAGGGCGAGGATATCAGCAAATGGCCACCGGAAAAAACAGGCCAGCTGGTGGGCACTGTCTATCAGTCACCGGACGACCAGCTTTTTGCGATGACGGTGGCGGATGAGGTTGGCTTTGCACTGGAGAACCAGGGCGAGGAGCCGGAGATTATCGCGCGCAAGGTGAGCGAAACTTTGCAGTTGGTAGGCTTGGGAGGCTTTGAGGATTACAGCATCCACAAGCTGAGCGGTGGCCAGAGGCAACGTCTAGCGTTAGCTTCGATTCTTGTTACCAGGCCGGGACTTTTGATTTTAGACGAGCCTGTGAGCCAGATGAATCCGCAGGGCGTGCAGAGCTTTATGCAGCTTTTGGTGCGCCTCAACCGCGAGGCAGGCATTGCTATTTTGATGATTGAGCATCGTGTAAACGAGCTTTGCAAATATTTTTCGCGTCTGGCAGTAATGCAGGACGGACGTATTGTTTATGACGGTCTTGTTAAAGATGCCTGGCAGGCGATGACAGGGCGCACGGATTTAGGCTTGCGTGAACCGCAGACGGTGAAGCTGTGCCGCGCACTGCAGCTGTCGGAGCTGACGACAGACCAGGAAAAAATAGTGCAGATGCTGCGCAGCGAATGCGAGCCTGCAGCAGCTGCTGAGCAGGCCAAGCCTGCAGGGCAACAGCAGCCTCTTATGGAAGCTTGCGATTTGTATTACACCTATCCCGGCGGCAAGGAGCCAACGCTGAAGAATTTGCAGTTTACGCTTTATCAGGGGCAGATTACAGCGATTATGGGCTTCAACGGCGCCGGCAAAAGCACGCTGATGAACCTTTTGGGCGGCCTGACACAGACGCAGCAGGGAAGCATGCTGCTGGAGGGAAAACCGGTCGACAAGCAGCTAGGCAAAATCGGCTATCTGCGGCAGGAGCCTGATCTGATGCTGCTCGCAGATACGGTGCGCGAGGAATTGTGTTGGAAGAATCACACGATTACGCAGCAGGAGCTGCAGCAGCTCTTAGAGCATATGAATTTAGCGGAATATGCCGATGATTTTCCGCTGGCGCTGAGCAAAGGGCAACGTTTGCGCGTTGTTTTGGGTGCTATGCTGGCGAAGAAGCCGGCGCTGCTGCTTTTGGACGAGCCTGCTACCGGAGTCGATCCGGGGCAGTATCTTCATCTGTACGCATGATATGGAGCTGGCGGCACAGGTGGCCGACCGCGTAATTGTTTTGTGTGCGGGGCAGATTATTGCCGACGGCACGACAGAAGAGGTTTTGAGCAATAAGGAGCTGGTGGAGGCCGGCGGTCTTACACCGTCAGCGCTCTTGCCGGTGTGCGAGCAGGCGGGGCTTCCTCCCTGCATCACGGTAGAGGGGGTGAAGCGCTATGTCCGTAAGACAGCTATGGGAAGGCACTGATGCAGCAGGATGGGCGCAGAATCTCAACGGGCGTACTAAGCTGCTGTTCCTCTTTCTCTTTGCTATTCTGATGATTACCGTGGATAATCCGCGGACACTCTTTATTTTATTTACGTTTACCTTATTATTGCATCTGGCAGCGAAAACCTCCATTTACAAATGGAAGGTAATGGCAATTTTGCTGCTCTTAGGTCTGTGGGGCTCCATGTTCAGCCAGGCGCTGTTCTTTGCGCAGACGCCGCGTACACCGCTGTTTGTGCTGATTGCTCCGGAGGCAGGCTTTATCGGCCAGCTGACGGGCGGACTTTTCATCTACCGCGAAGGCATTCTGTACGGTGCGGTGCAGGGATTGCGCAGCGCCAGCATGTTGGCTTTGGGGCTTTTGGTTTGCTGGACGAGTGACCCGCGACAGCTGCTGCAGGCATTGCTGGGCTGGAGGCTGCCGCCGCAGATGGCGTTTATGCTGGTGACGGCGATTCGTTTTTTGCCGGTGCTGGCGGCAGAAACAGGCGAGGTTATTACAGCGCTGCAGCTGCGCAGTGACAGCCAGAGGGGACGCACTGCTGTGCTGCGGCATTTGCCGTATATCGCCAAGCCGTTGTTGGCGCGCTGCCTGAGGCGTGCGCAGACGCTGGCGCTTTCGGTTGTGAGCCGTGGCTTTTTCGCAGGCGGCGCCGGAAGGCGACGCCAACAGTGGGACGCACGCGAAAAGGCAAGCTGCCTGCTGCTGTTTGCAGTAGTGGTGGCAGTTGTTGGCAGTAAAATAATTTACCTGCTGTCGGAGCAGGGCTTCTACTTTGGCGTTTTCCGCCAAATCTATGATTGGACGGTGCTGTATCTATGAATAAGCTTAAAGGCTGGCTGGCGCTTGTGCTACTGCTGCTTTCCTGGTGCGCACTGTACTGGATTACCGGCAGCAGAACGCCATGGAACCAGTTTCATGTTAACAATGACGGCTCCGGTGTGAGCGTTTATCTGGGTGATATCCCAACACAGAATTATGACCGCATGGGCTTTACTAAGGCGGTAGTGCGTTATGCTGCCGACGAAGAAGGCTGGATTGTCGGTACGGAGCGTGGCGAGCTCTTCCTCTTTGACAATGAAGGACGTCAGAAATGGAAACGTTCCCTTGGCATAGGCAAGCTGATTGCTCTGTGCCTTACGTCTGACGGCAAACTGGCGATAGTAGGCGAGCAGAGCGCTGAAGGCAGGCTGTATGCTGTTGATGTTCATACGGGTGATATCCGTTGGCAGTATAAGAGTGCTGACTTCGTCGGCTCCGATGCTTCGCAGCGTTCCTATCCGTCGGTGGTGCATATTGCAGTCGACAATGAAAATAATGTCTATGCCAACGCTTACCGCTTTTTGATGCGCAAGGACGGCAGCAGAGGCTACAATGCAAAAATGCTGGCTGTAAATGAGGATGGTAAGTTGCTGTGGCAGTTCCCCAAGAATGAGGTTATCGACAGCTGGATAAACTGGTGCGATGTCAACGATAATAACGGCAGAGCAGTGTTTTCTACTTCTGCCTACGATTACCGCGAGGATATGAAGTATAAGGATACGATGTATTTCCTCGATAAAAGAACCGGCGAGCTGCTTAATTCAACGCATGTGCCGCCGATTCCACCGTTTGATAACACAGTTATGCGCGGCAGTCCCAACTTCAGCGCGGACGGCAAATATCTGGCAGCAGGAGCCAGTGACGGACGCGGAATTTTCTTTGACGAAACCGGCAAAATCATTTGGACAAGGTCTGTATCTAAGCCGCAGCAGGTGGATGGTGCATATGTAAATGCCAGCGGCCGCGACGGTTTCGTAACACCCTACGGCGTACTCTTTACCACGATTAACACCTTTAACCGTGAAAATTGGCAGCTGCCGACGCCGGTAGAACACCCGAGCAATAACAGTATTTTTGTATTCAATACAGACGGTACCTTCCGCTATCAGTATATGGCAGACGGTACGATGGAGGAAATTGCTTTCGCCGGCAGGCTGGCGGCCTGCGCGGTGGGGCGCAACGTGCGCACGCACAATTACAAGGCGCACGGAGCACTGGTGCTGGACCTGAAAACAGGCAAAAAGTACAGCTATTTCCCAACCGAAGGACCTTGTCAGGCGATTGGTATTTCACCTGACGGACAGTGGCTGGCAGGTGTGGAGGCGCCGGCACTGACTCCAGATGGCAAAATTATCGGTGCTTACCGTTTACATATCTGGAAAAATAACGCAGGAGGAGCAAAGTAAATGTTAGAAAAAATAATTCATTATTATAAGCCCTATAAGCTGATTTTGCTTCTGGTGCTGATAGGCTCATGCTTCTCGGCCTTGATGGAGCTGGTCTTTCCTTATATTGTAAGACAGATGCTCAACGTCGAAATTCCACAGAAGAATCTTGACGAGCTTTTTTACTGGGCAGGCATACTGGTAGTATTGTATCTTATCAACTTTGGACTGCTTTTCGCAATTAACTATTATGGACGTGTGATGAGCTCCGGCATTGAAAACGACATGCGCCGTGATTTATTTGCGCATATGGAAAAAATGTCCTTCCGCTTTTTTGATAATGCCCGCACAGGTCAGCTGCTGTCGCGTATTACGAGCGATATCGTGGAAATCAGTGAGCTGACATTTAAAGGTCCGAATGACCTTCTCATCTGCACCATCAGTATGCTGGGTACGATTTTCATGATGCTTTACCTGAACCCCTTCCTTGGTTCTATTATCAGCGTGCTACTGCTTTTCAAGGCAGTGCATTCTGTTTATGTTAACAGGAAGATGAAGCGTGCCTTCCGCCGCAGCCGTGAAAAGTCCGGTGAGGTTTCGGCGCAGGCAGAGGAGGCACTGAGCGGTATCCGTCTGGTGAAGGCCTTTGCCAACGAGCCGTTGGAGCTGGAACGCTTTATGCGCAAGAGCAACGAGCTTATGCGCGTGCGTAATGAATCCTTTGGCATCTTGTCATACTTTAACGGCACTATTACCTTCTTTACCAATATTACTAACCTTGTTGTATTAGTCTGCGGTGGTGTGATGGTTGCTGATGGCCAGCTGCCGCTGAGCGATTTTGTCGCTTTCTTCCTATATGTCAACATTTTTATGAAGCCTGTTTTCCGTCTGCTGATGTTTACGGAAATGTACCAGCGCGGTATGGCCGGTTACAATCGCTTCAATGAGATGATGCAGCATGAGGTGGAGATTGACGATGCGCCTGATGCGATTGCTGCAGGTGAGATTAAGGGCCGCATTACCTTTGAGAATGTAACCTTTGGCTATCTGCAGGATAAGCCGGTGCTGAAGCATTTTGATCTTGATATTGCTCCCGGTGAAAAGGTGGCCTTTGTGGGTGCTACGGGTGCAGGCAAAACGACACTGGCAAGCCTGCTGCTGCGCTTTTACGAGCCGACGCAGGGCAGAGTGCTGCTTGACGGCGTAGATATCAGAAAGTATAAACAGAGCTACTTGCGCAATCATGTAGGTTTGGTGCAGCAGGATGTTTTCCTCTTCAGCGATTCTGTTAACTTTAATATTGCATATGGCAAGATTAAGACAAGCGAGCAGGAGATTGAGCAGGCTGCCAAGCTGGCGGCTGCTGATGACTTTATCAGCGCGCTGCCTGAGGGCTATGAAACTAAGGTCGGTGAGCGCGGCGTGAAGCTGAGCGGCGGGCAAAAGCAGCGTATTGCTATTGCCCGTGCCTTCCTGAAAAATCCGCCGGTAATGGTTTTTGACGAAGCGACGAGTGCGCTTGATACCAAAACGGAAAAGCAGATTCAGAAGTCCCTGGATAAGCTGGCTGAAAGCCGCACTACGCTGATTATCGCACATCGTCTGTCTACGATTATCAACGCTGACAGAATTGTGGTGCTGCATAACGGTGAAATTGCGGAAATCGGTACACACAAAGAACTAATGGCCCTTGGCGGCATTTATAAGCGCCTTTATGAGCTGGATGAACAGGATTAAGCTTAAAAATTAAATTTAAGCAGACGGAGCAGTTAGATTGCCTTTCGGGCAGATAATTGCTCCGTTTTTTATGCTATGTATACACTTGCGGAGCTTTGCGCTTATTGACATTCACAGGCAAAAATTATATAATTTTTTTATATGCAATCTTTGTCTGCTGCGGTAATTTCCGCAGTAATGCAGTATTATTTTTCGAAGGAGCGAATGAACTACTATGAAATACATGACTGGTAACGAAATCCGCGAAAAGTTTTTGAAATTTTTCCAAGATAGAGGCCATCTTATGCTTCCGAGTGCTTCCCTGATTCCTCAGGATGACCCGACTCTGCTGATTATCGGTGCAGGCATGGCACCGTTCAAGCCGTTTTTCACCGGCAAAATGAAACCGCCTGCTACTCGTATCACCACCTGCCAAAAATGCGTGAGTACCGGTGATATTGAAAACGTTGGCCGCACTGCGCGCCACCATACCTATTTTGAAATGCTGGGCAACTTCTCCTTTGGCGATTACTTCAAAAAAGAAGTTATCCCCTGGAGCTGGGAGTTCCTGACCAAGGAGCTTGGCCTGCCTGGCGATAAGCTGTACATCACCATCCACACTGAGGATGATGAAGCTTTTGATATCTGGCACAATGTTGTAGGTGTTCCTGAAGACCACATTGTACGCCTGGCTGATAACTGGTGGGAAATTGGCAGCGGTCCGTGCGGTCCTGACTCCGAAATCCACATCGACCTCGGTCCTGAACGCGGCTGCGGCAAACCGACCTGCGGCCCCGGCTGTGACTGCGACCGTTTCCTGGAAATCTGGAACCTGGTATTTACCCAGTTCAACCAGATGCCTGATGGCACCTATCCACCGCTGAAAAACAAGAACATTGATACCGGCGCCGGCTTAGAGCGTTTGGCAAGTGTTGTTCAAGGCAAGCCGTCCAACTTTGAAACTGATCTGATTTTCCCGATTATTGAATATGCAGCTAAGATTGCTAATGTTGAATATGGCAAGGACAAGGCTACCGACGTTTCCCTGAAGGTTATCGCTGACCATGTACGCAGCATGACCTTTATGATTGGTGATGGTATTCTTCCGTCCAACGAAGGCCGTGGCTATGTACTGCGCCGTATCCTGCGCCGTGCTATCCGTCACGCTCGTCTGCTGGGTATCAACGAGATGTTCCTGACCGGTGCTGTTGACGTTGTTATCGGCATGTTCGGTCACGCTTACCCCAACCTGGTAGAGAAGGCTGACTTCATCAAAAAGGTTGTGGAAATGGAAGAAACCAGCTTCCTGCGCACTCTGAAACAGGGCTGCGAGCTGCTGAACGAGGAGATTGAAAAGCTGAAGGCTGAAAACAAAACCGTGCTCGACGGTGCAACTGCTTTCAAGCTGAACGATACCTTTGGCTTCCCCTGGGAACTGACTGAAGAAATTCTGGAAGAAGCCGGCATGACTATGGATAAAGAAGGCTTCGACGCTGCGCTGGAGGTTCAGCGTAAAATGGCGCGTGAAGCACGCAACGATAAAGAGGGCCGTCCGGTTGTTTATAACACCAGCGGCATCAATGTTGCTGAACTGAAGGTTGACGAAGCTGCAACCGAAGCTAAGATTGTAAAAATGTATCCTGCGCATGACGCACAGCCGATTGAAAACGCTGCTGACGGCACTGATGTTGCTGTTATCTGCGACGTTACCGCTTTCCATGCTGAGGGCGGCGGCCAGCTGGGCGATATCGGTACTATTACCGCTTCGACCGGCGTTATCGCTGTAAATGTTACCAAAAAGCTGCCTGACGGCGCTGTTATTATGATCGGTTCCGTAACCGAAGGCACTGTTGCTGTAGGTGACGCTGTTACCTTTGCTGTAGACAAGGCACGCAAGATGGATATCGCTCGTAACCATACCGCAACCCATCTGCTGCATGCTGCTCTGAAACAGGTTCTGGGTGCCCATGTTAACCAGGCCGGCAGCTATGTTGGTCCGGACCGTCTGCGTTTTGACTTCTCCCACTTCTCTCAGGTAACTGCTGAGGAGCTGAAGGAAGTAGAGGCTATTGTCAACGAGCAGGTGCTGGCTGGCAAAGCTGTTAATATTGAAGAGCTGCCGATTGAGGAAGCTAAGAAGAAGGGTGCTACTGCTCTCTTCGGTGAAAAATACGGCAATATTGTTCGCGTTGTTACCGTTCCGGACTTCTCCATGGAATTCTGCGGTGGCAGCCATGTAAGCAATACTGCCCAAATCGGTATGTTCAAAATCGTTAGCGAAGGCTCCAGCGGTGCAGGCGTGCGCCGTATTGAGGCTGTTACCGGTCATGGTGCTGTGGCTCATGTAAATGCTACCGAGGAAATGGTGAACGGTCTGGCTGCTGAGCTGAAATGCCGCTGCTGCGACGTTCCGACTCGTCTGGAGGCTCTGCAATGCGAGCTGAAGGCAGCACAGAAGAAGGCCGAAGAGCTGGCTGCAGAAATCGCTAAGGTGCAGGTAAGCAATGTTGCTGATCAGATTAAGGATGCTAACGGCGTTCCTGTTCTGGTACAGAAGGTTAATGCTGACAGCGTTGACGCTCTGCGTAATCTGGGTGACCAGATGCGTGATAAGGTGGGCGGCGTTGTTGTGCTGGCTGCTGTTATGGGCGAGAAGGTAAGCATTCTGACCATGGCTACTAAAGATGCAGTTGCTAAAGGCGTACATGCGGGCAACATCGTTAAGGCTGTTGCTAAGCTGTGCGGCGGTGGCGGCGGCGGTCGTCCGGATATGGCACAAGCCGGTGCTAAGGACGTAGCTAAGGTTGATGAAGCACTTGCTGCTGCTTTTGATATCGTTGCTGCTATGGTGAAATAATTACTTCGTTTAGCAGACGTTGAATTAAATATTACCTAAAAATAAAACTGACGAGGCAAATTTTGCTTCGTCAGTTTTTGTATGTCTGTAATAGTGCTTTCAGCCGGTTTGATTACAGTTGTAAAAACCGCTTGCCGAGAAGCATTTTTTGTTAAGCGTTATTGCAACGCCGATAATATTTTTACTATGTATTTTTTGACAAAGAGTCCGAATCGTGATAAATTCATATTAGCAGGAGTTTTTATTTTGAGCGTGGGCTATGTCTCCGTATGTGTGTATATTATGAAGGAGGTTTTTCTTATGGCAGAAGATTTTGTTGGTGTAAGCGGTTCTCTTAATGAAAGCTTTGTCGGTGCAGCCAATGATAAGCTGTTCGAGGTTCCTTTTGAAGCACTGGAGGTGCGCATGGCTAAGGAAAAACCGCAGCTTGTGCCTGGACTGACGGCTTTGAAGAAGGCTATGTCTGCGCCTGCGTTTGAGCGTCTGATTAGCCCGCTGCTGAATATTAACCTGGGCGATGATGCGTTGCTGCTGGTTGCCGGCGATGAAAGAGTGCGCACGGAGCTGATCGGCAAGTATCTGCCTGTGATTAAAGCTGCTTTTAATGTTAGCAATGTGCGTGTTGTCGGTGGTGCACGCAACGGCTTGGACGCATATTGAGGCTGTGAGTTTGTAGTTTTATAATGTGTATAAAAAACGTCGTGAGCTTATGAGTGCTGATCATTGCTTACGACGTTTTTTGTAATTAACGTTTTACATTCTTATAAGCATTGCAAGCTTATCTTTACAAGCTGCCTGCTCTGTCCAAAAAGCCACGCAGAATGTCGCAGGAGGCAGCGAACTTAGCCTGCTCTTCTTCCGTCAGCTTCAGTTCAAGAATCTCTTCGATACCGTTCTTGCCGATGACACAGGGTACGCCGGCAGCAACGTTCTTCTGACCGTATTCGCCGTTGAGAGCGGTGGAGCAGGGCCAGATGAGCTTCTGATCATGGAAGATAGCCTTAATCAGCATGCAGGCAGCATTGGCAATACCGAATTCTGTGCAGCCTTTGCCGTCAACCTCAATATCACCGGCTCTTTTAACCTGCAGCTGCAAATCATCCAGACTGAGTGCAGCCAGCTCCGGACGTTCGCTGCGCAGCTGGGCAAAGCTCTTGCTGCCGATGCGGATGCGGGACCAGACAACGAAGCTGGAATTACCGTGCTCACCCATGCAGAAGGCTTGGATAGATTTACGGCTGTAGCCGGTAGCGGCGCTGAGTACGCGCAGCAGGCGGTAGCTTTCCAGGCTGGTGCCGGTGCAGAAGCAGCGATGCGAATCCCACTGCATCTGACGGCGGATATGCTCGCAGATAATATCTGCAGGATTGGAAATGCTGATCATAATTCCCTTGAAGTCAACCTGTTTCAGGTGGCTGATAACTTCGTTAGCCATCTTGATGGAATCATCAAACATATCCAGACGAGTTTCGCCGGGACGACGGCTGCGGCCGAAGGCCATTACCAGAATATCTGCGTCATTGAGCTCACTGTATTCACCGGCGCGGATTTTTGCGTCGTGACCGCAAAGAGCACCGCTGACACAGTCGTCCAA
>OGLN01000475.1_pt1 | contig 32876 bp, 67 predicted proteins | sample 1572641 | NCBI WGS metagenome assembly OGLN01 (sample SAMEA2581903, study PRJEB24529) | metagenome | biome: Human gut stool | place: China | collected 2011
CAGCCATCTTTTGTTTCAAGTGTTTTCATAAAATAATGACTAACTCCATTAATCTCGTAACGAAACACATCTCCGGGTTTTAGTGAGTAAAATTTAACAAGAGCAGAAGATGTATGAATGTTAAGTGTCATAGTTTGTAAATCTCCTTAATAGATGAGGTTTTGTAAAATGGGGAAATTATGATAGAGGAATCAGATAGTTGAGAATACAGAATGTTTCAACAATAATCCAGAAGATAGATACGATAATCCAAAAGATATTTGATTTAGATTGGTTTTGTGAGTAAAGATAAGTGTGGAAGAATAGAAGAATTATCCAGAGAATAAGTAGAATAATATTGATGAACATTAGTTTGTAAATCACTCCTTTATAGTTTAATTTAAAATTTTAATCAATTCATTGTTGCCATTTCTTGATATTCTTCCTTTGTAAATTCATTGTACAGAAATTTATGAAAATCTTCCATAATTTGAGTGCCTAGCTCACCAGAGAAATAATCTGGTACTTCAATACCATTTTTACATAGAGCTAGATACATCGCACCAAGAGGGGTAATTACATATTCTTTGTACTGCATATAGACTCCTTAATTATATTTAAAATTTTTGATTGTGGATTTTGTGAAAATATTGGAAGGAAGTGTTTTGTAAATTAGCCTATCCAAAAAACAGGAGCGTAATAATTTAACTTCTGGCCCAACTTGTTAATCTGCTCCTTTATTTCCTTCGTTTTACAACGAGCGTATGCTAGATGAATACCCTTCTCTAAATTAAAAACGTCTTCATTACAACATGAGGCTTTACCAACTAGAATTTCACGGTCTTTCTTTAGACCGGGAAGATAATGCTTACGAACTTTTACAACCTTTCCGTTAGTACAGTATTCATAAGGATAATGGTTGACACCGGCTTTGTCTAGCTCATCAAAAGAACTATCAAAAATTTTCCATTCGGTAAACACGGGATGAAATTTAACAGGGGAAACAGCATAGGGATTAGGAGCGTCTGCACTTGTGAAATACTTGTCATACTCATCAAATGACATAGCCATATTCATATTTGCATATTTTACAAGAATATTATCCTTTTCAATCTGAATAACCTTGCCTAGCATAGTAGTGTCAACAGGGAAAGATTCGTAAGGCTTCTTTGTAAGCTTAACATAAGAACCGACTAGTAGCATAATAATTTCTCCTTTTTATATCATTGTTCACATTTGTTCAAATCCGTGTTTCTTTAACCACTTCATTGACAAATTATTCGGCATTTTATCAAATAATTGCTTCTTTACTTTTTTAAATTCATTTTCATCTTTGACTTTTATGGTGCAAATCATATAAAAGTCATCAATACTTGAGCATACAATATAGGCTTTATAACCTATTACTTTTGGCTCATCACATACACTGTAACATTCGAGAAAATCAATTCTCACTTCTATTGATTTTCTATTATACCAAAATTCAGGTTCTTTAACGAAAACATACCTATAATAACGTTTAATAGGTCTATTGAATGAAACAAATTTAAAATAAGGTAATTTATTACGATTTTTCATTTTTATCACCACTAATAGAAGCGAGAAATTCATCATATTTGTCAAGAGCTTTTTGTTCAGACTCATTAACAGATTCGTTAAAACGCTGTCTTGCCTGTACAACCTTGCCATTACGGACTTCAACAGTAACAAGGCTATTTTCTACATCATTCTTTTTACGCATTAGAATAATATCACAAGAGCCACCAATTACTTTATCAATGTAACTTGCAACACAATTAGATTGCTGAACTGCCTCGTCCTTAATATCTTTAGTTGTTTTAGGATAGATAAACTTATAATTTCCAATGGTGACTTCCATCTTTGTATTTACACGTTTCGCAAACAGTTCTTCGTTAAATTCTTGCTTATAACGCTGGTAAGTACGACTTGTAATTTGATGAGAAGTTAGAAAATGACGTGGATATCTATCATACTTATTAGACATTTGAGAAAGCATATTACAGTTGTCGTCAATTTCTCCTAGAATTTTTGAAGGATAATCAGGAGAAAGGGCTTCGTATGTTACAAGATAATCAATATAATTTAACAGAGATTTTGGTGTATAGCCATATTTATCACAAATATTAAAGAATTTATTACCGTATGTGTAACGAAGTTCATTTCTATCCCAATAACTACAAATATATACCAAGAACCGATATGCGTCTCTTTTTGAAAGAGAAGTAAATTCATGGTTAAAAGCGTAATTAAAGGCATCAGGATGGGCTTTGTATTCTTCGACATTTACATTATTAACACCCTCTCTGATTTCTCGTAAAATCTTCACAAGACCCTTTGGGATTTCGTTAATAGTTCCTCTAAAATAATCTTTGCCAAAAGCACCAGCAAGAGTTAGTCCAGCAGAGTAAATCTGTTCTTCTCTTTTGTACTCATCCATTCTCTGAAATACAGTGCCAATGTTTTGAATGCTCTGTCCGTTCCTAGAACACTTCTGTGCAACATGACTAATAAATTTACCAAAATTCTTGTCTTCAAAAGAATTGGCAATCTCATCAACACTGTAACCTCTGAGCTGGCTGTTAAGATACATACAAGGTTTACCATTTTTACCGATACAAACACCGGTATTCAGATTGTATTTGACCGTCTTGCCATCATCACAAGTAAAAATTAGGTCTGCACCCTTTTTAATTGCTTTCACAATACAATAACCTCCATCTCTTGCTTATTCATAAAAAGGTCTTTTGTAGAAATCCAGTCAATTTCAAGAGAGTCTTGATTAACCATTCCGATATCGAAATTCTGTGCGTCATTTTGAAACGCCCATTCATAAAGCTCTTTAACAGTCATTGTAATACCTCAGTCAAAAATCTGTACCATCCTCAAGTCTTTATCATAATTAAGGTCATTCTCAAAGAAATTTCCATTAGCCACAATATCGTTGTCAAAGAACCTCGTAATTTCAATTTCAGAATCTTCGTTTACATTGTTTTCTTTGAGCCAGTTAAGAAAATCTTTTACCTTCATTTTAGTAATCTCCAATCTGAATAAGAAGTTTATTGTTTTTTACATTTAAATATAACGGTGTAATTTCTTTAAATATTTCGTATCCATTCCTATCAACAAATCTATCCTGTATAACAATTTCTGTATTGTCATCAAGATTGTTTTTTCTAATAAAGTCGATAAATTCTTCAATATTCATTTCGTTCACCAATTACTTAAAGCAAATATCGCACTTGCCAATTGTAAATTTATCAGCAAGGTAACTGCAAATTTCATCATATTCGTCAAGATTAATACGATACTTGCGTAGAACCTTATTCATTGGTTCAATAGATTCAAAGCGCATAGACTCACAACAATTTGTATTTCCTGTGCCGTGATTATATACTAGACCAAAATCTGATACTTCTGCTTTCTTGCCATTTACGATAAATTCTTCGTCTACGCAAGGCATATTGGGTTTTGCTGTTACTGAAAACTTCATTTTTAGACCCCTTGTTAAATATCGACATTTAGAGTTGCATTCTTTACCTTTGATACCTTTTCCATATCTGTAAAGTATTCAGGATAACCGCAATGGTGCGTAATTGGTAATGCGTTATATACAGCCGTCCTGTCTTCATTATATACTGTGTCAGTCTTTACAAGAACGCATTTAATATTGGCTTTCCCTGCGTACACAAATATATCACCAACTGGAATTTCATAAAAATAAACGGGATTGTCATTGATAGTGGTTTTGACATTCATAATTGTATCTCCTTTGTTATTGATATTGTAACACATTTAACAAATAAAGTCAAGTATTATTTTTGTGATAGTCTGGATAATAATTGTTTGTGCTATCCGCGATAGGCCAAATACCATAACCATTCCATAGTGTGAACGTATCTGGTGTGGAATATGTTGCGTAAAAATCATTTACATTATAACTTATATGCCAATCATTACCAACAAGCCTTACATCGCAAGTATTACCACCAGTTTTAACAAGAGTATATGGTTGTGAACTATCAAGTGAATTTAACACAACACAGTATATTTTTAATTTTTTAAAATCGCCACTCTTTTTATGTTTGTCTGGGATAACAAACATCCAGCTAATGTCTCGGATGCAAAACGGGTCTTTTGGTTTAACCGCTTTCGTGGTATCAAAAGAAACACCAGAAATATCACTATACCCACACAGAAACACATTATCACCTCATCAAGTTAAAGAATTTATAACAAAATTAAAAAATGTATCATAATGCTTACAAAAAATATCAATAATTTTAGCAAACCAAATAATAATAACTCCGGCAAATGGGGCTATAAAAAGAAATAGGGCGAAAACACCAATGACAACCACAATACACATAAGTAAAACTTCAACGTATTCCACTGTTCTACCTCAACAATCAAACAACATTTTTATTCATAATTTTCAATAAAATCTAACACTGACATAATCATACCAAGAAATACAAGTAGCGGCCAAAATAAGCTGCAAACAAAAATTAGAATAACTGGAATATCTGCAATGGTTAATTTTAATGCTACAAACATAACAAAACAAATTAGCAAATAAATAATAATACAATAGGTCATTTTAATTCTCCTTTATAAAGATATTTTGCCATACGCCATCAGGGAACAAATGTGTGCCACCAAGCCATTCATCTACATCTTCTATATCGTTTGAATCAACAGAAAGACTTCCATCAGGCTGAATCTTACCAAAATATTCTTTATCCATACAGAAAGTTGCGAATACACAATCTATATCATCGTAATAATCGTTAATACATACAAACTTTTCCATTTAATTCACCCAGTTTTTAATACTAATCCATTTCAGTGAGTCAAAATATTCTGATTGGTAATCAAAATAAATTACAACAGGATACTCATTCTCTTCTGGAATCTTTGTAAACTTTCCACCATTTTTGTAATATCCCTCAATAGAAGAAGTTACATGACCATTTTCGTCTGATGGAATTTCAAATCCATAAAAACTGCAACAAGCGTCCCAACCACCGAGGAAATTGACAGTGCGGTTCATGAATGTAATCATTTCATTCATGTTGTGAATGATATTCAATTCTTCAATTGGGTCATAAGCTTCACACTTAATAACTGCTGTACTCATTGGATAAACATTCTTTCCAAGGTTAGCAATCTTAGCTTGTACTTCACAACAATGATTAGATAGATAATGAGAACAGATATCACAGTTATGGAATCTATTCCCATCTGCATCAATACCCCAAGTATGCTCACAATCATACTCGGAATAAAAATGATTATTTTCAATCCAACATGGCTTCTCAAATTTAAAAGTACCGTCTGGATTCTTAATAATATCTACGCCTTGTTCAGAAAGAAAAGTTAGATTATCATCTAGTCCATTTGTTAAATCAAAGCTCCATCTATAATCTTTCTTCATAATCTATCCTCACTTTCTACTTGTATTATATCATATAATGCGCTATTCGTCAATAGTATATTTAAATTTAATAAAAAATAAGAGCAGTGTTGCAACACTGCTCTACTCCTAACTTCTTCACTTTAACTAGTATAAGCAAACGAGCGTTAGATAGCTCTCAAGACTACAGGATTCGCACCTGTGATAAACTGCGTCCAGCCGTGTTAGACTACTTCACCAAGTCTTGATATTAGCCTTTAGTCAGCCAACTACATATCGCTCTTTTTATTGTGATTCACCGTATGGTGTTAGCGTATTCGCGCCAATATGATTCCACCCGATTTTTGTGCGTGAGCTATTTTGTTCCCCTTCGCACCCGTGGCTGAGGATATAGGTGTCGAACCTATTCTTGTTGGTTCAAAGCCAACTACTCTACCGTTAAGTTAATCCTCAATATAAAAGCTGGCTTGTGTATGCTCTGCAAGCGTCCTTACAATAGTTCTGGGAACCAGCGAAAGAAAGAATATGAACAGCGTAAACAACGATAATCATACCAGAAATATCTTTTCTGTGATTTAACACAATTTAACCCATGTCATCTATTTCTGCGAACAGAGGACAGATAACGAACCCCTTTGCAAAGTAGCTGATTTTTACTAGCCCTTAAAAACCAACAAGAAAAATAGGGGATAACCGTTTCTTTAGTGAGTGTGCTAAACTCAAATGTGTAAGGGCTATCTCAAATGTCATTCGCACGTCACTCTTAACAGGCTCGAACTGTATCTTCTCCCCAAAGGAGACGCATTACCTACAATCACTCTATTGCCGCCAAAACGGCGAAATAACCTTGAGAGTGTTGCTCACTATGCTAAAGAGTGATATAAAATTGCTTGATAGAAGGCGAATTTTACCAAGCAATTTAAGATAAATTAGATATTATTCCATTCTTCATCAGAATAAGAGTCTATATCTCTTTTTGTAAAAGGCAAATTATAATCCTTGCACCATCTACGAACTGCATTGTCTGTAACATCAAATGAATTTGCAATCTTTACAAACGGAGTATTTCTAATCATTTCTTTTAAATCGTCTCTGCTCGGTCTATGGTTAATAGTATCCCTTTTCTGACACGTCAGACTACAATATTTTTTATTTGGTGTTATTTTACCACAAACAAAACATGGGTGTCTATCTCGTGGAACATATTGAAAATCTTTGCCATAAAAGTTTTTCAATCTTTCTCCAACGTGTTTTCCTGCGTAATATTTTTGATTATACGATTTTGTACACCATTCAAGATTATCCAATCTATTATTCAGTTTATTTTCATCTTTATGATTTACGTCCGTATAAATCTTTGGGTCTGGGTTTGGAACAAAACTTTCAAGAACCGCCCTATGAATCAGTATATGCTTGCCTTTTCCGTGTTCGTATATCTGCGTATGTAAATATTGGCTTGCAACAAATGTCGATAGTGGATGACCTTTTGTAAATTGTTTATAATCTCCGTATTTACCATGACAATCAACATATCTATCTACGCTACGAATACCGCCAAGATTTGATACTTGAAATTCACCTTCATATAGTTTGCCGTTATATCTCATCCATGTCCAAATCTCTTCTTCCATAGTAATCTCCTGTAAATACTCCAATTCGTTCTTGAAATCATCTCACGTTTTGGAGTAGTGGTGGTAGAGCAGGAAGTAGTTGAAACTTCATTAAAGCCTTATAGGGACTCCCTTCTAACCGTTGAAGTACTGCTCCATATCAATATATGTTTTATTTAGAGTAGAAACATACAAACTACTTGTAGTAAATTACGGGCATAATTTACTACAAACCGTACTCAAACTCAAATGGAGGAATTTGCGTATTGTATACGCAATGGAGCCAGATACAGGGGTCGAGCCTGTTCTAAATGAATACGAATCATTTGTACTACCGATATACGAATCTGGCACAAGAGCCTCTTATGTGAATCGAACACATATTCCGGGAGTACAAAACCCGTGCACTAGCCATTGTACTAAAGAGGCATATAAAATGTGTACTTTATTTTAGCACTGAGTACACAAAAGTGCAAGTTAGTTAAGAATCGGACTCTTCTTCAACAGATATGTGCAATGAATTTTCGTTATACTGATTCTTGGTGTAATCAGGGATTTTAACACGCTCAATAGTTTCCCCAGAATCGGAGAGAATATATCCCTCATTGTGAACCTCAAAAACTTGAACGTCACCATCCTTAAATGAAACATTGACACAAGTACAAGTAATTTTGTCATCCCAATAAACGGATGCTTCCTTTACATTGTCAACAAAGTTCCAAATTTCATAGTATCCATCGCCTTTAGAATCCTTTTCATAAGTCAACCACTTTAAAACCATTTTCTATCAAACTCTCTTTCTATCTATCCAGCTTCTTTAATGTCTAGCTGGTAAGACAAGTGGAGGGGATAAGCGGTACTGACCCGCCTCTCACACTTTGGAAGAGTGTTGTACTACCATTATACGATATCCCCATATAAAGTCGGCTTACGCACCCTCATGAGTTGGCATCATCACCGATAATCAGCACTGCTGTTTACAGCAGTGCCTTAAAGGCTAACCCTTTGTACAACGTAATTTGAGAATCACTTATTCCGGGTTCTGGTTTCTTTTCTAGCCTATTACCAGCAAAAGGCCAGTGCGGGTAGTGAGCATCGAACTCACACGGTATTTCTACCAACAGATTTTGAGTCTGCTATGTCTGCCATTCCATCATACCCGCTCAATAAAGGCTGTCTGTCCAGCAGTCAACCGTCTTTCCGATTTGTCACGAACTTCACCGTTTGTCTTCGGTTCGAGTCGAACGAACAAATAGGTCGTCCCTGAGAACGTCCCCTGTATGCCAATTCCAGCACGAAGACTCAATAAAAGACAGTTTTTAGAATCAAGCAAGAATCGAACTGCCTTACAGTTGGCTATCAGAAGCACTGTAAAGAACCCATCTGTCATTCCAAGAGCTTGCATAGTAGTTTATCAATCCTGCCGCGAATCAGATTTCTACTTGCTATGCAGTTCTCCCTGTCTTTATAAGTATTGTATCACATATTATGTGATTTGTCAATAGATTTTTTGAAATTTTTCAAAATATTTTTTAATCAAGACCAGCCATTACTCTGTAACATTCCAAATAAGAACTATACATACTTGGAATATAAAAGCGAGCACGAAATGTTGCCGCATTACGAGTAAAACCACGAGACATCAGAAGTTTTACAAAACGCTTACGAGTCATTTCAATATCTCCTTTGTTGTTCTATAAGCATTGTACCACAGAAATCAAGTTTTGTCAATACCTAATTTTAATTTTTAATAAAAATATTTTACCTTACAATCTGGTGGCTCTGTTAGATAAAAAATATCTGGGTTCTCTTTGTTGCGGTAAAAAAACATTCTATCTGTCTCATAGTTAGCCATGAACAGTAAATCTTCCATGTATGCGTCATAATAACTTTTACCCATAGAGATAATAAATTCCTGTGCAATTTCATTGGCATTGTTTCTGCCAATACCATGCGCACCTATTTTTGTTACAAAGACCACCATAAGGGTCTGATTTAACAAAAAATTTAATAGGGCAGAGTTTCTTATCATCTTCCATAATTATACCCCATCATACTTATATGTGTTTTTAATCTTTCCCCAGTATTTCTTAGCGTCTTCAAGTTGTTTAATCAATCCATCAGTCCAGTGTAAATCAAATTTAATAGGACTGTCATAACTGAATAAATAACCATCATCTTCTCCAAGAATCTCAAATAATGGGTTCTTACCTTTTCTTGGAATAATTCTCACAGCATGGCAAGCTTTTCCGTCATATACAACCAAGTCTTCTTCACGAATTTGCTTTAGAAATTCTTTAGTATATTCTTGGTCTGGCGCAGATGCAAAATATTTATATTCCATAACTACACCTCTCAATTTAATAAAGTTCATTCAGCATGATACAAACATCTATATCGCAATCATATTTTTTGTTTCTCAGTTCTTGTGCGTATATTTCAGCCATCGTCAAAGATTTAAATGACTTCATGTGTGTGATAGTTAAATCGCATCCATCATGCTCTTTTAAGTAAACAGTGTAAATAAACATACGATACCTCATTTATCTGGAAAGATATCATCACATTCTCGGACAGAATAAACACGGTTTTCTAACCCAGAAATCCGATTCAATGTTTTTTGACTAAGAATACCGTCAAAGCTGTTATCTTCAAGAATTGCATCTACAATTACAATCAAATCTTTTGCTCTGCGTCTTTCTCTTCTTGTTTCACCTAACTTATGCCACATTTTATAACCTTCGCAAGCGTTTTTATTATAAAATTCAGCATTATGTTCTAGGTCAAAAATTTCTCGTTCACATTTCTCAACAATGCCAACCGCTTCCAGTCTCTTGCTTTTTAATTCAGCTATGAAATCGCTTATTTGACAAATCCGATTTTTAACTCCTTGAATATAACTAGAATCATATTTAACGATTACCTTTTTATGTTCAGAAGGATTTTGTTGTGGACACGTCTGTGTTTGCGTTGTTTTAACAATTTCGGCTTTTCCTTCGATATGATAGCCAAGATTCTTAAAAGACTTCGGCATATTTAACATAAAACTACTTGCTTTGTCGTAAGTTTTGAACTGAATCGCTTCTTCTTTTGCACGAACCGGCTTTAACCCAGTAGAGGACTGTGCAATATAAAAATTTCCATTTGAAATAGTAAAAATTTTTATCACTCCTTTCTGTTTGTTTTCTGCTTCTAATTGTATTATAACAAAAAGAGTAGGGCTTGTCAATACCCTACTCTAAATATTTTTATAAGTACATTTTTGTTTTAGAATCTGGAAGGACTACTTTCGTAGTATGATTTTTCTTACTAATCTCTTCTTCAAGTAATGGTTTAAATTCTTTCTTTCGGTCTTCTTGTGAGTGAACCAAATAAATCTTTTCACATTCAATAGAGCTGTAATATTCCAATAGTTCAGAATGACTTGCGTGAGAAGAGAAGGAATTTAAAGAAATAACATGGGCTTTATTCTGAATCTTAAATCCATCAATATTAATAACAGGAAATTCCTTTTCTCTTTGAATCATGTATCCAACGCTACCATCGCCACCAGCGTATCCAACTAAGCAAATAGTGGTTTTTGGGTCGGATAACCATTTCTTTACATAAGCCGTACTTCTTCCTTTGAGCATACCACCAGATGCAACAATAATTTGTGGCGATGTATAATTCTGATATGCAAGACTATCAGTCCAGTCAGAAACCTTTACAACTGCCCCCCAAGAGAATACTTTATTCCAAAGTTCTTTATTATAATTTATACAGTCTTCAAACCGTTTTGAAATTTCCACTGATAAGATACCATCAAATACAATTGGCATTTTAAACTCTTCATCATCATGGAATAGTTCATACAGAATAGTTAAAATATCCTGAGAGCGATTCAAGCTAAATGCTGGAATAATTAAACGCCCACCGGTTTCATTAACCTGTTCAATAAGAGTTTTGATTTTTTCTTCATCTTTATTTCTATTTTTCTTATTATTAGTCTTTAACTGCATACCGTATGTACATTCACCAATCAACAGATTAACTCTGTTAATAGGTTCAAACGGGTCAAGATATGTACCTTGAATATTTGGGCTTCCTAGGTCACAACAATAACCAACTGTCTTCGTTACGCCATTATCTTTTACATAAAAAATAATTTGGCTTGAAGAAATGATGTGATTTGAATGGATGTATTGAAAAGACAGATTTTCAGAGATTTCAATAACTTGATTAAATTCACATTCTACAATATGGTTATAGGCAACTTCTACGTCTTCCGCTGTATAGGTGGGCTTGCCGCTTACGTTCCCCTTCTTTTTTAATAGTTGTTGATTCTGTTGCATAATCTTTGCAGAATCTAACCAAAGTAATTTAACAATGTCTTTTGAGTTTTTAGGCATATATACTACGCCTGTAAAGCCATTTGCAAAAGCCGCAGGAATATTGCCGGAATGGTCAATATGACTATGGCTGAGAACTATTGCATCAAGATGTTTAATTTTTAGATTTTTGATTATTTCAATATTATCTCGATAATCTTTTAAATCGTCTGAGCTTTGTTTCATTCCACAATCAATTAGCACTCTATCGCCGCTAGTAGTTACTAATTCAAAACAACTGCCAGTAACATCGTCAGTACTCTTCCCTAGACTATGCACATAGCTTCTTTTAATATTTGCCAATAAATAGTCAACTCATTTCTATAATAGTTAATTTTTCTTCATATCTTTAAGATATTGAATCATATAATCAATATTTTCCGTTCCAAGATAAATACCATCTGGAATTGCTATAACAGGATTAGGAGAAATATCTTTTATAGCCTTAAATAATGGCACAAATTTATCGAAATCCCATTTCGTCGGGTCAACTTTAATAACTACAACATCATTATCTTGCAATGATAGCTTATTTAGCGCAATCTCCATACTATTATTTTCGTCCATTTTAATCCACTCCTTTACAGTTATTCAAAACCGGTTCATTACCGGCATAATATTTTTCAATTCTTTCAATTACTTCGTCAGCGGTTAGAGACCCTTCAACAGAATCATTCACATCATCTGGAACAATACAACCCATAATCTCAATTAATCCTCTATTAAACCCAAAGCTACCATATCCACAGATAGCATCAAACAAATATTCACCATTCTCATTATTAACCACAATTTGCCATCCACCATCAATAGCATTTTCTTTCATTGTATGATAAATTGCACCAGTCGCAGTTACCCGCATGATTTTCTGTTGTTTGTCAAGTTCTGGCCAACGACGTTTGTAAGTATGCTTGATATTGTGTTCAGTTAAATATTTATCGAGTTTCTGCATTTCAGTCATAATCTTTAAACCTTTCATAATTAAATACAATGGTGTATCTACTATCTTTTTTGCAACCAGTCATAACGCGACCGCATTCAGGGCAAAAGTTAGAGGCATAATTAACAGTATGTCCACAGTTATGACACATCCATTTTTCTGTTTCCCCATAAGCATTATAAATTTCTTCCCAGTAACTATATTCACGATTCATAATTAACCCTCTTGTTCCAAAGAGCAATAGCATCAGTAATCACACTTTGATTTCTAGTTCTCGCACCACAATTCATACATCTGATATAAAATTTATTCTTATTTGATTTATTCAAAACCTTAACAGGCTCAATCCATTCTGAACCACAAAAGGGACAATCCAGCAGAAAATTATCAATAGTCATCGTTTTATCTCCTTTCTATCTATAAGTATTATAACATATTGGCAATCATTTGTCAAGACCAAATTTGAAAAACAATAAATACTATCTCAAATTATTAACTAAATATATTATATATTATTATTTATTATATTTAATTATATTATAAATAATATATTATTTAATAAATAAATATAATAATATTTTATTAAATTATTAAATATATATTTATATAATAACTATTATAATCAAATATAATATAATCTATATATTTATAAATATTATATATTAAATAATAATATTATTATATATACTAGTATTAGATATATAACAATAATTATTACTAAATAAAAATTTCATTTTAAGTCTTGACATGGTTTCAAAATCATGGTATAATACTCCTAGAAAACGAAGTGAGGTGCATAAATATGGCTACGAAAGAACAAATAGAAGAATGGAAAAGCATTGGACTATGTTCGCACTGTGGAAAGAATAGGGTGTCAGATGGATACCTTACTTGCCAAGAATGTCGAGACAGAGATAAAGCAAATCGTGAATACAAGCGGGAACATAATCTTTGTGTTAAATGCGGGAGAAATCATGCCGCTCCAAATCGCAAGTATTGTGACAGTTGTCTTGAATGGAGACGAGAAAGGTATCTAGCAGAGAAACAAGACCCAGAATATATTGATGCTATTAAACTAAGAGATAAGAGACGCAGGGAACAACGCAAAGAAAACAAACTATGCGTATGGTGCGGTAAACCTGTATTTGAGAACCATACACTTTGCTATGAATGTCTAACCAGTATGAGAAATAGAGCAAGAAGAAATAGAGTATTAGCAAAAGAATATAATGGAGAGTAATTATGGATTTAAAAAGCATTGATAACTTGGAACGGTATGCAAATAATATTCTGGATTTTACAGAGGACGAGGATTTAATGGTTGGTGCTTCTATGCTTCTGGAATCTATGAAGCATTTTAAGAGTTACTACTTTAAAGAGCATAAACGTAATCCTTCTGTTAAATTTTATTCTGATAAAGATATTGAGGCTATGTATGGCAAGAAGTGAAGTTGCAGAATGCAAATTACCAAAAGGCAGAAAATGGTCTGATAAAGAAGTAATTAAAGAAACTAGCCCATATTGTGCCAAATACGGTGGTCAACTTTATTGTCCACATGGTAAATACTGTTATTTCTATCCAATTGGAGAAGACCTGTACATTAAAGGGATGTTTAGCAAAGTAGACAAAAGTAAACAGGAAATTGTAGATATTCCTGTTAAATTGACGAATTATAAAAATTTAACAGGAATTGAAGCATGGAATCTTCTTTCCAAACAGGTCTTCACAGAAAGTATGATTTTAAATATCTGGAATAAATTAGGACTGCATTTGGGATTTACATATCCTATATTGAGAGACCTAAATTAAGGAGAAATAAAAATGTCTTTTTATTATGTAAAAAATAATTATTTTGTAGAGGAAGATACTTGTTGCGTCAACCCGGATGTTGGTATTTTTAGCGAAATTGGGATTGAAGATGCAAAGAAGAAACTTGTATCTAAATGTAAGGAAGATATTCAAGATGATTTAGAAAGAGGACAATCTATTCTTAACAAATATGATATGGAGCATCGTATGCTTATGGCTTTGCTTGATTTTTGGAATGCAACCAAAAAGATTAATGACGCAAAAGACACTGTTATCAGTAGACTAAATGAACTCGAAAAGAAAATGGAAGGTAAAACCGCAGAAACGCAACGTCTTATTGAATTGCTAAATTCTGATGATTTAGATGAAGTCCTAAAGGAATCAAAATACGAAGTGGTTGAAATCCCTATTCTTGATAGCTGTAGCGAAGAAGCATTAAAGGAGATTTATTAAGAATGAACGATAGTAGAGGGTTTGAGTTTGCAAAGAAAGCCAGTGAATTTAGTGATTACCCTACGTTCCACTTAGGCTGTTGCGCAGTTTATAAAAATAAAGTAATCGCAATTAGTTGGAATACTACTAAGACAAGCCCTCTACAAGAGTCTTATAACAAATATCGTGGCTACCCTATTCTTCCTAATAAACATGGTACTCATGCGGAAATCGCTTGTATCAACAAGATTAAGGATTTGGACGTTGACTTTAGCAAGGTCACGTTTTATATTTACAGAGAAACTAAAAAGGGTGAAATTGCATTGAGTAAGCCTTGTGGAGCGTGCAGTAAAGCAATTAGAGATTTGGGAATTAGGGAAATTCATTATACTGGTAATTTGAGTTATATTGTTGAGAGGTATTTGTAATTTTACGATTATTTTTTTTGTTGAATTTGAGAACAGGACTTGACAATTCTGTTCTCTTTTGCTATAATACTTATAGAAAGGAGATTTAATATGACCGTAATTGGAAAGAAATATATTTGTGATAGATGCAAAGCGGAAGCATTCGTTCGTTACATCGGAACAAAAGAAATGGATGGCGGTTGGACTCAGATTCAGAATTTTGAAAAGCCAGAGAACTGGACTTGGGAACATGATATTGGAGATTTGTGTCCTGATTGTTCAAAAACATACAAAGAGATGATTAAATCATTTAAGAATCTTGAATAAAATGTTAATTTGATTTAGGAGTGTTCGTAATGAAATCAAACTATAAATGCTTAGAAGCATCCGACGAATACGGCAGTCCAGTGAACTTTAGTATCCACAAAGAAAAAGAGACGAATCGTGTTGTGTTTTTCGTTGACGTTGAATGCCAAGAGGTTCATCTTACAGTAAAACAAGCGAAAGAACTTGCAAAGATGCTTCTGGACGCTGCAAAAGAATAATTTGATAAAATCAGAGATATTTAAGGAGATAATCATGGGCGTATTAGTAGACCGGGAAACGGCAAAGAAAGTCGAAAGAATCTTTGAACATCCAAACGAAGTTTATTCTGTGTACCTAAAATCGTCTGACGAAGCAGTCTGGCTCCAAGGAAAAGTTGAACTATACAAATATTTAAGAAGCTTGTAAAACTAAGTTCTACGGAGGAGATACATTATGAAAAAGTTCGTTGCTCTTTTTGAAGGTTGGAATGATAAGCACGACCATGAGTGTATGTGCTATGTTGTTGATGTAGATGATGACTTTGAAAGTATTTTGAGTGTTGAGGAACAGGCAGAAAAGATGGCTCGAAACGAGTATCCTCATCTGAAAAGTTTTGAGACGCTTTACACCAAAGAACTGCTTAACAGATAAAAGCTGAGATTTAAGGAGGCTTTCAAAATGCTATTTGAAAAAGGATTGTTTTCGGACTATTCAAAGCAAGAGTTAAAAGAAGTTGTTGACACTCTTAAAAAAGATGAAGAACTCGGACTTCTCATTCTCGGGATGAAAGAGATGGAACAACAGATAGAACAAATCCAAAGGCATTTTACATTCGATTGTGTGTCTGCATATAACTTCGCAAAGAAAGAGCTGTATGACGAAATTGCTAAACGGTATTTCGAGCTTGATAAAAACTAAGATTTATCATCAAAATATATGTAATATTGTTGCAAATTTATATATATTTATGCATTTTTGTTGTATAATCTGACGAAAATTGGAGACATTTATGGATGTTTTGAGTCTTTTTGATGGAATTAGTTGCGGAATGGTTGCAGCTGAAAGAGCTGGAATAAGAATTGATAACTATTACGCATACGAAATTGACCAGAATGCAATTAAGATTAGCAAAAAGAATTATCCGAGCATTGTTCATTGTGGAGATGTGATAACAGAAGATTTCACCAAATACAAAGGAATTGATTTGGTTATTGGTGGTAGTCCGTGCCAAAGTCTTTCTATCACCACTGGCGCAAACAGAACTAATCTTGATGGTAAAAGTAGATTATTTTTTGAGTTTGCAAGAGCGCTAAAAGAGTCTTGCCCAAAATATTTTCTATTTGAAAATGTTGCCTCCATGAATGAAGAAAGCAAGCATATTATTTCAGAGTGTCTTGGATGCGAACCAGTGTATATCAATAGCGAAAATTTTTCTGCCCAAAATAGACCAAGACTTTATTGGACAAATATTCCACTAAATAATGAAATTAACATTTGCAGTGATGTATTGAAGGATATTCTTGAAGATTCTGTTGATGAGAAATATTTCTATAATTGCGGCTATGACTTTCATGGAGAAGATAAACACGTTGTCGCTACGTTAAATGTGAATACGCATGAGATGCTAAAGCGAGTGTATAGTAAAAATTTCAAGTGTCCAACTCTAACGTGCGTACATGGTGGTTATCAACAGAAGAAAGTATACATCAACGGGAGATGTAGGAAATTAACTCCCGTTGAATACGAAAGATTGCAAACATTGCCAGATAATTATACCGCTGGTGTTTCTGATACGGCAAGATATACCGCCGTTGGTAATGGATGGACGGTTGATGTAATCGCTTATATTCTAAAAAATATTGCAGATAACTCTTGATATTTTATTCGTTTATGATATAATATATTTAAAGAAGGTGATTAAATGGTCGGATATTTTTACGATAAAGACGGATTTCCACATTACTATTATACACTAGATGAATTGCTTGATGAAGCAAGAGCGGTTCTGGGTGACGACTATGTTCGTGCTTTGCAGTCTGAAATGCAAGACGAAATTCAAAGTCAAATTGATGATTACGAACTTGAACATGAGGACGATGACGAGGGTGACGAATGATGCTATTTCGTAGTCTTGACGGTCACAATATTGTAAATATTTCAAAATGTGATTATATTATACTTGAGTACGATTATAGTGCGTCAAAATATAATGTTATGGCATTTTTTCAAAATGGCGAAGTGTGTATCTATCTTGGGACATATAAAGATAGTAAGTCTGCTAAGATTGCGATGAATTTTATTCAAAATAACAATAATTACAATTATAGAAAAGCTTGCGACCACATAGAGCTAGAAGAGCATAATTCTGACGGTTATATTTTTGACATGATAACTCAGGAAGAAGTTGATAAAGTGCTAGAATATTTTACGGATGAGGATGGCGAAGATGACTCGTAAACGCTTTGTTAAATTACTTATGTGGCTTGGTTATGATAGGAATAGTGCTAATTTATTTGCTACTATTGTGAATGACACATATTGGTTTTACTCATACCAAGATACATTTGAAAGGCTCATTCGTAATCTCATTACTAAATATGGAAGGATTTAACATGAAGAAGTGTATTGCTGTTTTTCTCGTAACGATTGTAATGTCTGTTCTTTGCGGTTGTAATAGACAGGTGATTGACCTGACCTATTCTTATGATTATGCCCAGATTAAAATGCCAGATGGCACGATTGTTGAGGGCAAACTTGATAGCTGGCGTGATTATGACGGAGAACAGGTTCAAGTTGTTATTGATGGCGTAACCTATCTTGTAAGTTCTATGAATCTTGTAATGATTTCTCATTAAAAAGGAGAATGGTTAATGAAAGTCAAGCTACTCACTCACACTAAAGACCCAGAAAAGACTGTTGCCGCCGCCGCCAAACTCTGTTATTCTAAGTCTGATATTTCAACCCTGATGGATGGTTTAACAGACGAAAAAGTTGCTAACTTTCTCGAAAAACTATCTAATCTAGGTCATTGTTACGATGGTAACACGGAAGTTCTTACAAAGGACGGATTTGTTAAGTGGCCGGACGTAGATGAAAACACGGAGTTTGCGGCTATTGACCCGAAAAGTCGAGATTTCGTAGGTTTTGAAAAAGCAACACAGTTGTTCAATTATGATTATGATGGCGAAATGGTAAAGATTTCTCACCATGATGTTGATTTGCTTGTTACTAACGGTCACAAAATTTACGCTTCTATAAGTAGGGGAAGCAAACTCCGTGTACACCCGGAATACTTTCTGATTCCAACTAATTACACTCTTAATACTGGCAAAAAGGTATGGGAAAGTCCGTTTAGACTTGTCTTGTCTGCTAAGAACAGTAATTACGAAGCGTCGAACGCCGACATAATCTATAAGCTATATGGTTTTTTTATTGGTGATGGGTACGCCTCTGATAAACTTGATAAATCAAGTATTCATTTCCATCTAAAGAAAGAAAGAAAGATTTCTTACCTAGAAAACCTTTGCAAAGAGATTGGTATTGAATTAAAATATAATGCTAACAATAAATACTCAATTAAAACTGATGAAATTTACGCTGGAAAATTCAGAAAAATGTTTTATAATGAAAAGGGAGATAAAACATTCCCTCTCTCCTTTTTGACTATGACAAGTTCTCAGTTTAATTGTTTTATTGATGGTCTTCTAAATTCTGACGGGCATTATTGTGGTCTTGGTAAGAATATGGAATATTCCACTTGCAGTATGGAATTAGTTGATAGATTACAGGCGCTGTGTTCTATCAATAACTCTAACTGCTCTTGTACGGTAGCTCATAATAGTGATGGGGTTCGCAGTAGTTGTTACCGGGTATACTTTTATAAAGAGAAATCTCTATTCCCAATGATTAACGATAGTAGAACTCGTGACCATGCAAACGCAAAGGTTGTAAACTACTCTGGTAAAGTGTACTGTGCTTCCGTATCTACTGGCCTTCTTGTTGTGAGAAGAAATGGTAAAGTATGTCTATGCGGTAATTGTTCGCCACTAGAGCACGCCTCTTTTACATTTGGCATTGAAGGCGTATCTCGTAGTTTTCTTGCCCAGATTTCACGTCATCGCATTGCCAGCTTTTCCGTTCAAAGTCAGCGCTATGTAGATATGGATAATGAAGACCATGTTGTTCCAAAGGAAATTTATGACGCTGGTTATTCCGCTGTTCGTCTATATGAAGAGTCCGTGAAAAACTCCTTCAATAATTATAATGAGCTAAAGGAAGAATTGACAAGGAAGTATATTGCAGAAGGTATGAAAGAATCTCCTGCGAAGAAAAAAGCGCAAGAAGACGCTCGTTATTTGCTTCCAGAAGCTTGTTGCACTCGTATGATTGTCACAATGAATGCTCGTGAACTAAATCATTTCTTTAATCTACGCTGTTGTAATCGTGCCAGCCGTGAAATTAGAGAAGTTGCAGAAGAAATGCTAAAACTGGTTTATCCTGTTGCACCTCATCTATTCAAGAGTGCTGGCCCATCTTGTGTTTGTGGCGCTTGCCCGGAAGGTAATATGTCTTGTGGCAAAGCAAAAGAAATGCGAGAAAAGTATAACATTATTAAAAATGGTGAGAATAATGGTTAAAGAATTTTGTATTCAGTATCGTATGTATACTGACGACGAAAAGCAATGTAATAATAATGAATTAGTGACTATCAAGATTAAAAATGGTGATGAAATTTCTAAAAAAGAAATTCTTGAATATAAATCTTATGAGTATGCTAGTATGTTACAAGAGCTTGGTTATCATCAAGTGTATCTAAAAGAATATATAGATTATGATATTGAAACACAAGAAAAGCGTGTAAAGCAAGCAGAAGAAGACTTGAAAAGAGCGAAGGAACTGCTTGAACGCAAGAAGCAATATGCAGAAATGAGCTATTATCATAGTCTTTGTGATTGGTTTTGGAGTGATTGAGGTGAATGAAATTGGTATTTTACAGTCGAGATTCTTGTTCTGATTTTGAAAAGAAACTAACGGAGCATGGTTATAAGAAGTGGGTTCCTAATAGTCGCATAGATGTATTTGATTATTCATATCAAAAGCGTTTTGATGATGATTTTGGCAAGAAATACTTTATTGACTTTCAGTTTTATAATTATATGAAGTATTATCACGACCACGGAATCAGCGTAAAAGCTAGTGTGACTTTTAATAACGACAACGAAGAACCGGGTAAACTAGATAAACCTGTTTGGCTAGACTTTGATTTTAATTCTATCGAACAGGCAGAGGCATTTGTTGAAATGATGTGGAAGGCTAGTAATAGTCAGTATTATGAACTATGGTCTGAATGTTGAGTAAAATTTAACAAGAGAATTTGAGCTAGGGTATTGACATCCTAGCTTTTTTTGTGTTATAATACTTGTAGAAACAAAAAGCACAGAAAAGGAGATAAATATGGCGAAACGCGAACATAAAACTCCAAAGAAAAAGTTTCATATTGGAGACATCACGAAAATTCAGGACAAGAATGGATTTCTTCTCCATATTGGCGATAAGATTAAATATGGAGAATATACTGGAAGGTTTCTGTTAAATTATGAGATGCCTTGTATCGCACCTGATTATTCTATGTGGTACGGCGATGATGAATTTAGTATGGATTCTTATGGAAAGTGTATTTATATTCCAGTAGATAATGGTGGAAAGATGAATCTCGAAATTATTGAGTCGATTGTTACGGAGGAATTTTATAATGATTGTTGCAGATAAGAAATACCTTGACAAAGAGGAAAGACTTTATCCTGATATGATTGTATTTGCAGAAAAGACACAGAGTTTTACTGCAAAGTGTGTTGTGTATGGCTCTTATCTAAATTGGAGTGCATTGCAGAAAGAATGTGCTGATATTGCGGAATTGTTCAAAAATCGCTATCCTGACAACTGTAATTTTTATGGAGCCTCTAAAATTGGAGACGATATGTATATTGTAGAAGAAACTGATAGAAAGCAACATAAATACTATTATCCGTATGTCTCTGATAAAACGGTTGTAAAAGGCAGTTGTTGCTATCTTGATTATGATAGCGCTGTTCTTGCAACCATTGCGATGAAGTATATGAACACTAAAAGTACCAACAAAGTTGCAGACATGGTTATGATTCTTGAGAAATTGATTGATAAGCCTATGGAGGAATAATGATGGTCGGTATGCGTGAAGCAAAACAGGAATACTTCGATAAAGAGAACACTGGTGTTTGGGATGTACCCAAATTCGCGGAAAATGTAAAAAATGACAAGAAGTTTGCAGAACAGGTTTATGATTATTATATCAGTTGGAAGACGCTTCTTGCTGAATGTCAGGATGTTGCAGATTCTAAGGAGTACGAAACTTTGTTTGGAAACCCGGATGTTTATAAGATTTCCGAGGATATTTATATTCTGAGTGATATTATTGCTGGTAGAGAATACTTTGTCCCGCGTGTCGTTGGTCGAGAGAAATGCAAGCCTGTTTGTGAGACTTTTGACGAAGCGCTTCTTTACGCTTTGGCAATTAAACACGTTAATGATGTTTTTAGTGTTGGTATCAGAGCGACAGACGCAGCAGAAATTCTTGATATGGTTGGTGATTAATTATGTGCGGAATTGAAGTCTGTGACCTGTATCGTAAAGCTAGAGGCAATCCAAGTCTTTCTGAATATGGTTTTATTCCTCACGATATTAGCGAAGACGGTTCTTTGTTCGTCGTAGAAGAGAATCATAAGATTTCTGAGAGCGGTTTCCATCATTGTTATTATCCGTATGTGGAAGGTTATCCAGCAGTATTCACAGAGTATAACACATTTGAGGATGCTGTATTAGCATCTCTTGCTCTTAAATTAAACGGATATCGTTCTTGTCTTGATGATGGTAGAGTATATTTTGCAAAACAAATTCTTTCGTCTAGGAGATACAACAATGTATGATTGGCAGAAACGTAAGCTAAAGCGTGAACTTGGCGACCTTTATGACACATTCTTAGATTATGAGTGTTATTTAGCTGGTGGTGCTATTACCTCTATTTTTACCAATAAGGATATTAATGATTACGATATTTTCTTTAAACACAAAGATGATATTGTTCGTTTTTTTCATAAAGAATCTTATGGAACAAATTTCAAAAGTGATTATGCTATTACCATTGCTAAAAATGGCAAAACTATTCAGCTAATTTATAAGCATGAATATCCTACTGCACAGGATGTGCTAAATTCTTTTGACTTCTCTGTGTGCATGGGTTGTTATGATTTTTCTACGGAAAAGTTCGTGTTAGGTGATACTTTTCTCGAGGATTTAGCAAGCAAGACTATTCATTTCAATCCAAAAACTGATTCTCCTATTATGTCTCTTATTCGTGTTAAAAAGTATATGAATAAGGGTTTTGATATTCCTGTTCCTGAGATGTTTAAACTTGGTTTCACTATCAGTCAGCAAAATGTGGACAGTTACGATAAGTTTCAGAGTCTTCTTGGCGGGATGTACGGAGAGAATTACAACAAGTTTGCAGAGAAGCTAAAGAATGAGGGCAAGCCTTTTGATTTAAATTATGTTGTAAGTAAGCTTTCCGAAATTGATGACGCAGATAAGAGTTGCGGATGTACAACTGAACTTGATTTTTCTGAAATGAATGAATCAGAAATTTCTATGGAGGTTGGTATTCCATTTGATTATTTTGAGTATGATGACGAATATTACACACTAGATTTTAAACTCCTAGACAAAGAAGACGTTGATAAATGTCTTTTTGCGAGAAAGAAGCTTATTGAAGAAGTCGTCAAACTTCCAATGACTGTTTATAAATGGATTGATGCCAAGAATCGTTGCAGTTTCTTTGATAGCAACTTTAAGTGGAAAGATTATGGCGAAGTAAAGACAAATGATTGGTTTGCATCTTCTCATGGTCTTCATTTTGTTACGGAGGATAAAATTTGGACTTGCTGTTATTCTAATAATTCAAATAAAGCTCTTGTTCGTGGCGTTGTGACTTCTTATGATGATTTTATTAGTGTTAACGATATGAATGTAAAAAATCAGGAAATGAAGCTAGAGCGTGTATTTGTAACTAATATCTGGAACGAGGAAGATATTCCAGAAGAAATTAAGAGTAAGAAAAAAGAGAAACAGGAGGATTGTCCATTCTAATGATTTATGGTATTTTAATTTGTGTTATTATTATCCTTATCGTTGTTATTCTAATCCAGCATTTTTCAATTCAGATTTCTACTGCTATGATTGCAGAGTTTGAAAAGTGGGCAAACCATTATGGTTATACTTTTCTTGACGCAGACCATAGTATTAAATATCCTGACACTGTAAACAAGATTAGTGGTGTTATTGAAGAAATTACTGATATTATCCAAAATGGATACGATGGCAATGGTGATAAGTAATGATTCAAGAATTGTGCTACTTTATGGTATTTGTCATAGCTCTTTTCTTTATGTTTGTTATTGGTGTTATTTGTGATTTACCAAAGCATTTCCCGAAAAGAAATAGGTTCATGACTTGCGCTCACTACTATATCTACAGGGTATTCATGGATGTAGTTAAAGAAAGAAAATTACAACCATATACGCTTGTAATGGGTTATAAGCAAATTATTAGTATGTTAAACGTCCAAGAACTAAATCTGAAAAATACTATTATTGACCCAAGCTGTTATGGTATTGCGGATAGCAGAGGATTCCTTTTAATCTACACTTATAAGCATTACAAAGGCGAAGGAATTTCCCGGAGTATACTTTATGAGAGTTTAAGAGAAAAAAATGGTTTAATTCTGTTTATTCCTAAAAGTTACAGAGACTATCGTAAGCTCTGTCGCTATTTTGCCGATATTGATATATCTCAGGAAACTAGTAATACCACAGCAGAGCAAATGGATTCTCTAAAATATCTTACTGGTTTAATTCATCAAGCACAAGACAACTCTACAAAGACCTTACAAGATTGCCAGTTAGAGATGGATAGGTATCTTGACGGAAAGACTCTAAAAGAAAGACGCAATATGTAAATCAAAAATAATTTTTACGCACAGGTATTGACAATCTGTGCGTATTTTGTTATAATACTTACAGAAACAAAAATACCAAAAGAAAGGCTGGTGTTAATATGATTCCTCCGAAAGAACTTGAAGAACGCGACATGAAACTTGATGAGCTTGAAAAGAAAATTGATAGTTCCATTAAAAACTATCATGGTTGGCATAAGTGGGAAGAGGCGATTATTGACGGTGAATATCCTGTAAATGTTAGAACCGCTATTGGACTGAAATATAGGGAAACTGGGTGGGATTATGTTTACCATATTACATCTTCTGAACATGGCGACCGTCCCGGTTTAACCCGCTTTATTTTTTCTACGGAAAGATTGGATTGCAAAGTAGTTGGCGGCTTTTATATTGTGTGAGGTGTAATATGGTCTATAATTGGCAATTCGTTCCACTTGATAAAGAGGTATATTGTGTTGGTTTTCGCTATGGCAGAACTAAACCTATTGTAAATCGTAAACCCACCCTTGGTGTCGTTAAAGATGATAACTGCTGGAGACGTTTTGTCCCGGATAAAGAAAATGAGTATACTATTGAATTGCGTCAATATGCTTCAAGTTATTATTTTACAAACACCTATGAGGAAGCAGTAAAAAAGTATAACGAATTGGTTAATGTGGTTTACAAGAAATATTATGATTTAACATACAAAATTGGTCAAAACTTTATTGGAGGTACACCTAGATGAAAAATGTTATAGACCCATCTAAAATTAAATTATGGAATGTTGAAATTAACTCGTTAGATATCTCTCGTTGGCGTGTGGATATGAGTTTTATGAAGGTCTGTGCGGATGAATGTCCTGTCAGTGATGACATTAGTTTTACAGACGAAGAGGGTAATTTAGACAAAACGGATATCGCAGAATTATATTGGATTTTGTTTACAGAGCCAGAGTATCAAAAGATTGCAGGTGTTTATTATGATAATAAACTTACTGCGCTTTGGATGATAAATCGTGACGATAGCACAGGTTATATTACTTGGGATGATTTAGGGGTTTTAGTTGTAAATTGTCTTGAGGGTATGAAGTATTCAAAGGAGAACATGAAAAATGAAAATTTTAATTCCGGGAAGGAAACCTAAAACTTATTCATTTATTTGTGAAAAATGTGGATGCTTCTTTGAGATGGAAGAATTTGAGCATGGTATTACAATCAAAGACAACAAAGCCTATGCAGCTTGTCCGTATTGTCATGAACTATGCTGGTGCTTTATTAGATTGGAAAATACAAGTTTTGTAAAATATAATTAATGTATGAGGTATTTATGAACAGTCTTGTTTTTACAACAGAAGCGCAAAATGGGTTTTATCCTACTCCAAAGTCTGTTGCATATCAGCTTTTTGATATGATTGATACTCAGCCTATCCGTGAGGTTCTTGAGCCATCTGCTGGTAAAGGCGATTTACTAAAAGCATTTGGCTGTTACAAGAATGAAAAATATCAAGAATCTCTTACAGAAAAAGGTGTTAATAAGAAAGACTATAATAACGCTTCTTGTAATGTTGACGCTATTGAATTTGACCCTAACCTTCGTGGCATTTTGAACTATGAATTTTGTGGTCAACGTGTTCAGGAATTTAACAACAAGATGTATGAAATTAGTCAGAATCGCCGTTATCTCTGGAAAGAAGATAATTACGAGGGGTTAACTGACGAACAGATTGCAGAGCTTAAACAACTAAAAGAAGAGGTAAAAGAACGCTCCACTTATGTCCATGTAAAAATTGTTCATAATGATTTTATGACATTTGCAAGCAAGAAGCATTATGACTTAATTCTTATGAATCCACCTTTTGCAAATGGCGATGAACATTTGATGAAGGCGATTCAGATGCAACAAGAAAATGGTGGAAAAATTCTTTGCATTCTTAATGCTGAAACCCTGTTGAATCTGTATTCTAACAAGCGTAAATTCCTAATGAATACACTGAATGACCTTGGAGCAAAGATTCAGTTTGTAGATAATGGATTCAGTGATGCAGAACGTCAGACAGATGTTCGTGTTGCTTTAATTTATATTGATATTCCAGAGCCAGAACATCACAGTGAGATTTATGAAAAGTTCCAGAAGGCAAAAGAATACAGGGAATCGACAGGAGAAGACTCTTCTAAGCTGACGACTACTAATTTCCTAGAAGATTTGATTGCTCAATATAATGAGGAAATGGAACTTGGTCTAGCTCTTATTGATGAATTTAACGCTCTGCTTCCCTATCTGAATCGTAACGTTGTTGGGGATGCCGGTAATTATTCTAACCTTTCCTTGAAAGTTGGAAATGAGGCTGTTGGCTATATCTGTTCCCCTAAGAATAAGTTTATCAATCTAACACGTCATAAGTATTGGACTTCTTTATTAAACAACGAAAAGTTTACAGGAATGTTAACAAAGAACTTGAAAGATAAATACTCTTCAATGATTAGTAAATTTGCAGAATATGATTTCACCATGTTTAACATTCAAACACTAATGAATGATATGAACTCTGGTTTGCAAGATGGTATTGAGAAAACCCTTCTTGACCTGTTTGAGAAATTTTCTTTCAAGCATACTTATATTGATGGAGCAGATAAAAATATTCACTATTACAACGGATGGAAAACTAACAAAGCACATATTGTAAACAAGAAGGTTATTCTTCCTTGTAATGGTGCTTTCTCAGATTGGAAATGGGATAAACAGCCTCTTAATGTTTACAATTGTGTTGAATTGCTTTCTGATATTCAGAAAGCCTTAAACTATCTGGATGGTGGTAAGACAGAAGAGGTGAATCTTAATGCAGTAATTACAAAAGCAAGAGACGAGTGCAATTACAGAAAGATTGAAACAAAATATTTCTATGTGTCTTTCTTCAAAAAAGGAAGTATGTGGCTCGAATTTAAAGATATGGATTTGCTGAAGCGTTTCAATATTTACGCGTCTCGCCATCTTGGATATTTGCCACCTACATACGGAAATAAGCACTATAACGATATGACAGAAGAAGAGAAGCAAGTTATTGATAGTTTTCAGGGTGCAGATGATTATGAAAAGATTATGTGTAATCCTAGTTATTATCTGAGCACAAATACAAATCTGTTACAACTTGGTGAATAATATGATTAGAAAACATGAATTTAAAGACATCTTTCTTTCTGACTCTGCCATTATCTGTCATCAAGTAAATTGTTTGGGTGCAATGGGCGCTGGTATTGCAAAACAAATGAAACAAAAATATCCAGACAATTTTGACTATTATAAAGAATTATGTGATGAATTTTCATATAGACCAGAACTTTTACTTGGGCAATGTCAATTAACTATGAACTCTGATGACACTATGCCGTTACCATATACACGTTATATAGCAAATCTGTTTGGGCAAGTAGGATATGGCAGAGATAGGCAACAAACAGATTTAAAGGCGCTGTTTCAGGCATTTTTAAGTCTTAGAGAACAGAGTAAACTTATTGACAAGCTCACCATTGCAATTCCTTATGGTATTGGATGTGGTCTTGGTGGCGCAAATTGGAATGATGTTTACAAAATCATTGAGAAAGTTTTCAAGAATGACGAGTATTCAATCGTAGATATTTATCAATTGCAAAAATAATCCTGCTAAATTTTAGGATAGGTCTTGACGACCTATCCTTTTTGTGTTATAATACTTGCAGAAGCTAGAGATAAACAAACGGAGGTATCAAATATGTATTTGAATTATAAGAAAGTACAAGAGTATATGGATAGAAATATTGAAGACGTGTTCTCTTTTCATTCTGTCACAGTTAAAAAAGAAGACAGTTTTCGTTCTACCAAGTTAAATATTTCTGATGGTTGTAAAGAATTTTATATTATCTATTCTGACGATTATGCGAATGTATTTCTTGGTATTTATGAAACTATCCCCTATTGGTATTCTAATATTGCAGGAATTGTAAAGAGTTATATTGACAATCTTATCTCTGTTGGTAATATGGAAATTGAAATGTACGAGCGTACTATCAAGGAATGTGAACAGATTTCGGAGATAAATAAACCGAAACACAAGAAAGGTGTCACATATTGGGATGATACTGAAAAGAAAGTAAACTATTGCAACGCGCAATCTAAGATTTGTGATTACAAAAGAAGAATCAAAGAAGTAGAACGCACAAATGAACGCGCAAAAGAGTATACTATTAATGATTTTGTGTATCATAACCCTAATACAGACCACAATACTTCTTTTCACATGAGAAAAATTTCCGTTGGTGAAAATATAGAATCTTTGGGTAATTTTTGGAATGTAACAAAACGGAATATGAGGTAAACATTATGATTAAAACTATGTTTAATGTCGGTAACGACGGTACTTGGGACTTCATGGTTATGTCTGCACAGGATGCAGAAAAATTTATTCGTGAACCACATAATCGCAGAATTGCATTTATTTCTATTACGGAAGCACACGGCTATCATATTGATTTTGATAAGTCTTATGATAAAATTGATTTTCTTCCTCTTAAATTTGACGACTGTACAACTGATATCGAAGGTGTTTGTATTACGAAAGAACAAGCTGTTAATATCGTAAGGTTTATTCTGGATAATAAAAACAAGGTTGACTGGTTCTGTTTCAACTGTTCTGCTGGTGTTTCTCGTTCTTCCGCTGTATGTGCTGCTGCTATGCGGATTCTTTGCAACGATGATAGCCCTGTATTCAAGGACGGTTACTTCTGTCCGAACATGACGGTTTACAGAGAAATTCTCAACGCTTGGGTAGATATTATTTCTGATGAAAACGAAAAAATTAGCATTGACCATTGGAATTTTTGGGATGCGGAGGACTAAGGATGACAAGAGATGAGGTTTATAGTTGGTGGACACCAGAACAGCTTATGTATGGCTGTGAACGTCTAGTTGCTGATTTACATAGCTACGGTTCTGAACCTATCTTTTTTGGTGAAGCTGTTACTGATTTCTTTATTGCTTTTTGCAATGAAGGCGGCATTGATACAAAATATAAGGACTACAATGATACTTCAAACGCACGTCAGGAAATGTGTTATGAATATATCCAAGAATGCAGCGATTATTTTAACTTTGGTAGCAAGAAACTAATTAACAAACTAAATCATATTGTCCATACAAGTGATGGAGAGAAAGCAGAACTTGCACAGAGTTTACTTGACAGCCTAAATAAATTCGCAAATACGGAAAAGCAAACTAGGATTAGAGAAAAAATTATTGCGGCATATAAAGAGCTTGGCGAGAAGATTCCAAAATAACACTTGACGAATCTGGTTTTATATGATATAATAATCATGATAGGAGATATCACAATGTTTGACTATGATATTCAAACTACACTTATTACAGGCGTTCGTATTAAAGCTGAGAGTGGAGAACAGGCTCTTAAAATTGCCGAAAAGATTCCTACAAATAGTCCTGAGTGGACGCGGTATTTTTCTATTATTAACTCTAAAAGTGTAGAGGACGAAGCAAATGACGATTGAGGAAAAATATAGACGTGCTATTCTTGCGTTACAAGCTATTTCCCAATATCATGCTGGATGGGATGAATGGTCGCAAGCAGAAGGTTTTTGTGATGTAACACAGTGCGCCGAAAACACTCTAAAGCGGTTAGATGAGCCTATTTATATGCCAAATTATTTGGCAAAGAGAGGTTGGTCAAAATAACCCAAAGAGAAATCAATAATAAAATTGGAGGTTTATTTATGGGTGCAGCGATTTCAACTTGTGCTTTTCTGTTGCTTGCATACGAATGGAATAGTAAGTTTTTAGTAGCTCTTGCATTTATTATTGCTCTTACTGGTGCTTGCACAAATTTTAACATCAATTATAAGTGAGGATTACAAAATGGTTGACCCAAAACAGGATGAAATTGAAATTGGTGACGAAATTCTCTTAGTAACTGTATTTAAAGAAAAAGCGCATTGGAGTAAGCATACGGTTGTAGGAGTTACGCCTTGCATGGTCAAAATTGCACCACCATGTAACTGGAAAGGAGAGAAAAAAGGATACTCCCTTGTTGGCCCAGATAGATGTATTGTTGTTAAAAAAGGAGAAAAGTAAATGATTAATTTTCTTGAAGAAACTTTGGATATGCTAAAGGATTGTGGTAAGACGGAGGACGATGTTCTTTGGGTTGGACGCTGTGAAGATTGGGCATCTGACTACCCTGATGTAAAAAATACTTGGGAGTGGTTTAAGTCAAAGGCTAATTTCGAGTACGACAATGGATATGGTGGGGCAGAAATTCCGCTTTCGCTTGTAGTAGTCGGCAAGGATTTCTGGCTTGAACGTCATGAATATGATGGGTCTGAATGGTGGGAATATAAGAGAATGCCTACTGAACCACTTGAAACTAAAGACTTTGGTTTACAAAGGGCAAATATTTATGACTAATGAAATTTGGTGTGTAACACAATACGACGATAGTAATTTCAACTATCCTCCTATGTTTTTCAGCAGTCAATTTGATGCAGTAGATTATATGCTGAAAGACATTAATGAATATGTAGACGGTGAACTGCCATTCAACATCAGAGTAGATAGATATACTGCTACTCTTGAAACTAATGATTTCTCACATTGGTGGTATATCAGTAACGTAACAGGACAAATTGAGGATTTAAAAAAATGATTTATACAGTAACTCTTATGGATGAATTTAAAGATGAAAAGAACGCCCGTTTCAGTTCTCCCGTTTCTCATAAAGCGATGTATTGGATGGCTGATTCTGATTGGACTGCTGGTTATTTTACAAATCTCGACGATGCTATCAGTGCCGTTAAAAATAATGAGCTGGATGTTTTTGAACATTGCTATAACTACGCCGTTATCGAAGCGTTTGATGAAGGTTTTTATCCTATGCCTGAGATGAAACAGATGTGGTTTAGATATGACAAGCAAACAGATAGGGCATATGAAATTGAACCGCCTGTCTATAATAAAGTTTACAAATATGCGTTTTAACTGTTGACATATCTCTGTGGTTATGTTATAATAATTATAGAAAGCGAGGTAATTCAAATGATTATTGATTGTAAGTCTATCGCACAAAAATACAAAGATATGGCGAAAGTAAAAATCAATCGTATGTGGAACGAAAAAATTATTCCATGTCTTTACATTGTTCAAGTTGGTGATAATCCAGCTTCCAACGCTTATATCCGTGGGAAGCTAAAGGATTCTGAGGAAGTGGGTATTCATGCAGAGCTTATTAAGCTTCCAGAGAATATTACCGAGGAACAAATTCAGAAAGAAATTGATGATTGTCAAGATACCTATATGGTTGATGGATTTGAATATGTATGCTCTGGAATTATTCTACAACTTCCTGTACCTGAACATATCAATGTAAAGAATATTAACATTCCTGATTGGGCTGACGTGGACGGATTTAACAAAAATTCTGAATTTTATCCTTGCACTCCGCTTGGTGTGATGAAGATTTTTGATTCAATTGACTATGACCTTGATGGCAAGAATATTCTTATTTTTGGACAGTCTGACATCGTTGGTAAGCCAATGGTTGATATGCTTCTAAGGCGTCATTGCAATATCTTCTCTGTAAATAGCACAATTGAAACTTATACAAAAGAAGAACTTATTTTGCGCTCTGACGTTATTGTTACCGCCGTTGGTTGTATGGACTTCTTAACTCCTAATATGATTGATGGTAAATGGAGTAGCGATATTAGCGGTTATAGAAACTCTGGCTCTTGCCCTGAACTAATCATTGACGTTGGTATCAATTATGGAGACGATGGCAAACAGTATGGAGATGTATCAGAAGAGCTACGCTCTGACAAATATAATTACTGCTTTGATATTACTCCTAGAATTGGTGGTGTCGGTCTAATGACTCGTGCAATGCTTATGTGTAATACAGCCCATGTTTTTACAAAGTAAGGTTGTTATGGTTATTTTCCGGCTGATTATGCTGGAAAATTATATTAAATAGTTGACAAGTGGTTTAAATTGTGCTATAATAAACTTAGGATGAAATAGGTGATTAAAATGAACACAAAAGTATCTCGTTATCAGCTTCTTTTTAATGACGAACGTAATGAATTGAAATTCAAACAGTTCAATGAAGTTATGTTTCAGCTTCAAAGGGAAATGGTTCAGGTTGCGAACAGAGCCACGCAAATTCTTTGGGAAGATATGAATTGGTCTAATGATGTAAGAGTTAAAACTGGTTCTTATCCTACCAAAGAAGAGGTTACTGGGCGTTACGGATGCTCTGTGAGAAATTTTATATATCGTACTGTTCCGTATGAGTATAATAATACCGGGAATATTGCAACTATATTACAAAGCGTCAACAAACGTTTCTCGCAGAACAAAAAAGAAGTAATGCAAGGTAAGCGTTCCATTGACTCTTATAAATCTACACTTCCTATTGCAGTCCATGGCAACAGTATTAAGATTGAAAAATCTGGAAACAAATACATCGTTTCTTTATCGTTACTTTCAAATGATTACAAGAAATTGCTTGGAGTAAAGAAAGGTCAGA
>OGLN01000485.1_pt1 | contig 32375 bp, 28 predicted proteins | sample 1572641 | NCBI WGS metagenome assembly OGLN01 (sample SAMEA2581903, study PRJEB24529) | metagenome | biome: Human gut stool | place: China | collected 2011
CCCCACCGTCTTATGCTTTTCGCAATTGATAATCGGGAAAGGACTTCCGTCACCAGCCAGCAAAGAGCTAGAAAAGACCCTTTCCTTTTGTAGTTCATACAAAGGTTCCAGCATCTCACATGTTGCCTGATGCCAATCATCCACAGTGGCTGGAGCCATCGGAAGACCATCCTGTTTCATCTTCTTTATCTGTCGATTGAACGGCTGATGTAGCACAAACTTTCCTGTTTCTATCTTAGCAATCAACTCTGGAGTAGCATAACTCTTCCAAAAGAGACCTTCATAGCAATCCGCCTGTTCTGTCGGACCATCCGGATCATCCTTTCTCCTCACAACCGGACGAACGACTGGTTGGACAACATATGGTGCAGGAGCAGGCAGAACAAACTCCTGTACATCTTTGCCCACCACGTCATATTCATCCTCATGTCCTTCATAACAATCAGGCCAAATCACTTGTTCCACTAAGCGAGGCAAGCTGGCCGGAAGTTTATTTCTACCATGCCCTTTCTTCTGACCATCGCTCTTCAACAGTTTAAGGGTTTCCTGCTTTTGCCTGTAATCACGGCAATAGTCACGACATCTCTCAAACTCCTTCTTGGTTTCTGGAGTGAGATTCAAAGATTGCATTGCTCGCTCATACAAACTTTCACGTTGCTCTGGGGTAAAGACTATACGCTCACGTTTTTGAGTAAACAACATCCGCACAAGCGAGGCTACCTGATCTGTCTTAGCCTTGTTCTTGGCTTCTGCCTTTGCAAGTTTTTCCTTAATTTCTTCCTTTAGAAGCGTTTGCGTTTCCTCGGCAGCCTGCCGATACTTAGCAAGCAATTCCTGACCTTTTGCCGAATCCTTGTCCATCACAGCTATAAAAGCTTGAAGGAAGGTCTCAAACATGTCAGCCAATCTTGTCAATGCTGTTTTCTCTGTTTTTGCTCGAAGTTCAGCTATGCGCTTGTTTGCACGCTCCTCTATATTCTGTACTATGGTGTCTGCCTTCTTAACTATCTCCTTCTCACGGGAATCAAGTTCCTGCTTACGAGATTCCAAAGCTTTCTTTTGCTCTGCAAGTTCTGCTTCCACCTCTAGCCTGATACGTTCTTTTGCAGCAGCAACCTGTCGAGCCACTTCTTTGTCAATCAACTGTTGACGAGAAGCACGCTCGGCATCCAATGCGTGTTCTGCGAGATCTGCTCTTTCCACAGCAGTGGCAACCTGACCTCGCACATTGGCATATTTCTCTGCCAAAGACGCACTTTTCCCTGTATTTTGTTGCTGTTCAAACATATCGTTTACCTTATTGTTTACCATACAAAGGTACTAAAAATTATTGAGAAAAACGAATATTTTGATTGATATTTACGCCTAAATATCAGCTATTTACGTTAATAAAAACTAATAGAAAAACTAGCTCTCCTATGGTATTTCTTCATACCATTTTTCACCCAAAATCAAGAGGGTAAATTCATCTGGGGTTAATGTTGTTGTACGATTATCATCATTAAAATGAGGCATTTGGAAACGCCCCTCGCTCAACTTTCTTACATAAAGAGTCAGTCCATCGCTCTCACGATGCAAGACCTTAGCAGTCTTGCGAGTCTTACCTATAAATATAAAGGCTTCATCTTGGGTGAGGTAACGGCCGAACTCCTCATTCACGATTCCTTGGAGTCCCTGAAACTGCTTGCGCATATCGACTGGCTCCATGCACAAGTAGTACTTCAGGTCATCCGTCAACTGACAAACTCTAGCCATAAGCCTACACAGTTATACTAATGTAGGCTCGAAGCTGTTCGATACTGATGTCAGCAGGGAGAATTAGTGTCACACCATTGGGATAGCTTAATTTTAAATAAGAATTGCGACGGTTGCGAACTTTTGCAGACTCACGCATCTCCTTCGCCTCATTGTCGCCGATTACAACCTCGGCGAACTTTGGCTTGCTGTTTAATTGTTTCTTGCCTTGTACCATAATTTGAATAATTTAAATTCACGGTGCAAAGGTACGAAACTTTATCTAGGCACACAATACGGCATTCACCGAATACTTACGTTGCATCCAGCTATCCGATAGCCAACTATCCATATTCGGGCTTGACCCTTTACTTTGATGTAACCAAGGGAGGATGGACTTTCAGAAACAGTCTGTATAACGGCGTAGGATATAATGGCTGGAAAGCCCACGACAATCCTTTTCTGATTCGCCCGAAGAAGGATGGAATCTTCAACATGTCGCAGTTGGAGTATGAACATAAAGGTGGAAAATATTTTGCGGGTGTTGCCGTCCATACCCGTCAATATCCGATCAACGAGGATGGCGAAATGGTTTCTGCCGATGAATCCAAGGGCAAAACAACCTGTGGCTGGTGGATTTACGGAGAGCAGAGTGTATGGAAGGCTGGCGACAAGAACATTTCGTGCATGATGCAGTATTCAGAGAACACCAGTCATCAGAATGCCTGCTACCGATACGCAGAACTGGGCGGTGCCTATCAGGACGAGAAGAACGAGTGCGGTCTGTCGGGCCAGTACGCCCGCTTCCAGCAGGGTTCGGAATATTCACTGGAAGTAACGTGGAAAAGACAGCTGACGGAATCCATTTCCCTTCAGCCATCGTTCCAGTACATCAAAAACGACAATGGAGATTTCACGGCACTCAGTGCCCGACTCTATGTCAGTTTCTAAAGGAAGAGAAAATATAAAAGAAGGAAAGGTATGGCATAAAGTCTATCCTTTGCGGTTTTTAGGCACGGATTACACGGATTTTTTATGAGAGATGATAATCGCTTTACTTATATTAGCGCCATAAATCCGTGTAATCCGTGCCTTATCTATACAAAGAAGCTTATACCACACTCTCCTCCTTTTTAGTAAGTTATCCTTTATGAGCAATTTACTTTTTCATAACAAAGTTTTACTAAAAACATATTAAAACATTCTAATATTCTGCAAAACAACATCAAATTCTCATTTTTTGTAATATCTTTGCAGAAAATTAAAACATAATTATGATGATATTTACCAATACACTTATATCGAATCAAACTGAATGTAATGTCCCCCATTACATCCTCAACTGTAATCTTCGGAAATAATGGTTATCGCTGTATAGATAACATATTATTAACGAATTAAAAATTACATGGGCTTAATCATATTATATTTTTTAGGTGCTCTGTCACTTTCCTTTTTATGCTCCGTCCTTGAGGCGGTGCTACTTTCTACTCCGATGTCGTTTATCTCGATGAAGGAGAATCAAGGCAACAAGACAGCCTCGTTGATGAAACAGTATAAGAACAACGTAGATCGTCCTGTGGGAGCCATTCTTTCACTCAACACCATCGCCCACACCATCGGTTCTGCCGGCGTGGGTGCCGAGTCTATCAAGCTCTTCGGCGAAGAATACTTCGGTGTTATTTCTGCCATTCTCACCTTGCTGATTCTGGTGCTTTCAGAAATCATCCCGAAGACCATCGGTGCTTCCTATTGGCGTTCGCTGGCAATGCCATCTACCAAGATTATCCGTGTGCTCATCTTCATCACCTACCCCCTGGTGCTGCTCTCGGAACTCATCACTAAGGTATTTACCCCTAAGAGTCATCAGGCTTCCATGAGCCGCGAGGAGGTTTCGGCGATGGTAGATGTAGGAACCACAGAGGGCATCTTCCGTGAATCAGAAAGCAAGATCATCAAGAGTTGTATCCGCCTGGCTGGTGTAAAAGCCAAGGAGGTGATGACCCCATCCATCGTGGTAGAATCAGCCTGCATGCATCTTACCACCAAGGAGTTTTATGAACAGAAAGAGTGGAAATTCTCGCGCATTCCGGTGTATGATAATAACAAGGATTACATCGTGGGATATGTACTGAAGGATATGGTTCTCAAATCAGTATCCGATGATGACTTCCAGACCAGATTATCCGAGTTGATGCGCCCAATTCTTTCCTTCAGCGAAGATGAATCACTATACCTGATATGGGAAAAGATGCTCGAAAAGCGAGAGCACATCTCCATCATTGTGGATGAATACGGTTGCCTTCGCGGTGTGGTTTCTATGGAGGACGTGATAGAAACGATGACAGGCGTGGAAATCGTAGACGAAGACGATGTGGCTGTGGATATGCAGGCCTTGGCCAAGGAGAAATCGCGCATAATGATGCAGAAAAAGAAATAAAAATGGCTCAGGAGAAATTGTCTATCCACGGACAATCTCCCCTGAGCCATAAAACTAAAGAAATTACTTCTGAGACACCTTCACTCCCGTAATGCAGCTCTTGAAATCGCCTGCCTTCTGGAGCGGGAACACCAGCGTGCGCTGATAGTGCATCTTGGCAGAAGGATTATACACCACAGGCTGCCAGGCTGTAGCATCGCTCTTCTGGAAAGTAGCCAGGTCTTTCTGCTGCATTGCATAAAGGGTGAGCGGACCCAACTCCTCGCGCAACTTGCCATCTACATAAAGACAGGTCTTCCTGTTGTCGCCCGTAATCGCCAGGGTTACCTTCTTCCCCTTCTCTACCCTGTAGTTGAACTTGTTGAGATAACCCTCGTGGGCAAAACCAAGCAAGCCGCTTTCCGGGTCGGCAAGATAGAAGGTGGAGTTATCGGATGAGAACAACACCGTGCCCTTCGGCTCATCAGCTCCCTCGATGGTAAACTCCACCCGATAGCCATAACCCACTTCCTGCTCGCCCGTAGTCTGACCAGGGTTCAATGTCTCTATTCTGAGCTGCTTGCCCTTCTGCCAGCGTGCCGCCTCGTTTACGGCAGGCGCCTCGCTGAGCGCAAGGCGAAGACGATTGAAATCTTCAAAGGAGAAAGAGGTGGCTGCACCCGTCCAGCACTTTGCCGACAGCGTCTGCAGGGCAGGGAACAGTCGGTCGTGAATATCCTTCACCGTAATGCCGTTGCCCGCATGGTCGTTCCATACGGCAAACATTCCGCCGAGAATGGCTGAGTCGTTCTCATCAAATTTCTCGTTGCCAATCTGCGCTGGAGTCCACGAATCGTAGAGATACTGGCAATTCAGATAATCGTAATAATAGCCCGCTGCCGGAACGATGTAAACCAATCCGTCAGGAATGCTCACCAGTTTGTAGCCCTGACGCTTCATCTCCTTCGGGTCAGCATAACCATTGTACCAGCAATGCATCATCACGTTCTCTGACTTCACCTTGGTGTCGCCCTTGGCATGGGTAAGCGCACCCCAAACGGCAGCCTGCTTGCCAAACGACTCCACATATTTAATATAATGGTCGGTGAAGTAGCGGAATTTCTCCACCACTTCTTTTTTGGCGTTGGAATATTCGTCGGTTCCGATGTGAACTATCTTGCCTCGGAACACGGGGTTCTTGCCCTCCAGATACTCCTTGAAGAGCCCATCCACAAACTTGTAGGTCTCGGGATTGAAGAGGTCGAGATGATCCATGCCATATTCCCTGGAACCGATTTCCGGCTTGTAATGGGTGAAGGCGAGTGAATGGGCAGGCACATCTATCTCGGGGATGATGTTGACGCCATACTGCTCTGCCAGCTTCTGGAGTTCGATGAACTCAGCCTTGGAGTAGCTGCCATCCTTAGCCGTGAGTCCCGGATAAGTATCGCATTCCAGTCGGAAGGCTGCCGGGGTCTTCGCCCAGTCGTTACCGAAATACTGTCGGAATCCATTATCGTTGAGATGAATCTGCAGAGTGTTCATCTTGTAATAAGACATCATCTTGACCAGCGAGCGCAGATAAGACATCGGGATGAACTTTCTGCCGCAATCCATCATGAAGCCTCGCAGCCCGTAGGCAGGCTTATCCTGGGTAGAACCCTTAGGCAGCACGAAACCAGCCGAGCGCTGCTGCTCTGAAAGCTGCAGTACGGTGCGGGTACCCCATACCAGTCCTTCTACCGAAGAAGCCGTGATGGTAGTTACGTCGCCGATGGTGAGGCGATAGCCTTCCTTGCCGAGCAGTCTGGCTGATTTTCTATCAGACTGAAGCACCAGCACGATGTCGCCGGCAGAAGGTTTTCCCGTCTTAGGCGTGAGCGATTTTCCCACCAGGTCATGGTAATCGGCAGCAAAGAGTTTCGCCACATCCTGGGCGTTTTTTCCGCCCTTCACCACATATTTGCCCGATGGGGTAAACATTCCCTCAGCCCCACTCCATTGCTTGAGCTCAGGGATTACAAAAGGTTTTTCGTTGACCGTTGCCCAGCCACACGAAAGCACCAAAGTGCAGCAAGCCGTCAGCAAGAGACGCTTGCAGTCATATAGGTTTTTCTTCATACTTTTCCGTTTTATGTTATGAGTTAAATATTTCATTATCAATCATGGATGCTGTAATTAGAACATCTCATAATCAACTGTTGATGTTGTTATTCACACCATTTTTTATCTTATAGTTGTACCTTAACAGCCTTTCCTTCATATTCCACGCTCTTACTTGCCTGCATTGCTTGATCGCCTGCGCCGCTATCAGCCCCCACTAGCACGATGTGGAATCTGCGATGCTGAAGCATTCCCTTGTAACTACCCTTGCGTGGGGCGATGCTCAAGGTTCTGCCAGCTTCATTCCAAACAAACTGGATTTCAGAGAATTTGCCCTTCTCGTAGTTGTAGTTGTCGCCCTCGTCCTCATAGAGCGTAAACGTTCCATCAGCACCAGGATAAACACGGATTTCCAACTCATCCCAAGGCTTCTCTGAACTATACTGCACTTCAGGACCGAATGGCAGGATGGTACCAGCCTTGATGAATACAGGCATGATGTCGATAGGACAGAGGCGCTGGATATCCTGACCACCATCATACAGGGCATTGCTCCAGAAATCATACCATTTATTACCCTTTGGCAAGTAAACATTCACAGGCGCAGCAGCCTTCCTTACATCAGGATAAATGGTATGGCCCTTCTTGGCCTTATCCTTCCAGGTGTATAAAGGATCGGTTACCGGCTTCACCAGGATGTTGCGGCCAAAGAGATACTCATCGTTCAGGCGGGAAGCCTTCTTGTCTGCCGCATAATCCATTACCAGGGCACGCATCATGCTTCCGCTATTCTGTACACAGTCGCCAGCCGTACTGTAGATATAAGGCAAAAGGCGATAGCGCAGCTTGATGGCCTTAATCATAGCATCATAAGCCCAGTCGCCCTGCTTTCCGAATTCATACAGTTCGCTTACCATCGGCGAAGAACAGTGGTTGCGCATCAATGGCATGAAGGTTCCCCACTGCATCCAGCGGGTCTGCAGTTCCTGAATGGCTGGATTCTTGGCGTTCTGTTCAAACTCCCAGTAGAAGAAGCCGCCCAGGTCGGTGTTCCAGAACGGAATGCCGCAGAGCGAGAAGTTCAAGCCCGAAGGAATCTGGTTCTTCATCTCGTCCCAGGAAGCCACCACATCACCGCTCCAGCAGATGGTGCCATAATGCTGAATACCGAAACTGCCGCTTCGGGTCATCTGGAGCGAACGCTTTGTGTTGACCTTCATCGCTCTCTGGTGCTCGTAGATGCTCTTGTTGTGCAACAACGGGAAGGCGTTCTTCACTCCCAGCCATGAACCGTCGTAGGTTTGATAGTTCTCATCGCCCGGCTTCTCAAAATGGTCGGGCTCCGTAGAATCAGTCCACCAGGCATCGAAGCCCATCTGGTAGAGATGGGTAAGATACTTCCAGTAGAGGTCGCGCGCCTTCGGATTGAACACATCGTATGGCATTACGCCACTCTTTCTTGGCCACGTTTCAAAAGGAAGAAGGGCATTCATCTTCTTCAGTTCACGATACTGCTCTGTCCAAGGACCGAAACTTGCCCAGATGGAAATCATCAGGTGGGCATCGTTCTTGTGAACATACTTCACCATCTCCTCCGGACTCTTCAGGCGGGGTTCTCCCTGCGCCTTCATCTGCTTCATATCGGTAGGAAGATACTTGGCATAGGCTGGGTCGCCCACCTTATTTATATAATATGGATTCTGGAATTTCATCGCATTCCAGTTGGAATCGCATCCCCAATACTGCCAGTCCTGCACGATGGCATCAGTAGGAATCTTCAGTTCGCGATACTTGTCCAAAACGCCTGCCAGTTCATCGCTGGTCTTATAGCGCTCACGGCACTGCCAGAAGCCCATCGCCCATTTCGGGAACATCGTAGCCTTTCCGGTGAGTTCACGGATGCTGGCAATGACTCCATCCTGCGTACCATCCTTGTACATGAAATAGTAGTCGGCACAGGTTCCCACTTCGCTGGTAAAGGAAGTGCATGATGCCTGGTTGCCATTATCCCTGGATGCTACAATATCATTGAAATAGGTTTTTCCGGCATTGTCCCAGTAAAGACCATAGCCTTTCTCGCTGGTGAAATAAGGGATGGCGATATAGGTGTTATGATTCCAGAGTTCGATGTTCTTCCGGCCACGCTGATTCATATAAACATCACGCAGCTGTCCCAAGCCATAGATGGCCTCGTCGTCGGCAAGACGGAAGTCCTGCTCTATGCGGTACTTGCCCTTGTTGGCTTCATCCTTGCGGGCTTCCAGGCGGGTCTTCGTATCGGTAAGCAGCAGTTTTCCTTCCTTCGAGAGGAAGCGGATTTCGCCAGTCTTCTGATTCAGTTCAACAGACATCAGATTAGACTTAATTCTTACAACATCTCCATTTTCCTGTATTTGAACGTCCTTCATCAGCTGAGGCTTCAAGATAACAGAATAGCTTTTCTTCTGAACGGGAGCACCAAGGTCGGCATCAGATTTCTGAATGCGGACGATGGATGGAGAATAGAACTTGATGGTTACATTCTGCTGAGCCACTTGGCGGATGATGGCATTTGCAGCCGCACCTTTCTGCGTGCCTGCCACCTTTACGCTCTTGGCACAGAGTTCACCAGGAACGCCTACTGCAGCTATACCCAAAAGGGCAATGAGAGATAAATTCTTTAGCATATTTTTTCTTTGTTTATTATATTAGTTGGTTTATGATTTTTCCTGTCTGAATACGCAAACTAGTATTTCGGCTGCAAAGGTAATGCAAGAGATAATCTCATGCAAAATACCTAATCATAGAGATAGAAAATGCGCTCCATCATGTGCCACTTCTCATCGCTCGTAGCACCCTTGCCGCACTTCTGGAACTTGCCTACCACTTCCTCCCACTCAGCCTGTCGAGGGAGGGTGGCGAGTTCAGCCATTTTCTTGTCCCAATCGAAATCTACGGGAGCATCCACAACCATCACCAGTCGGTTGCCGAAGATGTAAATCTCCATCTCCAGGATACCCACCTGTCGGATTCCGTCACGAATCTCCTTCCATTGCACACCTTCTGAATGCAGGCGGCGATATTCACGGATAGCCTCCTCATCAGATTCCAGTTCCAACCACTGCACGTAGCGCTTGGTGGCTACCGGATACTTCTTCTGTTCATAACCTTTCATCATAATCATTAGGTTTTTTAAAGATTCAATTATATGTTATTTTGTTTATTTAGTGCAAAAATATAAAAAAAGATTGAGCAAAACAAGCTAAGATAGAAATATTTTAGTTACTTTTGCATTATCTTATCAAATAACAGATTACAAGTATGAAGAAACTACTCTTATCCATCGCCTTTCTGCTCCCCGGTATGGGAATGATGGCGCAAACTCAGGTGAAGACTGCCGGAGGTGTTCTCGAAGGAAAAGACCTCTCAGGCATCACGGTTTTCAAAGGCGTTCCGTTCGCTGCCCCTCCTGTGGGAAACCTCCGCTGGAAGGCTCCGCAACCTGCACAGAAATGGCAGGGCGTTCGCGAAGCTAAGGAGTTCGGACCGAACCCGATGCAGGAACCTATCTTCGGCGACATGAACTTCGGTACGAAGGCAAACAGCGAGGATTGCCTATACCTTAATATATGGACTCCTGCAAAGACCATGAAGGAGCATCTGCCTGTGTTGATTTATTTCAACGGCGGAGGCTTGATGGCTGGCAGCGGAAGCGAACCTAGATATGCGGGCGATGCAATGGCGCGCAAGGGCATCATCTCCATCACGGCCAACTATCGTGAGGGCATCTTCGGCTTCTTCGCTCATCCACAACTCTCCAAGGAAACATCCTACAAGGGTTCCGGCAACTATGGATTCATGGACCAGGTGGCTGCCATACAATGGGTGAAGGATAACATCGAGGCTTTCGGCGGCGACCCTAACCGCATTACCATCGTAGGCGAATCAGCTGGTTCCATGTCGGTTAGCGCCCTGATGGCTTCCCCTCTCTGCCAGGGACTCTTTGCCCAGGCTATGGGTTCCAGCGGTTCGGTGATGGGATTCAAGAAGATTGCCACCCAGAAGGAAGCCGAAGAACTGGGCGTGAAGCTTGCCCAGAAAATAGCCGAGAAGATGGGCAAGAAAACGGGCAAGAAGGTAAAAAAGAACGTAGGATTGAAGAACCTCAACGAACTTCGTGCCCTGCCTGCCGAGGAACTAATGAAACTGGCGGGCGTAAGAGCCGTTCCCGTTTATAATATCGACGGATATTTCATGAAAGAGCAGCCTACAGAGGTATTTGCCAAGGGCGAACAGACCAAGGTGCCTCTGCTCATTGGTGGCAACAACCAGGAGATGACTCCATGGGCGGTATTGATGGGCAAACAGCCTACCGTTGAAAATCTGAAGGCTGGCGCCAAGGCCACCTTCGGGTCAGAGAACATCGATGAACTCTTCCGCCTTTACGGAATCAACAGCGACAAGGATGTGTTGGAGCAGCCGGGTGTAAATCTGGCTTCGGATATCTTCCTGGATTATTCTACCTGGAAGTGGGGCAACATGCACAAGCTGACCGGCGGACAGCCAGTTTACCGCTATCGCTACTGTCATCCTCGCCCAGCAATGGCCATCAAGGGCAAGGTGGCAGCTTTGGCTGGCGGCGTGGTAGATGCGAAGGAAGATGCAGCTCCAGCTCCACAGGATAAGGGAGCCGTTCACTCTGCCGACATAGAATATGCGATGGGCACTTTGCCAACCAACCACGTGTTCAACTGGCAGCCGGAGGATTACATGATTAGCGACATCTTCAGCCAGTATTATGTGAACTTCGTGAAGACCGGCAATCCAAACGGTTTGGGTCTGCCGGAGTGGCCTAGCACCAATGGCAAGGCCGTAGCTCCTGTGCTTCAGATAGATGTGAAGACAGAAGTGAAGGCTGATGCCCAGATGGAGAAGCGCTATGATTTCATCGACAAAATGTTCTGGGAGAAGAAATAGAGATGTTTCAGAAATTCATCATCAATAGAGACGGAGTGCTGAAGTTCGGCCACGTCTATCTTCACCGTGACATGCTGGCACCAGGCGAGCAATGCACCTACGGCGGAGGTTTATGGAAAATTGATGAAGGCAGGGGCGCCATCGTTCTCTATGGAAGAAGTTTCGACTTCGGTCCTCCCGATTTCGACTTTGTGAAACGAATAGACTGGACGGGCTTGGGGGGAACCCCTCGCCCGCTGCTCTATCTGCCGCATTGGCCTAACGAGGAAGAGATTGTGCCCATCATCATCAATTGAGAAAATAGTATAATATTCTATAAATTCTATGCAAAAAGTTTGCCCGTAACAGATAAAAGCGTATTTTTGCAAAAAGAATTCACTTAAAAAGCAGTATAGTATGAAAAAGAAATTAGTTTTGACAGCAGCCGTTATCGCTGCATTGTCAGTTGTCTCTTGCAATAGCAAGAAGACAAATAGCCAGGGAGCTGATCAGGATAGCCTCAGCTATGCAGGAAATGATTCGCTCAATTCTAACGATATCGTGCTCGATTCCATCGCCGGCACCTATGAGGGAACTCTCCCTGCTGCCGACTGCCCGGGAATCAAGACTGTATTGACTCTCAATGCCGACAGTACCTACCAGTACTCAGCCGACTATCTGGAGCGCAAGGATGGACACGACGAAGCAAGCGGTATCTTCAAGGTATTGGCTAACAACGTAGTAGAAATCACCCGCCCATCCAGCGGCGAGACTACTTACTTCAAGGTGAAGGATGCCAACAGCCTCATCATGACCGACTCACTCGGAACAGAGCCGGAAGGCGCCATGGCTAAGCACTATGTGCTGACCAAGAAGAAGTAAGCTATTCACATCTAAAAAGAGCCCCATCTCATATCAAGAAAGCATCTTTTTCTGCTTTCGAAATATGAGATGGGGATTTTGCATTGTGGCAGTTGGCGAAAGATATGGAGGTATTCGGCATACTCCTGATATTACAAACCCATTACATTCTCATCTTTCACGTTAAATTCAATTAAGTTTTACCTCATAACTTTCGCTATTTCAGATATTTTTCCTAATTTTGCGTCCACGTTTCTAACGGATGAAATGAATATTAAGATTAGATTATAAAATTAGGTATTATATAAAATAGACAAGAAAAAAGGAAAAAAGAAAAATGGAACATGTTTTTACTGAATCGATGTTTTTGGTGGGCTTCGTGATATTCATCGCCGCCATACTCGTATTAGACATGCTGGTCATCGATCGAAAGGCGCATGTGGTTTCCATCAAGGAAGCCGGCTCCTGGACGGCAGTCTGGATTATTCTCGCTCTCGCCTTCGCCGTGTTCATCTACTTCCATGGCGACATGGTGCACGGCATAGAGAACTTCGACGACCTGAAGCTGATAGCCTCGCGCTATGCTTCTCATCTCAAACTGGATCCGAACGATTATGAAGGGAGTCTGCAGCAATATCGCCACTACATGACCATCTCTTACATCTCGGGTTACCTGATAGAGAAGACGCTCTCGGTAGATAATCTCTTCGTGATGATGATGATCTTCAGTTCGTTCGGAGTGGATAAGAAAGATTACCAGCACGTATTGAACTGGGGAATTCTGGGAGCCATCGTGCTTCGCTTCGTCTTCATCTTTGCAGGTGCTGCCCTCATCAGCCGATTTGCCTGGATATTGCTCATATTCGGAGGATTCCTGGTTTACAGCGGCGCCAAGATGTTCTTGAACAGGAACAAGAAGGAAGAGATCAATGCCCTCGACCATCCGGTGGTGAAGTTCATGCAGCGACGCCTGCACCTGGGACCGCTGGTAATGACGGTGGTGTTCATCGAGTTCTGCGATCTGATTTTCGCTTTCGACAGCATTCCTGCCGTATTCTCGGTTTCGCTCGACCCGTTCGTGGTGTTCTTCTCCAACATCTTCGCCATCCTGGGCTTGCGTGCCCTCTTCTTCCTGCTGGCAGCAATAGCCGATAAGTTCCGCTACTTGAAGGTGGGTGTAAGCGTGCTGCTGGTGTTCATCGGTGTAAAGATGCTCATCCACGATTTCTTCGAGATTGATGCAGTAAGTTCGCTGGTATTCATCATCCTCGTCTTGCTCGTCAGCATCGGAGCTTCGGTGGTGATTCCGCAGAAAAAGGAAGCTTTGGAAAATGCAAAATAAGTAAAAGGAAACTTAAGGAAACACGAAACGCAAACAATACGCCCTGAAGGGGCAGAAGCAAGTTTTTTTGCCCACACGCCCTGAAAGGGCAGAAGCTCCTAGCCCAGGGCACCGCCCTGGGTTTACGCATAAGCAAGAATGTCGCCCTGTAAGGGCAAAAGCTTTTAAGTACCTGGAAAGTACAAAGTTTTTGCCTTTACAGGGCGAACTGTTTATATTTCTAATACCTCCTCAATGGTCTATACTTTATGGTATAAATATGGTTGAAATAATCCTTCCATTCATTCGGCTCCTTGTCATCATCCCGAACAATCCGGATGCCATAAAACCTGGTGCCCGTTTCCTTATACTCCTTGAACCTCGCCAACATCTGCTGCGGCGGATTCGGAATCAGAAAATCCGTAATCCAAAGCACATCGGCATTCACATAATGCAGACCATCGTTATCCAGCAAATCAAACATCTGGCTCATCATCTTCTTTGCCGAAGTTCCACCACCTATAAAAGGCAGATGGGTTGTAGTAGGCTGGCGCCGAGTTCCGGGAATTCCGGAAGATTCATGAGTCTCCACAACCGTGATTCCAATTCTCTTCAACCGCTCCGCCTTTCGCTTCGCCATCAAATCGATGGCACGGGTACTCACGGAGAAATCTATCAGAAAGCAATCCCGCTCCAAATCCTCTGCCGTTTCTTCCAACAGGGAAATCAGCGTAGAAGAAATCCTTTCAGGCGTTCCATACATACTCGCCGAAGTATCCAGACAGACTATCATCGGACCCTTTCGGGAAGCATGGGTAAAGCCGAGTTTTCGGGAAGGCTTCGACATTTCGCTCTTGTAACGGAAAGTCTGGAGCCTGCGGGTTCGATACTTATAGATAAAAAGCCCCTCCATATCCTCATCGCTGTATTGCGCCAACTCCAGCGGAAGAAGTGAGTTGAGATCATCGCCCACGGTAATGCCCTCGATGTCGCTTCCTGCGGAATGCTCCATCTTCATCTCCACCCCCGAAGCGATGGTGAGCCTATCTTTGCCGTTGGCATCTGCCACACGACCCATCTTCGCCACAATCTCCTTGATTTCTGGATATTTATCCTGAATCTTCACCTGGTTCAAGCGGCGTTCAAATTCCGTTTCCGTCCATCCGTTCGTCATCAGTTCCCAGGCCTGCACGGCTCGCTGCTCCGAAACGCCCTTCGTCTTCATGTTGCGGGTTATCTGGTCCATCATGCGAACCAATCCCGTTTCGAAGTTATTCTGACGGAGAGAGATAAAATTCTTCAGTTTGTTCAATACCTGATGGTCAATGCACACCTTCCAGTCTCTTACCAGTCGCTCCCAGTTTTCGGGTTTCGAAGATCCATCGCCAGCCATCAGTTTCAGGAAGAAAGACTTATCGAATCCATCCTCCCGGTGTTCCTGCTCCAACTGGTCGATGAGCGGAAGCCACACCTGCTCATCCATTCTCTTAAAGGGAGTCCAGTCGAGTACATCATCAGCCCGATGACTTTCGGTCCAGGCACGTTGGCGTTGGAATCGCATGTGATGAACGCATTCCACGATGAACTTTCCCACACAATCATAGAATACCTTGCTCTTGATTTTGCTGTTCACCACCTGACGCATGAATTTCTGCACCTCTTCACCAGTTTCCGGAATCGTCACTTTCAGGGTAAAGAGATGAATCAGATAATCCTTCAGCGGGTCTTCCTTCAAATTCCAAGGCATGGCGGAGCCAGTCGGATCAGGAATCTTCACCTGCCCCGACTTGCAGAAGTCGTCCAGCATCTTCAAGTAATACTGCGCTTCCGCCAAGTCCTTGTTATTCTGGTATTTCATCTTATTCGATATTTTTACCAAATTGGTAAAAAGCTTCTTATATATTATAGGAAGACTAAGCCTTCTTTTTCTCCATCAGATATTCTGCGAAGATTCTTGCAGCACTCTCCACTTTGGCTGCGCAAGGGCGAGACTTGTAGTATTCTGCCGTTCTTGCCGAAGCCACATAGCTGGATTGCGCCTTCTCATGGCCCTTCAAGCCCAGAATCTCGGCACAGATGATACTGCCATTCTGCTCCTTCGATTTGGCTAACAAATCCTGCACCACCTTGTAGCAGGCCGACTTTCCCTCGCGGTCATCCCCCTCAGTCTGTCCGCAATCCAAACCAACGAGCACCACGATGCCCGAAACAGCTCCGCACATCATTCTCATTCTGCCAACTCCACCACCGAAGCCGGCACCAATGCGCTTTGCCATCTCATCATCAAGACCATACAAATCGGCAAAGGCTGCCACCACCGACTGGCAGCAGCCATAGCCCTGCATAAAATTCTCCACTGCCTGGTGAACACGTGTCTCCAATTCAGAAGTCAATATTTTCTGTTCGTTCATAATGTTTTGAGTCTTCTATATAATAATGTATAAGTAATAGGAGGCGATTAAACCTCATAAAGTTTCATCGTATCCTGTCGGGTAAACGCCAACTCCTTATAGAAATCACGGAGATAGGCCGAAATTTCAGCCTTATCATCCGAAGACACAAAGAGATTCTCGCTCAACTGCCTTTCCAGCGAAGTCAAGCCATCCGAAAGGGTTTCGATTTCCCCCTCGTAATCTCTGCCATCCTCAGGATTCCTGCGAACCCGATGATACCTGATATCCTCGGCAAGAGCATTCTTCATCTCAACGAGTTTTTCTGCGAAAGGAGAAAAGAGTGCACGAATCACGATGCATCTGATAGCGTCCCGCTCTTCCGGTTCCTGCCACAGACAATGGTAGATAGGAAGCAGGTCGCAGATATCCACCTCTTCCCTATCCTGCATGAAGGCAGAAGTGCGAAGCAGACGAACGATATTTTTCCATCGGCGGTCGCTCACATAGATATTTCTGCGCTCGGCAGCCTCATCCACATTCACGGCTCTCAGAGATTTACGGATGGCGGAAATCGCATCAAGCACCTCCTCCTTCACGCCAATCTTACAGATTTTCTCCGCCCATTCAGCATACTCCTCAGCAGTAATCTTCAAATCAGAAAAATCCGTGAAATCTGTGGAATCAGAGAAATCCGTGGAACCAGATTTCCCCTTAGAACCAGAAAAATCTGCGTTATCTGCGAAATCTGCGTGCCCCAAAGCCCCAGTAGAACCAGAGAAATCTGCGTGAGATTCCAGCAGCATTGCACGGAAATTCTTCTCCAGTTTAATCGGTCGGCTCTCTATTCTAATCACGAATCGGTCCCAAAGCGCCTCCAGTCCTTCTCCCTTAGCCGGCAACTCATTACTAGCCGCCACGAGAAGTTTCAGCGGAAGATGCATTTCGCGATTGCCATTTCTGAAGATTTTCTCATTAATCACCGTGAGGAGCGTGTTCTGGATAGCAGGACCCGCCTTCCAGATTTCATCCAGGAAAACCACATCGGCAGTAGGCAGATACCCCTCCACCGCACGCTCGTAAATATCCGAAGTCTTCAGTTTCTGAATGCTCACCGGACCGAAGATTTCATCGGGCGTAGAGAATCGCGACATCAGATACTCAAAACTCCGAGCATCCCTGAACGCCGTCTTCAACTGTCTGGCCACCATACTCTTCGCCACACCCGGAGGGCCTAAAAGAATAACGCTCTCGCCTGCCAGAGCGGCAAGAAGCGAGAGCGAAATTTCAGTATTTTTTTCATAAATGCCCCGGTTCATCTCCTGGAGCAAAAGTTTGAATCTTTCCAGCATGTAATTACTTTACGTTGCCCACCTTAATCAAGTACTCAGCAATCTGAACTGCGTTCAGGGCAGCACCCTTACGAATCTGGTCGCCAGTCAACCACAATGTGTTACCATTGTCATCAGCCAAATCCTTGCGGATACGACCTACATATACATCGTCCTTACCGGCACTCTCCAATGGCATTGGATAAACGTAGTTCTGGGCATCATCCTTTACAGTTACGCCTGGAGCAGCCTCCAAAGCCTTGCGGATGTCCTCTACTGCCAAAGGCTTCTCTGTCTCGAACCAAACACTCTCTGAGTGAGAACGAAGTGAAGAAACGCGAACGCAGGTAGCACTGGTGCGAACATCAGAGTGCATAATCTTGCGGGTCTCGTTAAACATCTTCATCTCCTCCTTGGTGTAATCGTTAGGAGTCATCTTGTCAATCTGTGGGATGACATTATATGCCAACTGATGAGGGAACTTATTGATATGATCGGTCTTACCAGTCTCGAGGATATCCTTATACTGCTGCTCAAGTTCAGCCATGGCTGCAGCACCAGCACCTGAAGCACTCTGATAAGAAGAGATATGGATCTTCTTGATATGGCTTAAGTCATCGATAGGCTTCAACACTACTACCATCATGATGGTGGTACAGTTAGGGTTGGCGATGATGTTGCGAGGGCGGTTCAAGGCATCCTCAGCATTTACCTCAGGCACAACCAGAGGCACGTCGTCGCACATACGGAATGCGCTAGAGTTATCAATCATCACGGCACCATACTTGGTGATAGTCTCGGCAAACTCCTCAGAAGTGCCGCCACCAGCAGATGTGAAAGCAATATCGACATCTTTAAAGTCATCGTTATGCTGCAAAAGTTTGACCTCATAGTCCTTTCCCTTGAAGTTGTATTTTCGTCCGGCAGAACGCTCAGAACCAAACAACACCAAATCATCCATAGGGAAATTTCTCTCGGCAAGGATACGCAAAAATTCCTGTCCTACTGCGCCACTTGCACCAACAATTGCTACTTTCATAATCGAATCTTTTAATTTATAAAGTTGTTATAAGTGAATCTACGGATGAGCCAGATGCACATTCCCTGCCCGATGATTCCTCACCTTTCTGACGGCCGGAAACTGCTTATCTTCTCAAATCCGCTGCAAAGGTAAGACTTTTTCTACAATATCAAGCATAAAATTCCAAAAATTATTGCTTTTTGCTGCATTTTTATCATTTTCGCTTACTTTTCTGTAAGAATCTGCATAAAAACGGAGAAAATAACTTCTATAATGAATTGTGCATGCAAAGTTAAGAAAAAAACAATATTCAATGGCAAATAACCAAGAAAAATCCAAGGAACTTATAATTTTTTATAAAAAGAACAACATATTATACCTTTTCTTGCGTAATCTAGGATTTTTTGCTACCTTTGCAGGAAAAGTACAATATAAGTATGAAGCACAGTATAGGTATCATCACCACCTGCTATACCCATACCCAGGTAGATTGCGGTATGACGCAGAGTACAGTTCTTGGCATCCCGACCCTGGTCTATCTTCCCTTCTGCTTCTTCAACATCATCAGTCCTCTGATGAGTTGTCTGGTTGCCATTCTGGGCTTCGTACCCAACCCACAACCCAAGGAAAACAAAGCATCTGTAGCAGAAGAATCTGATATCCATTAAATATATAGGAGATTCATATATATAGGAGACTCATAAAAATGAAAAAAGATTCTAAAGTAAACCAAGCAAAATATGTAGAACTCAATTTGTTTCCTGAGGAGATAGAGGATCATCAGAAAGACTCTATCTCTTCAGAAAGCAAGGAAAGCCATACTTCTTCAGACAAAGAGTATGATTTGACAGATCTGTTTATTTCTGAAAAGCTGAATATCCTCCGTCATTTCAGATGGATGGTCTGTGTTTTGCCAAGGATGCCTGTTAGCACGGCGATTCCATTATCACGAATCTCCACCTTTTCATATTTGGCATCAACAATCACTTTTCCATTTAATGTCATAACACCCCAATGTCTGGGTATCTGTTCAAAGGCGCAATAGGCACCGACAGGTAGCGCTATACGGTGGTAGAGGGGTGGCACGATAACTTTACCATCAACCTTTAAGCCCCATTTCTTTCCGGCCTGATACAATTCCACATGACCTGCCTCTGACTTCTCATGCAAAAGAAGCAACTCACTTGCTTCCATTTCCTTCTTGTGTAACATCGCCTCTTGATAGTATTTCTTGCCAATCCGAGGCATGACAAAATTCAAATTTTCATTTTCATTCTTTGGCTGATTGCACCCTATATAGGTCTTCTTCAAACTTGAATCCACCAGGTAGTAGTCCTGGTTGCTGTCCATGACAACAATACGTTCACCATACAGAATGGCACATAACCAATACACATGCTCGTAATCATTACGCAGGAAACACACATTCCTGCTCTCTTCATGGTCCATGCGCATCTTCCCTTCACTACCCTCATAATAGTACCATACTTGACAACCGGTAGCAGAAAGTCTGGATCTGTATATCATATAATACCCATAATTCAGAAAATCATATTGTGAAGGACGATAGGGCAGAGAAAATTCTTCTTGGGTTCGAGACCTGAAGATGTCGTTATATTCTATAAATTCCCATCCTTTGATGTTGACAACCTGGGGAGCCCCTGCTACGTTAGTGCCGTCGTCGATGACAGCTTTTGCCAATAGGTCATAATAGCATATCGCCTTTCTGCGAGGCCGGTAGAACAGGATGTTGCCATCCAGCAGTTTCATGTCATAGTAATCGCCTGGCTCCAGCACTTGTTCTCCTTGTCGGTTCACTACAGTCATCTTTCCATCAGGCAGCTTGATGATGGCAAACTCCCCTTTGCTATCCACAAACCCACGATACTGTATCGTTTGGAGCAATTCCTCATGGCTCATCACCATCATCATTTCCGATTCTGGATGAATCTGAATACAGTCTTGCACCTTGCTCATCAGGAAAAACTCTCTTTCCTTGGCTATCTCCTTTTTCTTGCCAACTTTCAGCTTTCCTTCAAACATCGCATTCCAGTTCCATACCTGCGAAGGCAACCCGAACACCCGATACAGTCCCACATTATCTATAATCACGCAGTTTTTCTTTCCTTTGGCTACTCGCAGTCCTCGCCCCACCATCTGCAGGTACTTGGCAAGCGACAGCGTAGGTCGAGCCAACTGTACAAACTCCACATCCGGACAGTCAAATCCCTCCGAGAAAATGTCCACATTCACCAGCACTTGGATGTCACCTTTCTTGAAGGCTTCAATGTCTTGTTGTCTTTCCGTGGCAGGAGTCTTCGAATCTATGGCAATGGCTTTCACGCCATGTTCCTGATACAGTTTTGTGATTTTCTGAGCATGACTGATATTGATAGCATACACGATGCCCTTTCTGTCCTTACCAAATTCTTCCAAGCTCCGATAGAGTCTTTCGATGCTCGGTTTCTTATTCAGCAACATATCCATTTCCTTGTTCTGGTAGTCACCATCAGCCCCTCGCTTCTGCAAGGAGTCGATGAGCCGTTGCGTCACCCCATCCGATTTGATGCTCACAAAATCGTATGTAGCCAATCTTCCCTTGCTGATAAACTCAGGAACACCCCACGACTGTACCAACACATCAAACAGGTCAGTGAATCCCTTTCCGTTCAATCGGCAAGGTGTAGCCGTCAGTCCCAGGAACTTAGCCTTCGGGAATCTCTCCCACATCTCCTTATAGGTCTTGGCAAGCGCATGGTGCGCCTCGTCAATCACAATCAGTCCAGGCTCTTCCTCTATCTCGTCATAGTGCTTCGACAACCATTGTATCGACACAGCCTTGATAGGAACATTGAATGCGCTAGCCGACAAACAATCTGGCGAGACCTTTGATGGTCCGCCAACCTTAGAGCGTAGCGGTTCCGAGCGACGAGGAGGAGCGGTTTCCTCCCTCGCTCCTGAGGAGAGAGGGTCGGGGTGAGAGGTGGAGCCCTCTTTAATGGTAAAGAGGGACGGGGTGATTTTAGAAAAGACTCTTTCAATAGTTTCTCGAATCTGAGAAACCAACTCCCTTCTATGGGCAACAATCCAAACTTTACAATTGGAATGTTCCCTCAAAAACGATTCTACGACCGAAGCGAGTAGAACCGTTTTTCCAGTTCCCGTTGGCATTTGTGCCATCACGGAACGGTGAAGGCACAAAGCCTTCTCTATCCGTGCTTTCATATCCTCTTGGTAATCAAAAAGTTCAATTTTCTTCATTCTAAAGAAATTATTTCTTCAATAATTAGTCTTCAAAAATCAACACTTAACATTCAATACTTAACATGACTATAGGATGCTTCCCAGTAGAGAAGAGCATCATTGATGACGAGCACAGCACCAGATTCGAGAACCTTATCTATCGTGCCCTGTCAAGTGGCTTGATTACAGAATCCAAGGCTGCCGTCTTACTCAACAAAACGACAGAGGAAGTATTAAATAATTTCGTTCTTGCCTAATGGAAATAGTCCTCTGCCGTATCGGTATGTTGACCATACAGACTGCTGATGACAGGATATTTCTTCCGGAAAATCCAAAGGCACACTGGTTGTGAACACTGGTAAAATTATAGGTGCTTCTCTCATTGTTTCTGTTTCATTATTGGTGTAGTTGATGATTTACAGGAGTGATTTCTCCATGGATCGTTTTCTCTTCTCGTCCCATTTGATGCGCAACAGCTTTTCTTCCCTAATCTGGAGTTCAATATCTCTGAACTCTGGTGTATTCATCACCTCTGCCTTCAGATGCTTCTTGATGAGTTTCTCCAAGTAACGCCTCCATACCTCTTTGTTCTCTTCCGTAACAAAAGATGGGCATTGCTCTCCGTAGCATGTTTTCCAGGTGAATGGCTCAATGTCAAGATGCCAGAGAAAGGATTTATGATGTGGGTTGTTTGGTTCCATATTGTTTAGTTTACAATAAACTCTAACATACGTTTCACAATCGCAGAGAAATTCGTTCTTTCATCATTTCCGCCACAACGAAACATACTACTTCGTTCTCCCTTCCCAGACTTTTCGTTGATTCTGCATCTTTGTCCGTAAGGAACACCGTCTTCATCACGGTAATAGATAGTAACCTCCATACTTGTTTTACCATTTTCAGTCAATAACATATATGGAGCAATGTATTCGAAATATAAATTCTGACTTTGTGAATAAACTTTGGCGGGAATAGTAATCATATCCTCATCAGGTATTTGCAAACGTCTCATCACTGCCAACAATTTTAGCATAACAGGACACAGCACTACAGTTTTCCCTTCTGCTGTAACTTTAGCCTCTTTATAAATTTGTTTGTCTATCTCAAAGGAATGAATAATATCACGGATTGTTTTGTTTTCCAATTTATCTTCAGATATGACAATCTTTACTAACTCAATAGGACTTTCTGTAACCAAAGCTAACTTTTCGTAAATGTACTTTAGCCTCTCTTCTCGTAATGAATACGTAAAAGGCTTGCTTGATAAAAACTTACCGATATAACCGTTGAAATCAGTATGCTCACCATAGAAATGCTTAAATATTTTTCTGACATTTGAATAATCACCAACAAGCACTACATTGTCAAGATTAAACTTGTTACCAACTAAAGTATCATTAGGTTTGGTTAAATTCTTATAGACATAATCCATGTGGGCAGAAAAGATATTCAATATTCTAAAAAGGTGCGCAGGATCCATTCTATCTAAATCCTCAATAATCAAAACTACAGTTTTATTGGTTCTATGTTTAAAATCGTTTACTACTCGCTTTATAATAGCTGTTACAATATCTTCTTCATATATAGTATTGCGATTTACATTATCCAAGAACTTAATCAACAGATCATCTTCATTTGTATCTTTCGTGAATTTCTCTATTTTCTTTTTCATGTCTTTAAACAACCGAAGTCCTTTTATTGCTAACATAATCTTTGCCATCTGCTCACTTGGTACAGCAATATCTGCCATATAGTGTACAAGTTCTGCGACCAAAGAACGCTTGTTATTTTGCAAATAAAACCAAAGTGCTATATCTTTAGGAATAACTACAGCATTCGAAATCATATTATTCAGCATAAGCTGAAACAAGATGTCTCGTTTGATTAAGTTGAATATGTCCTCATTGGATGCAACTTGATAATTGACAGGATATATTGTCAAGAAGACAAATTGCTCCTTTACGAAATCTGTATTTTTGAAATTCTCCAAGAAATAAGACTTACCATCACCAAATTTTGATGACAATATAGTTCTTGGATTAGCAAGAAGATGACTATAGAAACTTTTTATAGCCGAATTTATGGGTATAATAAAATCCTCCATCATTATTCTTCTATTTTTGACTTAACCTGCAAATACGTTTCTGCAACTTCTTCTCGATAAACATAACTTGATACATTACTATTACCACTTGTTGATACTCTTTGCATCAAGAAGTTTATATATACTCGTCCGTTCTCATTTTCTATAAATGCGATGGCGTCCACATTTACATATAGAGGATTGCCATTGTGCTTGCCATGTAATTCTATAAATTTTGCCATATTTATTTGTGTTTATGTAAGATTTTTCGTCCTAGTCTCAAGATTCCTTATTTTCCTTATACTCAGTCTGCATCTCTTGCAGGAAATAACACTTGACATAATTAAATGTCGACAAATACCAATCAAATAGCAAATGATACCCACAAATAACATTCCCAACAATATAGCTATTGCTGTTGGATTCCATTGCATATAAAAACCGACAGCAATAGCTATTACTATGAATGCCTATTAGCAATATGTTCGTGGTCAGCAACCCCTACTAATTGATATTTATAGTTCCACTATTATTCTCCACATATAGAGACTTATCACCATGTTGGAAGATACGTCTAGACTGTTTTGGTGCGGTCTCTGTTGTTGGGATAAATTTATTATCTTGAAATACTGAAGAAACATTTATTTGTTTTTCGATTTCATTTAACAACAAGTTTGCATTGTCAGCTACCATCTCTGTATAGTCTCCAGTATTAATATGAACGATATATTCCCAAAACTCATCCATCGTTTTTAAAATATCGTTTATCTTAGAAATCTCACTTAACAGATAGGTCGAGTTTCCTGGCTCATTTTTAATCTGTTCTGCCTTTCGATTTTTCTCGTCATTCCAATAATTCTTGATTTGCGACAATCCATCTCCATTACGGGGAATATCCCCCATATCAACTATAGGAAAGACTCTATTCTCTACATTTCCATTTTTGAAAAGTTGTGTCATTTCATACATGCAGTCCAAAGATTTTAGATATTCTGGAATAACGAACATGATTACAATATTCGAGACACCTATCTCTTCCTCATATCTTTGTATATTATCTCTATATAAAATGTCATACTTATCAATTGAAAAAGGAATATTGCGAGTATGTAAACCTGCACAAATAGCTTCTATGCCTGAGTTATGTAACTCATCATGTTTATAGGTTATATGAACCTTGTACTGTCTATTTCCCATTTTATAATTTGATTTTAAAGTTATATGTTTTACAATATTTTCCTCTTGATTAAGACAACCGTTGCATTTCTTCTTTGATAAAATCAAGGTAGTCATCCCATTATGGCACACAGAATAATTCAGCACCGCAAGTTCTTCATGCCTGAAAGATGACAAATCTGGTTCCCCATACAACAATAGAACAGAAGTTCTTCCATTACTCATCTTTTTTATAACTCTCATTAGAGTTTCGTAAATAATGTTCTCTTTCTGTTGACCACTAGAATTGATTATAGCCAACCTTAATCCTTCTAACTCTTTACAGTCAAATTGCCAACACAACGACATTACAAACATTTCAAATGGTGTTCCACCTCTGGATGGCAACAACTCCTCAGTATAGAAAGAATAAAATCTATATTCTTTAAAGTAGTTCACGATTTCCTCATCCGTAAGCTCAGTTTCCAGCAAGTACAAACCAGATTGTAAACTAGGCAAAATAGAATGTAAATGCGACAATTCATTATTCATCATCTAACTTATGAATGAAATTGGTAATGAGAAAACGTTTATCTTTATTCATCATTAGACCGTCAATCAAATCCATGGCATATTCCAATGTCGACTGGTATTCTATATCATTAAAGGAACGAATTCCATTATAAGATTGTATCAAGACGTCTGTTACAGAATTCCATATACTGTAGTCGTTAGGAGCCATGTTATGAATAACACATTCTAACCAGTATAATGCCTGGACAGGTTTCTTGATTGCATAGCCAGCCAAAAAATCTATAAAACCTCTGCCCGTAAATTTACTCAAAGGAGACTCAACAAAAGTCTTTGCCATTATATCTTGCCTTTCTTGAGTCCACTTTTTTACATGTCGAAATATTATATCACATTCATGCCCTAATTCAGCAGAGTAAAACCTTTCTGACATCAAAAACAAGATATAGCTAAAGGATTCTTGATCAATTTCAACATCTTGTCGAGTTAGGAAAGATAGCAATGATAGTCTAGCCTCCTGTCCCTTTTCACACATTTTGTCAAGAAGAACTTTGATATCATTTCTATAATTGTTATGTACCCATGCAAGCCACAAGATTATCACTTGCTCCTTATAACACCATGGTTTATCTATCGCGTGAACAAAGACATCCAATATATCATCCACTGCATAATTAACAAAATACACCAATGGATTATAATTATGTATTGGCATTGCCAATAATCTTTCGTCATAGTCGTGTAAAAGCATTTTAAATAGCAGTACATTTCGTTGCTGGTCTAAATGGTTCAACAATGCCATATTGAGCAATATGGCAGAACGAGTATATACTGATGCTGTAGAAGCTATGTTCTCTAGTGTATCAAAAATTTCATCTTGATACTCTTTAAATCGATAGCACTCTATAAGCATATAGGCTGCATGTCCTCTTGCTTGATTTATTGCAGTATTGTAAATGTCTTTTTCTTTGACGTCTTCTGCCTTTATCTCACTTTCTTTTACATTCAATACGACATTGCACAAAAAATCAAATACATTTTTTGGCATATAGTCACCTCTTAGGAAATCATCTATTACTAAAAGAAAAGAATGTATTCCAAATCCTCGATATTCTGAGTTGGCATCATTGTTAATGACTTTAACGATATTATCAAATATCCGGTTCGCTTCAACATATTTTTTGGCATCCAGCAATCCTCTAACACCAGATTCTGCATAGCATAACAAGATATTGTTATCTGCAATTATGTTGTCCAATAAATTAAGATACTTTTCAGGATTTTCAGCAACAATTTGCCTAAACAATTGATTTTGGCCCTCTAAGGACGGACGCTCAAAATCATGCGAATGGACGTTATCTACATACTTGGTCATAGACTTATACCAAGCTTTACAACTCATTTTCCTCGCCTTATCCAATCCTAGGGAAGTCCAACCACTCATAAACGAACTTCTATAAGGTAACTCATTTTCCAACCATGAATAACAAACAATACCATTTTTCTTATGTCCAAATTTTCGCTCTATTCTCAAGCGTTCAAAATAAGCTTTTTTGCTATAATTTAACAGAGAGTCTTTTGGTAAAGCGTACAATACTTTTCCTCGATGCAAATCAATGTCACAGATAGGATAGCCACCTTGTAATCTTCTTCGAACAAATTCGTTGTCATAAATACATTTTTCTCCATCATCATTTAAAGATTCAGCTTTATGTACTATTTTGTCTTGCTGTACAGCACTCATAAATTGAAAAGAGCACTTTAATGCTTCCAAAGCTTGGTACTCTACCCAACAAGGAGCATTAGATAAAACAGAACGGCAAACGATAATTTTATAAATATCATTATAAAATTTCTCAGGATACTGGGTATATACATAAAGTGCAATAAATAAAAAAGCCTCATACTTTTTGCAACAAAATTCTTGTAAATAACGTCGCGTTTCGCTTGTGTCAATATTCTTCAAGAAATCATCAATCAGTTTATTTACCAAAGCTTTCGGAAAATTATGATAAAAACGCTCCCCTTCTACTCTCTGGAAACTAGAGAATTCAAAAGAACCAATTATCTCATGCCCTGGAATATCAAAACGGGTATTCTTCATGATAATTTCCAATAACTCAACATACAATTGTATAGCTAGCTCATGATGATTCGATTCCATCATTTCGAAAATTTGTTCTTCCTCATGAGTAAAATCTACAATATGCAAAGAGCTCTTGTCTTTTTGACAGAGCTGCTTCTGGACATTGTCTTTCAATACATCAACCACAAACTTTGGATCATCACTAAGGATAAGCTTAAGCAAATTTGGACACTCTAAGGGATAACTTTTTAATCCTAATGCTTTATAAAGTTTTATCAACTTATTGATATCACACTTTATAGATTGATGGCTGACAAAATCCATTATCATTTTTCTACCATCAGCATCTCCTGTTTGCAGAACACGAAATGCCACCTCCAATATTTTATCAGCATCGTCCCATAAAGTTCGACTGCACATTAATATGGTTTTCTCTTTATATTCCTTAGACAAAGCTGCCCATCCACCTTTATTATCTATTATCTTCCATATAGCATTAAGCCAATTGCCATTATGTACAGACTCAAAAATCACGCTCATATACAAGGAATCATAGAAGATTCTTCTGTCTATCAGCTTAAGTTCTTCCTGTTTTGGCTCATCAAAAAATGCCATATTACTCAAGATTAATGATTTCAGATGGAAACGATAACAGTATTCTTCGGTTTCGCCTTTGTCAAAAAGAAGCCTATTCATATTTTGAATATATAAAGCAGGATTGGTCTCTCGCAAAAAACTAAAGATACTTTTTACCGCAGCACGCGAGAAAAGACCTTGGTGCTGATTAGATAATTCATTCAACAAGTCATAATTATTTTCCACAAATCTTCTAGCATAGACATAGTCGAACATGGTCTGATGAAAGAACTGTACACGTCCATTAGAAGTACATAGCAATAAACCATTTGAAAAAAGATAATTTAACTCATCATTAAATTTACTTTCAAATTCCTGCTTATGAACAAATAATTCTTGACGCTTGTACATAGCATCTACCATTGCATCAAGTAATTTCAAAACTTTCTCCCTTTTATTTGCATGAATATCTATCACAAATATTCTCCATAATTCATCATAAAGAACTTCCTCTGTAATTGGATTACGTAGTTTTCCAAAAGGCATCACTTTCAAATATAGATAAAGATGCAAAGGATTACCCAAGAAAGCAAGTAGCTGTTCACCAATACTATCTTCCAAATTATGACTTTTCAAGATACTCTTTACCCGACCAGAAGATAAATTTTTAAGCTCCCATTTTGTTCCTATCTTCATATCATTCAAAATCGGATCATATTCCAAATCATAAGGTCTGCAAGATATGACAACCCGAACATGTGGTATAGATTTAAGCTGCTCTATCAGTTTAAATATAGAACGTAAAGGAGTTCTATTAGAAGACAACGACAAGGAAAGAGCATCTATTTGATCTATTAGAACAACAACTCGCTTTGCCTTTTGTGCCATTTCCTTAATTATAGTCACTAAAGGTTTTGCCAGATGCATCCGTTTACTCAAATCTTCAGTATCTCCAAATTCTATCTGGTCTGTCTTGAGTCCGAGTACTAAATACTCTTCTTTTTGTTCCAATTCCAAAAGAACATCATGCATTACGACCGACTTTCCAACACCTGCACTGCCATAAAGCAAAGCAACTCTTTTTGGGTCAGTCTTATCTGTATCTTTTACTATCCAATCAAGTATGATTCCAACCTCTTCCCGCACAATTGGGGGAGTTATTTGAGGAGCAAACATATGCAATTCAAATGACTCATCAGCAAAAGCCTCATTAGTATTTGACACATAGTCACCCACATAAACGTTCCCTTCATTACGCTCTATATAAATAGGCTTCTCACCAAATTGAAAAACTTCTTTCTTTCCCATCATGATACATTTTTTATCCGATTTGGGGTGTTTACATACAGATCAAAGGTAAAGGCAACATACAATGATACCAACACCTCCTAATATGCTTTCACCTATAACTAGTTATCTTACTCTGCTTCACAAAAAGCGAATACTGACATTGAGCCACCATATAGAGAATTTGCATCATATTAGCCGTTTGTTCCCGAGAAGCAGGTCCAAGAATAATTCCACCTAAGCGGAACGGATATATATTATCTTCTTCGACTTCTCTCACTATCTTCTTCTCAATGTAAGGTGTCAAAATACCATTATCACGATTAATAAACCATCCGTCAGTTTCCTCACTATTTATCATCAATCGACATTCACTCTCAGAAGAATAATCTGATAGTTTCAAGAAATGCTGGTATTTCTTCAAGAGGTTCATGCGAAATCTGATAGAATTATCCTTTAATGCATCTTGTAATTTGGCAATTTTCTCTAGAACATCTGATTTTTCAGCGATATAACTAATATTAAAAAGTTCATCACTATCCTTGTTTATGCGCTCAAACACCATGCATACGCCACGGGCATTGTCCCCATACAATCTCCACATATCAAGATCGTCAATACGGGTAGTAAAAGAAGTAATGAATTCTTTATCTGCAAACAGATACTTATCACATTCTTCATCAAAGTCTTCTTTGTAGTTTCTAATGTATTCCTCTAAAAAACCTGTCTCTGTCTTGTCATTCATCGACACAATACTATTCATACGCATCTTTCCCGACTGCAATACAGCAACAAGCGTATCTAATGTGGTATATTTGGCTATTTCATCAGGCTCCACTGCCCTTTCTGGCTTAATGTCCTTCAGCATATTCTGCTCTACTTCCTCCTTCAAGACTAAGCATTCTGAGGCAGGATCATATAGAATATCTGTTATTTGAATATCCAAACCATATATATTATGAATCAGTTCACATATTTTCTTCTTTTTCAAATCAGCATCTTCTGGAATTTGGGCTATCACTTGCATCCATTCATCAAACGTTTTTTGTCCTTCCAGCAAATCATTTCTCTTATGTACAACCAAACCACCTCGATGTAGGAATTCTATCTTCCAACAAGGTATATTATATCCCACTATACCAGAATCTAATCTAAGACGATGCCCTAAGCGGTATTCAAGTTTTAAGAATGGCTTGCCATATATATAGAACAAATCAGAGAAACTACACCAATTTAATTTCTCCATACTCTTAGCATGCTTGAAATCTTCCACTCCTATGTTTTCCAAAGCCTTTTCAACTTTCAATACACTTTCCGTATAATCTTTCAAGCTCTGTTTCATATCCTTCAGCTCAAGTTCTAAAACAAACTTTCTTCTATCGTAGTTGACGATTCTTTCTGCTCCTAGACATTGCCCCACGAGTTCCATTTCCTCAAATGTCGCATTATAATCAAAAAATCCTTTGGGTTTATTAAACCATGCCTCTAATTTTGGAAACTTACCAAGTTCATATTCTTCTATGAAAACATCATTCCCTTCTGCATTCATCCTGAGAACAAATAGCATCTCTGTCTTCTTATTATAACCTTCCATACTTTGTATATTTATATAACTTGCCGTCAAAATTACGCTTTTTTCTCGAAACCACCAAGAAATTAACAAGAAATCTGCAAGTTATCAGCAATTTTCCCAAAAAGCCAGAAACAAAAGGCCTTTCAACCATAAAGCAGAAAATCTGCGTGACCTTAATCCCCAACCGAACCGATCAAGATTCAAAGAATTTCATCAATGCATATCGAATCGCACGATTGATAACATAAGAAGACTGTTTGCAATGCATCACAGCTATAACAACCACTTCATACCTATCAACCAAATAAAAAACCATATTAGGACCAATATTGAGATGCCTAACCTTAATGCCATCAGATGAAAACTTTTTGTCCCAAATTCCTATATCAGGATTTTTCCTCAACTCATTAACCTTATCAAGAATTCTTCGAAGAGACTTCTTTGCAGTTATCTCTCCAAAGTTATCAACAACATATTGCATATCTGCTCGTAGTTGTTCTGAAGCAAAAGGTAACCATCTCAGTTCCATCCCATAGCCTCCATGACAGATTTTTCAACTTGTTCTTGGGTCAAGCAACGACCAGCACGATGTTCTTTAACAGCATACTCCGCCAACTCTTTCATGAGTTCAGGTGACAGCTGATTTATCAAATCATCATTTCCATCTTCCTCATCATTAAGAGACATCTGTATCAATTCGGCAAGATTACTTCTATCTTCCCGACTCCAATTCTTGATTTCATTCCAATATGGAAGAACCATATTTGCTGTATTACCAGTTGTATACATAATTCTAGCCTCCTATTTATTCTAGTTCAACATTCAGCCGCCAAAGTTACGCTTTTTTCTCGAAACAACCAAGAAAATCACAAGAAATCTGCAAGTTATCACCGAATTACCACAAAACCAACTCTTTGCTATCCTAATTATAGCAAAAGGGATTGCAAATCCCTGAGACTTAATTGGTCGAACCTTTTTTAATTGCGGATTCCAAATCCGCAAAAACGCCTAACGGAAAGCCATCCCCAGACATCCCCACCTTCATCCAAGCGGTCCCAGCCCGCACAACCATGGCGAGGGCTTTGATGCCCCGCCAACCTTAGAGCGAAGCGGTTCCGAGCACCGGAGGGCGGTTACATCCCTAATCCCTATGGTAGGGATTTAGGGCTTGGGTATAGGGTAAGGACCCTCCCGCTGGGGAGGGACAGGTGGGGCATACATAGCACAGTAGGGCGGTTACATCCTCTCGTCCCTGAGGGAAGAGAGGCTTGGTGAGAAAGGTGGAGCCCTCTTTAAGGGTAAAGAGGGACGGGGTGATTTTCGAAAAATCCTCCTTTTATCTAAAGAGCAACGTGGCGTTTCGATAACGCATACGTTCCAATCACCCCATAACAAACCAATGGTATGAGAAATGCAATCGCCATACTCCCCGTAGTATCCGCTATATACCCCATGATTACAGGAGCAACCGCTCCCCCCACTATCGTCATGATAAGCAATGAAGAGGCAAGCTTGGTCTTAGTACCCGCATCTCTCAATGCCAGCGAGAAGACAGTCGGAAACATGATGCTCTCTCCCAGATACAGGGCGAAGAACGCAATGAGAGATAAGGTTCCGCTACATACCACCACAATCAATGTGGCAACAAAGGAGAGGATGGCACAGGCCAGCAGCACCAGCCTTGGCTGGATATAATTCATGATGACACCACCAGCCAACCTGCCGA
>OGLN01000499.1_pt1 | contig 31985 bp, 22 predicted proteins | sample 1572641 | NCBI WGS metagenome assembly OGLN01 (sample SAMEA2581903, study PRJEB24529) | metagenome | biome: Human gut stool | place: China | collected 2011
ATCCTATCTGGCCCCTGAGAACACGCTGGTCGCCTTCCGCAAGGCGATGGAGATTGGCGCGGACGGCGTGGAAATGGATGTACAGAAGACCTACGACAACGAGCTGGTCATCCACCACGACTATATGGTGGACATGCACACCGACATCTCCGGCCAGATCTACGACCTGACCATGGGCGAGCTGAAGGCCCTGGATTTTGGCAGCTGGAAAGATGCCATCTACGCCAACGAGAGGATCGCCACGCTGCAGGAAGCGCTGGAGCTCTGCGCCGGCATGGAGGGCACCCAGGTGCAGCTGGAACTGAAAAGCCCACTGGAGGACGACCCCGACTTTGTGCCCCGGGTGCTGGATGCAGTCCGCGCCGCCGGGCTCACCGATCGGCTCACCCTCATCTCCTTCCACCACTCCCAGCTGCGTCAGGCAAAGCAGCTGATGCCCGAGCTGAAGGTAGGCGCGCTGACCTACGGCGCTTTCCTCAGCATGGTGCTTCCCCCGCCGGTGATATGGAAGGATCTGGGCCTTGTGAACAGCATGGATGAGCCCTTCAGCGAAGAAAACTGCATCGACCTGCGGAACAATCTCATCTACCGCACTGTGGCCGACAAGGTGGATATGCTCCGCGCCAACTTCCCCGGCGAGACCGTGGAGCAGGTCATCGGCCATCTGGAGGAGCAGGCGGATGTGGCTGCCTACATCAAAACGCTGGATTTCCCTGTGGATATCGTCAGCTGTGAATACCACACCGCCTACTCCAATCCCGATCTCGTGAACCAGCTCCACGCCATGGGCATCCAGGCCGCGTTCTGGACCGTGGACACCCAGGACGCAGTCCGTTCCCTGCTGCCCCTTGGCCCTGACTGCATCGTCACCAACCGGCCTGACCGCGTGCGGGAATGGGTGAATGCGGAAATGAGGAAATAAAAAGATCACAAAACGTCCCCGTGCAGGATATCAAAACTGCACGGGGACGTTTTCTATGTCAGCACTGCATTATCTGATGTCTGGCATCGTTATGACGGTGCTCTCCTTGCGAGCACGCTCTGCGCAGAAGACCCCCAGATGCCCATTGATCGAATCTTTGATCGTTGTGCAGGAGATGGAAGGCTCCTCACCCTGAAGCACATGAACAAAGTCCTCCACCAGCCGCAGGTCGCCGCCGCCATGAGAGCCTGTCATACCGCTCTTATCTCCACCGATCTTCAGGTCTACCACTTCCTCGTTCCAGCCCTTCTCGCTGGCGGTATCTATGGTGCGCACAGTGAAAACCGAATCGTCAAACACACCCTTGATCTCACCCTTCGTACCAATGATATGGATATTACGCTCCGGCTTCGCTGTGCCGCCGATCATGTTCAGGGTCGCAGTTGCACCATCCGCAAAATTCATCAGCACCGATTGATGATCCACCACCGTATGTTCGCAATCCCACACACAGCGTCCATGGATATTGTCTGTCATCAGCGACTTGCGCTTGTCCTCCAGCGTCGGCTCCTCAATATTCTCCAGGCAGTCCCATACATAGAACGCCCACCGATCCGGGTGATCCAGATAATGCTTTTTGGCAGAGTACAGACAAGTCTCCTCGCACTGACAATCCACCAGGCAGCGCTTGCCTGCCCCTGCGGGCTTTTTGGCAGGATCAAACTGGAAGTCACTTCCAAAGCTTGCGATCTGTTTGGGCGAAACGCCGCTCTTCAGCCACATAATGAGGTCCATGTCATGGCAGCACTTTGCCAGCAGCATCGGAGCCCCGCATTTTTCCTCGTTGCCCCATTTGCCGCGCACAAAGGAGACGGCCAGATGATGGTAGCTGACATGTTCTGTGGCCTGAATGTTGATAATGTCACCGATCTCCCCGCTCAGCAGTCTCTGCTTGATTGCGACATAGAAGGGCGCATACCGCAGAACGTGGCAGATCATCACCTTCCGCCCGGTCTCTTTTACCACCTTATATAAATAGTTTACTTCCTCCTCGCTGATCGCGAAGGGCTTTTCCAGCAGCATATCATATCCTGCACGCAGGAGCGGAACCGCAGTGGGCACATGCTGGCGGTCCATGGTTCCATTGATCACCGCGTCTGCCAGCTTGGGCCTTTCTGCCAGCTCCTCAGCACTCTTGAAGCACATCTCCTCCCCGAAGCCATGCATCTCCGCAACCTTTTTCCGCCGGATCGGATCCGGATCTGCCACGCCCACGATCTTCAGCTCGTCCGGGTGTTCCAGCGCATACAGGCTGTACAGGATCGCCCGGTGGCCCGCGCCCACGATGATGGCTGTGATCTGCTTACTCATAGTTTCTCTCTTCCTTTCTTTTGAATGGATCTCCGATTCCAATTTTGTTTCCAGCATATCTTTTTGTGCCAGAATCGTCAAGGTGAAGGAGCATGACATTTCATCCCGCACCATGACAAAAGGAAGAAAAAGCGCATCTTTGTGGATATTGTGCAACAATCACGCTCAAAAATGAGAAAATCTTTTGTGCGTTTTGTATCAAAAAATGTTGCAATTCCAAAAAGAACATGATATGCTTCTGAGTAAGGAAAAACCACTGGGCGGCAGCGTACGAGCTGAACGGAGGTTATGGAAGCACGGGGATCTCCCCCGTCCCATTCCATAAATCAAGGAGGAAAAGATTTTATGAAAGAAAGAAAAATCAGCAGACGCGCCGTATGCAGCGCTATGGTCGCTTCTCTGGCATTGGGTGTTCTGGAGGGCTGTGGCAGCTCTTCCTCTACTACTTCTTCTGCTGCCGGTTCCGGAGCAGCTGCTTCCAACGAGCGTATCACTGTGCGCATCCTGAAATCCAAGGCCGCAAACGAGGTTGCTGCCGAGCAGATGGATGTCTGGAAGGTCCTGGGCGAAAAATTCAATATGGATTTTGAATTTGATAATCCCCCGCAGGACAACTACAACGAGCGCCTGAACCTTGTGATGATGGATGCTCAGCTGCCGGATATCATTATGGATATGCCCACCACCGAGGTGCTGAAATACGGCGAGTCCGGCGTGATCCTGTCCCTGAACGATTACATCGAGAACAACATGCCCAACCTGAAGAAGGAGATCGACAAGCGGGACGGTGTCGAAAAAGCACTGACTTACAGCGACGGCAATATTTATTATATGCCCATGCTGGATGAGAAGGTCTCCGGCAATATGCCCTACATCGTCCGCACCGACTGGCTGGAAAAGCTGGGCATTGAGAGCCCCGTGACCCTGGAGGACTGGGAGAACTACTGGCATCTGGTCAAGACCACCGACCTGAACGGCAACGGCACCAACGATGAGATCCCCTTCAGCTCCTACGATATGACCGGCCTGCGGAACTTCTGCACCGCCTTCGGCTGCCTGGATGACTTCTACACCGACCCGGACGATGGCGGCAAGGTCCACTACGGCCCCATCGACCCCAAGTACAAAAAGGCCGTGACCTGGATGCACGACATGTACGAGAAGGGCTATATCGACCCTGAGATCATCACCATGGACTACGCTTCCTTCGTGCCGAAGCTGGCCCAGAACGCGGTGGCTTCCTTCTACGGCCCGCTGGGCGGTATGCTGGCTGCACAGAACGCCACCATGCCTGCCTCCTTCCCCGGCTTCCATGTTGAGGCCACCGTACCCCCCAAGGGCGATGCACAGATCCACTCCTATATTGATCAGGAGCCGCGTGCCATTGCAGCCGCCACCATCACCGCAAGCTGCAAGAACGTTGACCGCGTGGTCGCTCTGCTGGATTACATGTACAGCGCCGAGGGCACCCGGCTGATCAACATGGGTATTGAGGGCACTCACTACACCATGCAGAACGGCAAGCCGATCTTCACCGATTATGTAATGAAGAACCCTGACGGCCTGTCTCCCAAGAATGCGATCGGCACCTTCACCTTTGCACAGAGCTCCGGCCCGTTCATTCTGAGCCAGGATGAGGTCACACAGCTGGATGATGAGTCTGTCAACCGCGCAAAGCAGGACTGCATCATTCCCTTCCTGGAAGAATCCAAGAAGTATGTGATCCCCGGCTCCACCTCCTTCTCCTCTGAGGATGATGCCGTCCGTCGTGCTGTGATGGCTGATGTGGACACTTACGTTGACGAGATGATCATCAAGTTTGTTTCCGGCCGTGAGCCGCTGTCCAACTGGGACACCTACGTTGAAAAGGTCAATGGCATGGGCATTGCAGAGGTCATCGATATCTACCAGAAGACTCTGAATGGCTGATGCCTCAGCAGGCACCTATTTTTTGATCCAGTAAAATAACGGCCGGGGCAGGAATACCCTGTTCCCGGCCTATTTTTTCCTGGGTTCTTCAGAACGAAAACAGGAGAATACCACCATGAAAACAGCCACCGCAGCAAAACCGATCACACTGCCAACAGCGAACCGCCTTGATCATGCCTGCAAAAAGTTCTGGCGCAGCCGCTATCTGCTTTTGATGCTGCTGCCCGCCCTGATCTGGTATATCGTGTTCATGTACGCGCCCATGTACGGCGCGCAGATCGCCTTCCGTGATTTCTCTCCCGTACTGGGCATCACGGGCAGCAAGTGGGTCGGCTTCAAATATTTCATCCAGTTCTTTAAATCCGAGTATTTTGGCCGTCTGATCAAAAACACGCTTGGCATCAGCCTGTATTCCATTATTGTGGGCTTTCCCATTCCCATCATTCTGGCTCTGCTCATCAACGAAGTCCGCGGTAAATTCTTCAAACGCAGCGTACAGACCGTGGTGTACCTGCCCCACTTCATCTCCGCCGTGGTCGTTGTCAGTATTCTGAGCGCCCTGCTTTCTCCTTCCAGCGGCCTGATCAACCAGCTGATCACCGCCTTTGGCGGTACGCCGATCCACTTTATGGCCGAGCCCAAGTACTTCAAGACGATCTATGTTCTTTCTGACATCTGGCAAAGCGCCGGCTACGGTTCCATTGTGTACATGGCGGCACTGACCGGCATTGACCCCTCTCTCTACGAGGCCGCCACCGTTGACGGTGCTTCCAAATGGGACAAGCTGATCCATATCACGCTGCCCGGCCTGCTGCCCACGATCATCATCATGCTGATCCTCCGCATGGGCTCTATTTTCTCGGTCGGCTATGAAAAGATCATGCTGATGTACAACCCTGCAACCTATGAGACTGCAGATGTGATCTCCACTTACGTTTACCGCCGTGCCTTTGAGAGCGGCGATTACAGCTTCTCTGCGGCTGTGGGCCTGTTCAATTCCGTGATCAATTTTACCATTATCGTGCTGTTCAACAAGTTCAGCAAAAAGATCAGTGAGGTGAGCCTGTGGTGATGAAAAAGAATATTGATGCGATGAATCACCCCACGAAAGTGAAGGAAAGCATCGGGGAACGGATCTATACCATTGTTGTGTATCTGCTGCTGATCCTGATCAGCGCAACCATCATTCTGCCGCTTCTGCACATCATCAGCGGTTCATTCAGTGATCCCATGCAGCTGCTGACAGGCAATGTTTCCTTCTGGCCCAAAGGCTTTACGACCTCCATGTATGAGAAGGTTCTGAAGGATGCCAGCATCTGGACGGGTTATCTGAACACGATCCTGTATACCGTGCTGGGCACCCTGATCAGCGTGACCCTTACCGCCTGCGCCGCCTACCCCCTGTCCCGCAAGGATCTGTTCGGGCGCAATGTCTTTATCAGCCTTTTCATCTTTACCATGTTCTTCAACGGCGGCATGATCCCCACTTATCTGATCATTCAGAAGCTGGGTATGCTGAATAAGATCTGGGCGCTGGTGCTGCCTTCCGCCATCAGTACCTATAACATGATCATCATGCGCACGTTCTTTGAAAACACCATCCCGAATGAGCTGATCGAGGCCGCAGCCCTGGACGGCTGTAACGATATCACGACCTTCTTCCGCATTGTTCTTCCGCTCTCCGGTGCAGTGTTCGCCGTTATGGCGCTGTTCTACGGCGTTGCGCAGTGGAACAGCTGGTTCCCGGCATTGCTGTACATTCGGGATCGTTCTCTGTATCCTTTGCAGATGATCCTGCGTGAGGTCCTGATCCAGAGCGACATCGGCAACATGGCCGGTTCCACCGGTGATGTCGAGGTCATCGGCGACGGTCTGAAATATGCCACCATGGTGGTTTCCACCCTGCCGATCATGTGCCTGTATCCGTTCCTGCAGAAGTACTTTGTTGCCGGCGTTACCATTGGCGCGGTCAAGGGCTGATGGGAGGATACCACACCATGCAATCACATGATCTTTCCTTGCCTGCGTGGGGCCCCTACACCAAACGTTACAGCGGCATTTCCCATGTTCCTGCGGCCAACGACGGCGTTCGGTTTGACCTGTCCGTTTTTCCGGGAATGTATCGCCGCCGGGTCGATGTGCCCAATGTACGGTTTGAAAGTGGCTTTCACCCCTGGGCTGCGGCTCCGGATCTGAGCTGCTACACGTTCCGCCACGAGCTCCTGTGGAAGGATCAGCTGTATGCAGACATTTCTTTTGCTCCCTTGGGGGAGGATGCCCGGCTGATCCGTGCTGAACTCCACAACAATACAGATGCTCCGCAGAATCTGGTGCTCCATTACATGGCTTCGGCCTGGGATCCCGTTCCGTCCTACCGCGGTTTCTCCCTGCCGGGCTGTGAGGTGTCCCTGCCGGAAAACGCTTCCTTTGTCTGGGCAAAGGATTATGACACCCTGGATTTTTCCATCCACCGTCCCAATGAATGTCTGACCTGGGATGGTCTGCGCCGTGGCGAAGAAGCCGTTCCCGGCTTTGGTCAGGGATACGGCATTGGCATGGGGTTCGGCTGTTCCGAAGGCAAAGGACCTTTTGGGCAGGTCATGCCCAGCGGAAAAGGGGACACCGTTACCTTTACGCTTTCCCTTGCCGCGCCCCTGCATACCCCCTGTCTCTGTGTACGGTATTGGAATCCGGCAGATGAAAGTTCCGAGTACGATGTCAATGGTCAGGATACGTTACAGCTGCCACCCTGTCAGAAGCCTTCCATTGCCATCCTGCCGCTGAATGATTCCATTCCCGCCGGGAAATTCACTCTGACCCTGACCGCTGCCGGTGTTGGAGGGGCAAAGCTGGACTGCCTCGCTCTGTGCGAGCAAGCGGACGCTGGTAACTTTACCGTTACCCTGCGCGGAGATGGCTCCCGGCCTCAGGCCGAGCCCGCCGCAGATGAGAACTATCTGACCCTGCAGTATCCCCACATTCAGGAGTGCTACGGGATCCTGTGGGATGATATCACCACCCATATTCGCACGATCGAAAATGATGAACTGGATATCTTTCTGCGTGACACCGTACACGACCATGTAAATGCCACGCTGCGCGGCAACGGAAAAGGGCATTACGTCAATCTCTTTATGGGGCCGATCCCCTTGGAGGCAGGACAGACAAAAGTGATCTATGGAGCGGTCTGTGCTGCGCCGGATGCTTCTGCCGCCGCGCTGCGCTGCTATGAGCTGCTGACGCAGCGCAGTGATTGGGAGCATGTATGGCAGCAGGCTTCTGCCTCCCTTGCAGCACCGCCCGCTCTACCGGCTGCCGAATCGCTTGCCTTGGGCCAACAGTTGATGAACGCAGTTCTCTGCACCAACGTTGTGTATCCGGTGTACACGCGGGGACAGTATATCCGTCACTACACTCCCGGACGCTGGTGGGACTGTGTCTACACATGGGATTCCGGATTCATTGGAATGGGTCTGGCTCAGACCAGCCTGCGCAATGCCTTTGACTGCCTGAACACCTACCTGATGCCCCCGGATTCTGTGGATGCTGCTTTCTTACACCATGGCTCCATGGTGCCAACGCAGTTTTATCTGTACGCTGAGCTGTTGAATCGCACCAGCAGCAGAGAACTTGCCGCCTACTGCTATCCGCGCCTGAAGCTGTACTACCGCTTCTTCACCGGGCAGGAAGGCGGCTCCACTACCGCCAACCTGCACAGCGGCTTGCTGCGCCCCTGGGATTATTTCTATAATTCCGGTGGATGGGACGATTATCCCCCACAGCAGGAGGTTCATCGCCGCCGTTTGCAGGCCAGCTGCGCGCCCGTGGTCACAACTGCCCATGCGATACGCTGTGCAAAGATCCTGGCTTACACCGCCCGCCTGCTGGGCGAGACAGCCGACGCAGATGCTTTTGATGCCGATGCGCTTCGCTTGGGGCGCTCCCTGCAGACTGCATGGGACGAGGAAAGCGGTTACTTCGGGTACCTCCTGCACGATCCTTCCGGTGATGCTGCAGATATTCTGCGCACCGAGCAGGGTCTGAACTACGATATGGGCATGGATGGCGCTTCGCCGCTGTTTGCAGGTGCCTGTACAGAACCGCAGAAGGAACTTCTGTGGCAAAAGCTGCAAAGCCCAGAACACCTGTGGTGTGCCTGCGGCCTTTCCACTGTGGATCAGAGTGCGCCGTACTATCGGCGTGACGGCTACTGGAACGGCGCTGTATGGATGCCTTATCAGTGGATGTTCTTCAAATCTGCACTGGATGCGGGCCTTGCCGATTTTGCTTACCGCATTGCCGACACCGCTCTTACCCTGTGGCAGAACGAGTGTGCCGAAAGCTACTGTTGTTTTGAACACTTTATGATCGAAAGCCGCCGTGGTGCCGGCTGGCATCAGTTCAGCGGGCTTTCTTCTCCCATTGTACAGTGGTTTTCCGCTTACTACCGCCCCGGCACCCTCACGACCGGTTTTGATGCCTTTGTCCGGCATACGGATTGGGCACCGGACAACAGCGCCTTAAATGCCACACTGGATTTTACCGCAGCGGGCCGCAGCACGGTTCTGGCTGTTCTGCAGCCGGGTTTCAAGGCTGTTACAGCCTCTGTTCCCTGCACCGTGACCACACGCCACGATGGGCTGCTTGAGCTGACCTTTGCATTGGATGCTCCCTGCACCGTGACCATAAGCATCCATTCCTGAACCCACCCTGTAAAAAGAAACGAACGATGTCTGTCCGAATGGGCTGACATCGTTCGTTTTTTCTGCGCTGAAATCAGTTGTCTCCTTTGCGAACTGCAGAAGGCGAGAGCTGATACTTCCGTCGGAATGCCTTATAGAATGTATTCGCTGTGGAGAAGCCGCACTGCTCCGCAATATCCGTAATATTCAGATCTGTCGTTCTCAGCAGCTGCATTGCATGATCCAGACGCAATTCTTCCACATACTCTGTATAGCTCTTTCCGGTTTGCTCCTTCAGGAATTGCGAAAGATACTTTTTAGAGATCTTGAACTGCTCTGCCGTCATCGCCGCATTGATCTCCGGATTCTGGAAATTCTGTGCCAGCCAGTCCAGAATATTCTTTTGAAGCGCATCATTGTGGCTATGCTTCAAGAATTGCACATGATTGCAGATCTCCACACAGCAGTCCTGCAACCGGCTCAGCATCTGGCGGGCAGTCAGTTTAGAGTCATAACTGCACAGATAGGCGATATCCGGACAGCATACCCTTTCCGCCGTGTTCAGCAGAATGCCGCCTGCCGTGTAAAAATCCTGCTTAAAGTTTTCCGGGTCCAGATTATCCACCGAGAACAACTCACTCAGAAGCGAAACCGCTTCTTCCGTGCATCCGGAAAGCAGATATTCCCGAAGCCGCGCTGCATTGGTTGCATTGACCGTGGTACCGCGCTGCGCACTGCTGTTCCCCAAATAGCAGATCTTCTGTGTCGGATCCGCATAGGCCGCCACATTGCGGGCCTTCCAATAAATATCTGACAGCTGCTCCATTTTCTCAAAAGGATCGCTCAATATCAGGGGAGTTGTCAGATGCAGCGCATCATACAGCTGCTCTGTGCGGAAACACATTTCCCGCAATTCCTCTGCTTCATCCGTTTCCTGCGTCAGGATCACCAGGATCAGGTCATCTGCCGTTGCCTGTACATAAAATCTCTGCCCATAAATTTGACGTATCTGCTCTGACACCACCACAGTACGCAGCTCTTCTTTCAGTGAGCACTCGGCGTTTTCCTGAAGAGATGGAATCAGCAGCAGGAAGTTATAGGCTTTCAGCTGCACCGCATCCGTCAGCTGCTGAAGGGATTCCTGACTTACAGACCCTGTACGCAGCAAAATTTCCATTTTGCCGTGTTCCAGCTCGCTGCGTGAATGCTCCAGTTCCCGCGCCAGTTCATGCTGGCTGTTCACATTACGGAGAAAGATTTCATTCAGCACTTTCCGTGATGCCAGATCCGATTCGTCCAGCGTGTCCAGCATCGGACGCAGGCTGTTCATATCCTCCAGTGTCATGCAGACGCTGATCAATACACAGCCCAGAACGCCCACGATCAGATACAGACAAATTGCACGCTGTACTGCCAACAGACCCGCTTCGTAGAGCGACGGCGGCATTCCAATGACCGCCGTTGCATTCAGAGATGCCACATATCGCGTTGCCATCAGATAGCGCTTTCCCTGATAGGTCTCCCAACCCGTATCATCACTCGCCAGGGAAAGTGTCGTTCCGTCATAGTTGTTTCCCGCCAGGATCGTTCCGTCATCGGAGATCAGGCAGAAAAGCCCTTCCTTGCGCCATTGCTGCTGCGAAAGGAACATTGAAACGACATCTTTTTCCTTGATCAGCACCGTCATTGCGCCGCAAAGGCGGCCCGCCGTGTTCACATAGGGCTGATATACCGTGGTATATGAATTGCCATAGCTGGAATGCATCAGTTTGACAACATGGGCGGGCTTTATCGTCGTTACATCGATCTGATTCTGTGCATCCCATTCCTCCTGAGACACATCCTCATACTCAAGTGCTCCAGGGTAAAAATTGCTATGGCTTTCATACGCGCTCCGGTCATCCAATATGATGCCATTCCGTTCAAATGTAATATAGCTGTATGTGATCACAGAGGAATCGTAGGTCTTATCCTGTAACGATTTGCTGGCTCTCGTCAGTGTCTGATAATCTCCCAGAATACTGTTGTCATAACTGCTGGCAAGCAGAGTATACTCCGTTTCGCTGAACAATTTGTTCGTCGTGCTGCGGATATTGCTCAGGCAGCGTTCAAACTGGGTGGTGCCGATTGCCAGCATTTCCATCGCACTGGAGGACTGCGCCTGGATCGTCTGGCGGATCATCAGGCTATATAGAGGAAACACGACCAGGAAGAACCCAACCGGAATACAAAGATACCTTAGAAGCCTTCGGATCCAGTTTCTAACAAACAGTCTCTTACGCATCTGCAAAACTCCAAGCAATGATGATTTCTATGGAACTGTTGGCTGCGCCTGCAAGGCGTTTATGGAGCTGGTGCATGTTGCACAGCTCCTTCCTCCGCAATTTCGCAGCATCTTTTTAATTATTTTACCACAGAAGGATTTTTTCCTCAACATTTTTATTGATTTGTAACAAAAATCCACTTTATCACCATGATTTTCAATGCTTGAAAATCTCTGTCAGATGGTCTATCACTTTGCACCGCAAACCGTGTTGTCGTTCAAAGCCACCACCCGGGGCCTGATTGTCTGAGGGAACTCGAATCCCTGGCCCTCTGATTAAAAGAGCCCACCGGGCAGAACACTCTGATTTTGAAACTTTCGAGTTTACGTTGTTTTTGTGCAGAACATCGTGATTTTCTGCCCGGCAATTTCTGCACCCTTTGTCGTATTTTGCAAGTCAGAGTGCCCATTGCATCCCTTGAAACCGTGCAAAAACAGTGCAGAAACCGTGCACTTACTCTGGGACAAATAAAAAATGATGATTTTTGATCCATGACTTGGTGGCGATTTGAGTGACCGCAAGGGTAAGTCAGAAATACGGGAAGCATAATGCCCACTCGTCTGAGGAGTTCTCAGGGGAGTGGGCAGTTCTGCGCAGGAGGTTAATATAATTTCGATTATGATAATTCAAATTATATTAAGACGTTCCATGGGCTGTAACAGCTTCATCGCTTGGTTTTCAAAAACCACCTGTTGATAGCGGTGTTACTTCTTCACAAATTGGTATACGCCATATTCTGGTGACGTCACCAATCCATGCTTGATAAGATTCTTGATGATAGAGGATGCACGCGATTTCTGAACGCCATATAGCTGTGCAACGTTTATGCTGCGGAACTGATATTGATACCGATATCTCTTGAAAAGTTCAAGCGTCCGCTCTTTTGTACTTGCAGTTAGTCTCGTGCCATTCAGCCTTTCGCAAAGTTCACGCACTTCTGCATCCGTACTCATTCCGTGGAGCACTGTAGAAGTTTCCGCACTTTCCGCAGAGGTTTCCGTACTTTCCGCACCACTTGCCACACTTTCCATACTGATCTGTGCCGGAGTCGCTACACTTCTATTCGGCAGTGTGACGATAAAGAAATCTGAATCCGAGTAGAATGTCGGCTTCTGGGCTACTTCCACATAAGAGTTCAGGATGCGGTCAATGCCACTGCCACGGCGCTCCATAAAGCCAAGCCGCGAGAACACATCCGAGATCACCTGATTGCGCCGCATAGACGGAATATGCCGGATATCCATATCCTGCACCCTGCGGCCATTCATCATGCCGCCCGGCGAAGTGATCTCCAGCCGATCATCGAACACTTCCACATGAATCTCCGAACCAAGAATCTGATAATTCCGATGGATCAGCGCATTGACCAGCACCTCACGAACGGCCTTATACGGGTAATCACTGCGTTCTTCGCGGGTCATACCACGGATGCTCCACGGGTTTTTACTGTTGTTGCGAACAAAATCTTCGGCATTTTGCAGCAGCGTGATCAGACTTGCACCCTGAAATTCCTTGTCATCCAGAGCATCTTCTTCAATGCTGCCCTTGTAGTTGCCTTTCCAGCGAGTGCAGAAAATACGGGATTGCTTCAGAACGCCCTGATCGCAAAGCAGCAGGCCGCCATTCGTGATTTGTCCATCATCTGTTACCAATCCTGCGGAGGGCAAGTCTTTTTCAAGGTCGAAATCCTCTTTTTTCAGATTCTTAAATGTCGCGGCCAGCAGTGTAAAACTGACATCACCCACTCGATAAGAACTGGGCAGGGCATCAAAGGTCTGGTTCATACCTTGTAGGATCAGCTCGTTCAGTTCCCGTGAAGTGGCTTCTTCGGACTGGTCGCCATGCCGCACATAGGCCGTATGGGAACCGTCAAAGGCATAATAATATGGATACGCCGGACCGTCCTGTACTTCCAGATCAACGCAGGACTTGCCCTCTATTTCGACCTCCCGCACCCGATAGCGTGGTGTAGGGTCAATGCGGACTTTGATAAGTTCCGTCAATCTGCTTACCACAGCCTGCGGATTTTCCAATCCTACGACCTCGCGCGGCTCATTCTTTACGCCAAAAATCAGATGTCCGCCCTCGGTATTGGCAAATGCCGACACGGATTTCAGCCAGCTGCGCGGCTTTTTCTCTTCAAGGCGTTCCTTGTAATCAACATGAGAGGCTTCAATGTAATGGTCGAGGGGGAAAGGCATGGTATCACCTGCTCGCTTCTTAATCTTTAGCGTTTGTAAATTCATTATACCTTATTTGAAGGCCAAATTCAAAACTTTTTATCTGTTTAGTACCTGCTGAGCTTTTTCTGCCTGGGCAACGATTGATTTTCCGACCTGATTAGAGTATCATTAAAATGAATTGTTGTGTCTTGTCGTTGAAAGTTAATTTTCGCTTTAGTCAGTCGATTGCGGGGACTCTTCTATGAAAATTCTGGATAATATCAACCATACTGTTCGGGAAGATTTACAGGATACTATGCAGAAAGGGAGCCGCGTGTCCATTGCTGCGGCCTGTTTTTCCATTTATGCGTATCAGGAATTAAAGAAACAGTTGGAAGAAATCGCGGAACTTCGCTTTATTTTTACTTCACCAACCTTTGTGCAGGAAAACACGCCAAAAGAGCGGCGAGAGTTCTATATTCCGAAATTGACCCGCGAAAAGAGCCTTTACGGCACAGAATTTGAGGTTCGCTTGCGGAATGAACTCACCCAAAAAGCACTGGCGAAAGAATGTGCCGACTGGGTGCGACGGAAAGTAAAATTTCGTTCCAATGTCAGTGGAGAGCAAATGCCCGGTTTCATGACGGTTGGTGAAAGTTCCTATATGCCAATCAGTGGGTTTACAACGGTCGACCTTGGTTGTGAACGCGGAAACAACGCATACTACCCTGTTCAACGAACCGAAGCCTTTGAAAACGGCCGTTACTTTTTGTCGCTGTTCGATGAAATCTGGAATGATTCTTCCCGACTTCAGGATGTTACAGACATTGTATTGCAAAGCATCAGCACAGCTTATCGAGAAAACAGCCCGGACTTTATCTATTTCTTCACCCTCTACAATATTTTCAGTGAATTTTTGGAGGATGTGTCAGAAGATAATCTCCCAAATGAAGCTACAGGCTTCAAGCAGAGTAAAATCTGGAATATGCTCTATGATTTTCAGCGAGATGCAGCGTTGGCCATTATCCACAAGCTGGAACAGTATAACGGCTGCATTCTTGCAGACAGCGTGGGCCTTGGCAAGACGTTCACTGCACTGGCTGTAATCAAGTACTATGAAAATCGCAACAAATCCGTTTTGGTACTCTGTCCCAAAAAGTTGGCCGCAAACTGGAACATCTATAAAGGCAACTACGTCAACAATCCACTGGTAGAAGACCGTTTCCGTTACGATGTGTTGTACCATACAGATTTGAGCCGTTCCGGCGGAACCTCTAACGGTATTGACCTTGCTGCACTTAACTGGGGGAACTTTGACCTTGTTGTGATTGATGAAAGCCACAATTTCCGCAATGGCAGTAATACCTCTACTGATGAGAAAGAAAACCGCTACACAAAATTGATGAATCGCGTGATTCGTTCTGGGGTGCGCACCAAGGTGCTGATGCTTTCGGCAACACCCGTAAATAATCGTTTTGTGGATTTGAAAAACCAGCTTGCGCTTGCCTATGAGGGAGATGCCGGAAAAATCAATGAAAAGCTGAATACTTCGTCTCCGATTGATGAAATTTTCCGGCAGGCGCAAAAGGCTTTCAATACATGGAGCAAGCTTCCTGTCACAGAGCGTACCACAAATGCGCTGCTTGCGGCACTGGACTTCGATTTCTTTGAGGTGCTGGACAGTGTGACGATTGCACGTTCTCGCCGACATATCGAAAAATACTATAATATTTCTGATGTTGGTACTTTCCCGGAACGGTTGAAGCCAATCTCTGTGCAGCCATGCCTGACAAGCCTTGATAATGCAATCAACTACCAACAGATTTATAGTGTACTGGATTCGCTGACGCTGCACATTTACACACCAACCAGCTTTATTCTGTCCTCTCGGATCTCCAAATACATCGACCCCAGCCAGCATGGAAAGGGACTGACGCAGGCAGGCCGTGAAGAGGGAATCCGCCGTCTGATGAGCATTAACCTGCTCAAACGGCTGGAAAGTTCTGTTTATGCGTTCCGGCTGACGATTGACCGAATCAGTAAACTGATTGAAGATACCATGCAATCGGTACGTTCATATCAAAATGGCAGCCGTGTGCTGGAGCTGAACGACATTTCCGATGCAACCGATTGGGATGATGATGACCAGAACAACGACATTTTTACAGTTGGCCGCAAAGTAAAGATTGATCTTGCGGATATGGATCATGTTTCGTGGCTGCATGATCTGGAAAAGGATGCTGAAAATCTGGAGCTTCTTTCCCTGATGGTGCAGGATATCACCCCTGCATACGATGCCAAGCTGCAAGAACTGCTGCGCCTGATTGACGAAAAGCAAAGGCATCCAATCAATCCCGGCAACCGGAAAATCATTATTTTTACTGCGTTTTCAGATACTGCTGACTATCTGTATCAGAATATTTCCGGCTATGTAAAGCAAGCGTTTGGGCTGAACACTGCCGAAATCACCGGCAGCGTGGATGGTAAAACAACCATTCCCAAACTCAGTGGTGATCTGAATACAGTTCTCACCTGCTTTTCGCCCATTTCCAAGCGGCGGGACAGCCTGCCGAACGTGAATCAGGCGGATATTGATTTGTTGATTGCCACCGACTGCATTTCCGAAGGTCAGAACTTGCAGGACTGTGATTATCTGATCAACTATGATATTCACTGGAATCCTGTGCGCATTATCCAGCGTTTTGGCCGCATTGACCGCATCGGAAGCCAGAATCGCTGCATCCAGTTGGTCAACTTCTGGCCGGATGTAGATTTGGATGAGTACATCAACCTGAAAGGCCGCGTGGAAACCCGGATGAAGCTGACGGTCATGACTTCCACAGGGGATGATAACCTCATCAGCCCGGAAGAAAAAGGCGATTTGGAATATCGCAGTGCACAGCTCAAACGGCTGAAAAACGAGGTGGTCGATCTGGAAGAAATGTCGGGCGGCATTTCCATTATGGACTTGGGATTGAACGAGTTCCGGCTGGACTTGCTGGACTATATGAAGAAGCACGATGATGTGGAGCATACGCCGCTTGGGATGCACGCAATTGTTGCATCTACGCCCGATGCACCTCCGGGTGTGATCTTTGTTCTGAAAAACATCAACAATGAGATCAATGTGGATCAGCAAAACCGTCTGCATCCATTCTACATGGTTTATATTGGGCAGGATGGCTCGACTGTCTGCGATTATCTTTCTCCGAAAGAGCTGCTGGATCGTCTGCGGCTGCTCTGCAAAGGCAAAACCGAACCCGACCAGAGCCTTTGCCAACAGTTCAATCAGGCCACGGACGATGGAAAGAATATGTCTGCCTATTCTGAATTGCTGAGCGAGGCCATCAATTCCATTTTGGATGCAAAGGAAGAGAGCGACATTGACAGTCTGTTCAAGATGGGCGGTACGACGGCCCTGCTTTCTTCGATTTCCGGGCTGGATGACTTTGAACTGATTTGCTTCCTTGTGGTACAATAAGAGGTGAGATCAATGCTGGGCTTTCCACCCTCCACGGAGTTTAACAAACGGATTCCGAAACAGAAGTTCTATGAAAACGCTGCCGTTCCAGCGGCAGTCAAGCGATTGTTTGCAGACCAGCTGCGCTGTATCTACTGGCGCAACAAGCTGGCAGTGTCCACCTTGAATCTCACTGCCGGAGAGCGGGTGACAGAGATCGAGATTTTCGAGCTGTGTCTGACCGGGCCAAAACTGGATGAAGCTGTTCTGCGCCAAATCGACAGTGAAATCCTCTATCACATTCTGTTTGTTCTTTCTTATGAGAATAAAGTGCAGGCTTGGATCGGCTGTAAAGATACATCTGCGAACAGCAGTGCCAAGGTGAGCCGTTATCTGCATACAGACTGGATGCCAGAAACAGAATTGTCCCTTGCGATAAGCGGCCTGAGCTTAGAGGCGGTTTACGATGGACTGGTGCGGCAGATTGCCCAATTGCAGGGTGAAAGCTGGAGTGCCGCATACAGCATTGCGGAGAACATCCAACGCTCTGCGGAACGTGAAAAACTGCAAAAGCAGATTGTGGCATTGGAGAATAAGATTCGGAAAGAAAAACAGTTCAATCGTCAGGTGGAGATGAATGCAACTTTAATAGCATTACGAAAGGAGTTGAAAGAACTGTGAAAAAGAACAATGGTATGCTTTTTCTTGCAGTTGGCTTTACAGGTCTATGCGTGATCTCATTTTTCTGGGAAGTCAATTCACGGATTATTGCCGGACTGGGCCTTTTCACTTTTTTATTGGCTATTTCGCAAGCGATTGATTCTCAACTTGATTTTTCCACCACTATTTTAGAAGAAAAAGTAGATATTTTTAATGAGACTTTGGATTCAAAGTGTGACGAGAAAATGATAGCTTTTCTAAAAAATTATGTTGACTGTTTTACGGATAATCGCAAAACCAAAATTTGGAGTATAATATCAAGTAGCATAAAAAGTGTGGCGTACATTGTTTTGTTTGCTTCATTTGTTGTGCCGTTTGATTTTCCATCAAAGATAAACAACGCAATATCAATTGCATCGTGTGCATTGGTGTTTTTTAGTATGTGGTTGGTTGACTGCCAACAATTTACAAAAGGGCAATGGAAACAATTCAAATTGTTCCTTTTACTTTTCAAAGATAATAAAACTGCCGAACAAGACAAAGAAACACAACTATGAAAAAATTTATTAAGGAACATCTCATCCAAACATGGATTATCGCCAGTATTGTATTTGCTATTTTGATTCATATTCTATTCGTTACCGATGCGCCATGTGATAAACTTCAAGCCCAATGGGGTGCGGGCGATATTTTAACCTATACAAGCACGGTGGCTCTGGGTTTGCTTGCAGTTTGGCAAAACCAAAAATTCAAGGAAGAAAATGATAGGGCACAAGAAAGACTGGAAAAGTTGACACAACAGGCAAACGAGTTAGCGATAATTGGGAAAATTATAGATAACCGTAGCGCAAAATTACAACGCCTTCAAACTTGCTTTTTTGAATTTGAAATTGTATCTAGTCCAGGGACTATAGAATCAGCATATACAAGGGCAGCAGATATGTCTGAACGAGGAAGCCTTTTAAGCGAATGTAGCCGTGATCTCACAGTAAAAGTAGAAAATCTTATTATTGAAATTTCTGGGAATAAGGGGATTCCTTCTCAAAAGGTTTGCGATGCAATTATTAGATTAAGTGATGCAACTGAAGAAATTATAGACCACTATTTTTCAGGAACGTCCGATTCACTTGGCGAAAAAGTGCTTGCAGAATATATTGCGGCACACCAAGAATTCATTAAATATAGATCAATATACATATCCCGAACCGAACGAGTTTTAAATAAGATATCATATGAAGATGTATCTTTAGCAGATATTAGAGATTTTATAAATAGTACAAGCAAAAAACAGGAGGACTCTCCCAATGAACAACAAACTTCCCCTTCAGACTCCCAACCTGACAGCCCAGAACATTGATAAAATCGCCGCGCTTTTCCCCAACTGCATCACAGAAATGCTGGATGAGGAAAAGAGCACCTCCGACCACAAGGTTTACAAGCGCGGTATCAACTTTGAACTGCTGAAGCAGATGCTCTCGCCGGACGTTGTGGACGGAGATGAAGCATACGAGTTTACATGGGTGGGCAAAAAGGCATCCATTGTGGAAGCCAACAAGCCCATCCGCAAGACCCTGCGCCCCTGCCCGGCAGAAAGCAAAAACTGGGATGATACCGAGAATCTCTACATTGAGGGCGATAATCTGGAAGTGCTCAAGCTGTTACAGGAGAGTTATCTGGGCAAAGTCAAAATGATTTATATTGACCCGCCGTATAATACGGGAACGGATAATTTTGTTTATCCTGATGATTTTACTATGGAGACTTCTGAATATGAAGATGGTATAGGGCTACGAGATAATGACGGTAATAAACTTTTTAAAGAAAACACAAGATCCAACCCACGTTTTCACTCGGACTGGTGCTCTATGCTTTACGCCAGATTGCTGGTATCCCGAAATTTTCTTTCAGAAGATGGTGTGATTTTTATTTCCATTGATGATAATGAGGTCTCGGCACTAAAATCAATTTGCGATGAAATATTTGGCGCTTCTAATTTTGTTGCGGAACTAGTGTGGGAAAAGAAAAAGAAGGGGTCGTTTCTTTCAAATTCTATCACAAATGTTAAAGAATACATCGTCGTATATTGCAAAGACGCCGATTCTTTTGAGGGCCTAATCGGCGAAATTAAGACAAACACAGAAACATATCCTTGTATAAATGCAGTTAATAAACGAGAGTTGCGAACGATTCCTTCTGGCATTATCAGCAAATATAAAGAAAAAAATTTCTTTTTGCCTAAAGGAACTGAAATAAGTGATACGACCATGAGTATTGTCCTTCATTCTGATTTAGTTATAAAAAACAGTATGTTGGCACAAGACTTGGTTTTGGAAGGAAATTGGCGTTATTCGCAAAGCGCAATGACACAGTACGCAAAGAAGAAAGAGTTGTATATTACAAGAGACCTTTATTTGCGTAGAATTGTTAATGAAACACGATATAAAACCTTAAAAGATTGGTTGCCGCGTGTTGGAGATGATTCAGATGTATCGTATAATGCACCGATTGATTTGAATAATCTGAACCGTTCTGGATGGGGCTCAAACGAAGATGCAGACGAGGAATTGCGACTTATCTTTGGCGTTCAAAAAATACTTGATTATCCAAAACCGACACGATTGATTGAGAAGTTATTGGCATCATACAGAAATACAAAAGACTGTATTTGTCTTGATTTCTTCTCAGGTTCAGCAACGACAGCAAATGCTGTTATGCAGTTGAACGCTAAAGATGGCGGCCACCGTAAGTTTATCATGGTACAGTTACCGGAGCCTTGTGACGAAGATGGTGAAGCTTATAAAGCGGGATATAAGAATATTTGCGAAATTGGTAAAGAACGTATTCGCAGAGCTGGCGAAAAAATCAAGCAGGAAGATGATTGCTGGAAGTGCGTTCCTCTGAACCGCATGGATGGCTCTAAGCCGGGCGATGATACCACTGCTAAAATTGTAAAAACGATTGACGCTGGAGATGGAAAGCCGCCGATTGAAATGGTGGATATCAGCAAGAATCCAGATGTGGGCTTCCGTGTTTTCAAGCTGGACGATACCAATATGAAGGACGTTTATTATTCTGCTGAAGAATACTCTCAGACCAACCTTGAAGATTTGGAAAGCAACATTAAGGAGGACCGCACCGACCTTGATTTGCTCTTTGGCTGTCTGCTGGATTGGGGTCTGCCGCTGTCCATGCCGTATCGGTCTGAGAAAATCGGCAACTGTACCGTCCACACCTACGCACCCGGCGATGCTGCGCTGAATGTTCCCGATGCCCTGGTTGCCTGCTTTGATAATAATGTGCCGGAAAATGTTATCAAGGAAATCGCCAAACGCAAGCCGCGCCGTGCAGTGTTCCGGGATTCTTCCTTTGCCAGCAGCCCGGAAAAGATCAACGTGTTTGAAATTTTCAAGCTGTATGCACAGGATACCGATGTCAAGGTGATTTGAGGGAGAACAGCAGATGAAACTTCAATTCAAACACCAGAAATTTCAGGCAGATGCCGCAAAAGCCGTGGTGGACGTCTTTGCGGGCCAGCCCTACCTGACTACGAATTACCGCATCGACAACGGCAGCGGCATTTACCAGACTGATATGGAAACAAGCTTCACAGGCTGGCGCAATGAACAGATTGTACCAGAGCTGAACGACAGTATTATTCTGGAACACCTGCAAAAAATCCAGCGTACCAACCAGATAGAGCCATCCAAGCAGTTGGAGGGACACTATAACCTTACCATTGAGATGGAAACAGGTGTCGGCAAAACCTACACCTATATCAAGACCATGTATGAGCTGAACAAGCATTACGGCTGGAGTAAGTTTATCGTGGTCGTGCCCAGTGTTGCCATCCGTGAGGGCGTGTATAAATCGTTTGAGGTCACACAGGATCACTTTGCAGAAGAGTACGGCAAGAAGATCCGCTTCTTTATCTACAACTCCGCACAGTTGACGGAAATTGACCGCTTTGCCTCGGATAGTTCCATCAATGTCATGATCATCAATTCGCAGGCGTTCAATGCCAAAGGCAAAGATGCCCGCCGTATTTATATGAAGCTGGACGAGTTCCGTTCCCGTCGGCCCATTGACATTATTGCAAAGACAAACCCAATCCTGATTATTGATGAACCGCAGTCGGTGGAGGGCAAGCAGACCAAAGAGCGGATGAAAGAATTTAACCCGATGATCACCCTGCGCTACTCGGCTACTCACCGTGCAGACAGCATCTACAACATGGTCTACCGGCTGGATGCGATGGAAGCCTATAATAAGCGTCTGGTTAAGAAAATCGTGGTCAAGGGCATTACGGAATCCGGCAGTACCGCTACGGATGGGTTTGTCTATCTGGAAAGCATCAATCTTTCCAAGGCAGACCCTACGGCAACGATCCAGTTCGACTGCAAGGGAAAATCCGGCCTGCGCAAGGTAACGCGCACCGTTGGGCTGAAATTCAACCTCTATGACTATTCCGGCAATCTGGACGAATACAAGGATGGCTATGTGGTGAAAGAGATTGATGGCCGGGACAACCACATTGAATTTCTGAATGGTGTCCGATTGTTTGCCGGAGATGTGGTCGGCAAGGTGGATGAGGACCAGCTGCGCCGCATTCAGATTCGGGAAACAATCCTTTCGCATCTTGAGCGGGAACGTCAGCTGTTCCACAAGGGTATTAAAGTGCTGAGTCTGTTCTTTATTGATGAAGTGGACAAGTACAAGTGCTACGATGCTGCAGGCCAGCCCTATAACGGCATTTATGCAGAGATGTTTGAGCAGGAGTACGAGGATATTGTCGGCCAGATGCAGCTTTCGCTGGGCGAGGATGACTACATCCGCTACCTGAAAGCAATCTCTGCGCACGATACCCATGCGGGTTATTTTTCGGTGGATAAGAAAGGCCATTTTGTCAATCAGGTTGCAGGCGATGACAAGCGGGAGAAAACCTCCAATGACATCAGTGCCTATGACCTGATTATGAAAAACAAGGAGCTTCTTCTTGACCGGGACCCCAAGCGTTCCCCCGTGCGCTTTATCTTCTCACACTCTGCCCTCCGGGAAGGATGGGATAACCCGAACGTGTTCCAGATCTGCACCCTGAAACAGAGCAGCAGTGAAGTCCGCAAACGGCAGGAGGTTGGCCGCGGCCTGCGTCTGTGCGTCAACCAGAACGGCGAACGTATGGATGCGAATGTTCTGGGCAACGATGTGCATAACATCAATATCCTGACTGTCATTGCCAGCGAAAGTTATGACAGCTTCGCCAAAGGCCTGCAAAGCGAACTGGCCGAAGCAGTTGCGAACCGCCCCAGAAAGGTGGATGCTGCCCTGTTTGTTGGCAGAGTTCTTACGGACGCAAACGGCAACGAACAGATTGTGGATGCAGACACCGCCGCTGCCATCTATTTTGATCTGGTACAGAATGGCTATGTGGACCGCCATGGTGCGCTGACGGACAAGTACTATGCCGACCATGCGAATCATGCGGTGCAGGTGGCAGAAGAAGTTGCAGACTGTGCAGCATCGGTCATTGATTTGTTGGATTCTGTTTACAGCGATAAGGTCATGCTGCCTGAAAATGCACGTTCCAACAATGTGGAATTAAAAATCGATCCGGACAAGCTGGCCATGCCGGAGTTCAAGGCCCTTTGGAACAAAATCAGCCCGAAATCGGTTTATGTGGTGGATTTTGACACGGATGAACTGGTGCAAAAGTCCATTCGCTCGCTCAACCGCAATCTGAACGTATCGAAGATTTACTTCAAAGTAGAATCCGGTGAAATGACGGAGATCAAATCCAAGGATTCTCTGTTAGATGGCTCTGCTTTCGCAAAAGCGGATCAGCATAAATATGACCCACAGACCAAAATTCACGCCAGCCAGAGCGTCAAGTATGACCTGATTGGCAAGCTGGTGGCTGAAACCAAGTTGACCCGCAAGGCGATTGTACAGATTCTGGTCGGCATTGAAAAAGCGGTGTTCGATCAGTTCAAGGACAACCCGGAAGAGTTCATTCTGAAAGCAGCTGCCCTTATCAATGACGAAAAGGCAACGGCCATCATCCAGCATATCACTTACAATATTCTGGATGAGCATTACGATACAGACATTTTCACTGAGCCGACCTTGAAGGGAAAACTCGGTACGAACGTCATGAAAGTACAGCGGCATCTGTATGACCATCTGATTTACGATTCAAGCAACGAGCGTGATTTTGCCGCCGACCTCGATACGAACCGTGATGTGGCAGTCTATGTAAAGCTGCCAGATGGATTCTATATTTCCACACCTGTTGGAAAATACAATCCCGATTGGGCGATTGCGTTCTATGAGGGCACAGTCAAGCACATCTACTTTGTTGCTGAAACCAAAGGCACACTGGATTCCATGAAGCTCAATCACATCACCCCGGTAGAACAGGCGAAAATTGATTGTGCCCGTGCACATTTCAAGGCACTGAATGATGAAAACGTGGTGTACGATGTGGTGAGTGACTATCAGACATTGCTGAACGCAGTTATGAAATAATAAACCAAAAGAAATAATACGGTGCTGCTGTGCAGCATTCCCCAAAACGGTAAGGTTCTATTGTGAACTTTGCCGTTTTTCTTTTTGTCCAAAATTGTATTCCAAAACGGCCCTATAGATTCATATTGGTGTAAGAAGTTTTCCAAACAAAATTTGAAAATCAGGTTGCCAAACACCCTTCTTAGAATGTTATAGGTATAGGAGGTTGTTTGAAAAAGTGAAAATTCCCCAAATTTTCATAAGACCCCGTTTAAAAATACCCCTTTAAGTTTGTATAGGGTGTAGGGACTACTTTCAGAAACGAACCCCTTGGCATTTTGGAAAGCCCGCAACTTCTTACAAAACCACACTGTACCTTGACAACAACATGATCGGCTGCAAGTTAATATGCTTTTTCGGAGAAGTGCCGCCACGACAAGAGCGCACCAAGAAGAAGCCATACGCCGGAGGAGATCGGGCAGGAACAGCTTGCGGGCAGACCGACACCGAAGAAGAACCGGGCAAGCTGGCAGAGAGGACTTCACAAGTCTTGTCTGTCAGGTTGTTCGGCGCAAGAGTGCAGAGATCGCAGCTCTTTGCGCGGGTCAAGGGCGGCAGCCTTGCCCAGTGGATGTGATGCCCTGCGTCATATCCTACTGGGTATTATCTGGCGCATAGCAGGCGGCAGATTTGCAGCTCCGCTGCACCGCGTTGCCCCTACCCCGCGCACGGCGCTCTCTGCGTGACCCCAGAAAGGAGAGATGGTCGCTGAAACTGACCCGACACAATGGCCGCGCCGGAAAGCACGGCACTTATAACCCAAAGCACAATGACCGCAGTTTTGAAATTGCCAACAGCGAGCATATCGACCCGGAACGTGTCCAGCAAAACATCTATTGGGATTGCTACAACGGCATCCGTTCTGCCTTGCAGCCCAAAGATGTGGATAGTCTGGCTGACACTTTTGAAGAAGTCGAAAAGCTCTACTACAAACTGCATTACACCAACTTCACCGAAAGACAGAATGAGCGCAACGCCAAAATCCGGCACACGGAACGAAACCGCTCAACAGAAGATTTGCTAACCAGCAAAAAGACCTGTCCCGAAGAAAGCATCTATCAGCTTGGAACGCTGGAGAGCCACGCTTCGCCCAAAGAACTTTTTCAAATCGCCACAGAATTTATGGATGAGTTCCATGAGCGTTTCGGCAAACACGTCCACATTCTGGATTGGGCCTTGCATCTGGATGAAGGGACTCCGCACATCCACGAACGCCATGTGTTTGACTGTAAAAACAAGTATGGCGAGATTGCTCCGCAGCAGGAAAAGGCATTGGAAGCACTGGGCTTTGAACTGCCAAAACCAGACAAGCCCCTTGGACGCTACAACAACCGCAAGATCACATTTGATGCAGCCTGCCGCACGATGCTGTTCGAGATTGCTAAACGCCATGGTCTGGAACTGGACGAAATGCCAGAATACGGCGGACAGGCTTATCTGGAAAAGCAGGATTACATTCTGAAAAAGCAAAATGAACGGATCGCAGAACAGAAGAAAGAGCTGCAAGAACAAAGTATTCAATATGTCGGATTGCTGGAAGATTGCCGTAACCAGCGAGATGAATATGCTGAACTATTCAATCAGGCGATAAGGCAATCTGAAGAGATTTCGAAAAACAATGAAAAAATTAAAAGCCAGGAGAACGAATTAGAAGAGCTGTTTTCGCAATGGGTAGATGTAAACGATTTGTTTAATGATGCGGTAAATGGTTCTTATGACCAAGCGGTCCTTGCGATTTCCGATGTTGGATTAAACAAAGCATTACAGGAAGCTGTAAATGAAATTGATCAACATTTGGAATGGTTAATGGAACCAGAACGAATTGCAGACTTCCGCACCAGAAAATATGCAGAAGAACAAATACTCTGCCTGCGGAAAAATATCATTGGGGCAATCAAGAGCCTTCTTTCAAGAGGAACGCAGTTCTTCTATATCCCAGAGGTGAAAAAAGCAGCCATGGAGCAAATCGAAGAAGATTCCCGCCCGTCCGTTTTGCAAAAGCTGCAGCGGCGGCAGGAAGAAATCGCACAGCGTGAGCAGACACGCACAAAGCCGAAGAAACGCAGTCATGGCATGGAACTGTAAAGGAGGAAAATCTTCAAGAACAACAATTTATTTGAAATCGTAAAGCTGAATATTACTACTCGACAGGCTGCAGAAGCCTATGGCTTTCAGTCCAACCGCAGCAGCATGATTTGCTGTCCATTCCATGCAGACCGCAATCCCAGTATGAAAGTGGACTCTCGGTTTCACTGCTTTGGCTGTGGAGCGGATGGTGATGTTATTGACTTTACAGCAAAACTGTTTCAACTTTCTTTGCGGCAGGCGGCTGAAAAGCTGGCTACAGATTTTGGGCTTTCTGCAACAGGCAATTCTCCACGATTCCTCTGCAAACCCATGGAAAAGCCACTAAGCCCGAAAGAACAACTTTACAAAATCTTGTGCAGCTATCGTTCTCTGCTAGCAAATTGGCGCATGGCCTATGCACCCAAAAATCCAGAAGCATCCCTGCATCCTTGTTTTGTAGCAAGTCTACACTATGCAGACCGTGTGCAATATCTGCTGGATATTCTTTTGCAGGGAAGTCCAAATGAAAAGCAACAACTATTGAACGGAAAGGAAGTGACCGCTCTTGGAAAAGCAATCGAACGATGCAAAGAAACCGAAGAAGCAGCATAGCGCACCCGCCCGAAACTGGGTGGGCGACAACGGGAAAATCATCGAACCGTTGTTTGCAGATTACTTTTTGAGCCTGCACTCCATGCGTTGTTTTCAAGGCAGGCTATTTACGGTAGATGGCATGGTGGAGGATGAAGCTCCGCTGAAGAAGGAAATCTATGAGCAGATTCGCTATTATGCAACCACCAGCGTAGCACGACGTATTGAACATATCATGCAGGCCATCAAGTTGGCCTGTGCATCTGAACCACCGGAGATTCAGACAGACCGCATCCATGTCCGAAACGGTACATATTTTGCAGACGGTCACTTTACCCCTGAAAAAGAATACTGCATGAACCGTCTGCCCATTGCCTATGTGTCGGATGCACCAGCACCAACACGCTGGCTGCAATTCTTGAACGAACTGCTATACGAAGAAGATATTCCGGCCCTACAAGAATACATTGGCTATTGCCTGCTACCTGTTACCAAAGCGCAGAAAATGCTGCTGATGGTCGGCAAGGGCGGTGAGGGAAAATCCAGAATCGGGCTGATCCTGCGAGAATTGTTCGGCAGCAGTATGTACACAGGCAGTCTGCAAAAAGTGGAAACCAACCGCTTTGCCCGTGCAGACTTGGAGTACAAGCTGCTTCTGGTGGACGATGACATGAAAACCGAAGCCCTGCCACAGACGAACAACATTAAAACTCTTGTCACGCTGGAAGATAAAATTGACATTGAGCGCAAGGGCCAGCAGAGTGTGCAGGGTACGCTGTATGTTCGGTTTGCCTGCTTCGGGAATGGCAGCTTACACGCACTCTATGACAAGTCTAACGGTTTCTATCGCCGCCAGCTGTTGCTCACCACTAAGGAAAAACCTGTTGGTCGGGTGGATGATCCTTTCCTCATTGACAAGATGCGGGGTGAAAAAGAGGGTATCCTGCTTTGGGCATTGGAGGGGCTGCATCGGCTGATTCAAAACAATTACCAATTTACCATCAGCGAACGCACCGCCGCGAATCTGAAAGAAGCAATGGAGCAGGGCAACAATATCCTGGGCTTTCTCAAATCCGAGGGCTATTTTGAAATTCGGCAGGGTGCCAAGTGCAAATCTACGGATTTCTATAAAGTCTATGAACGCTGGTGTCTGGATAACCTGGAAAAGCCGCTGGCAGCATCAACCTTTATCCACCATCTGAAAGACAACCAGAAAAGTCTGGGCATCGTCTACGATGATAAGTGCATCGGCACAAACCGGGGCTTTCACAATGTAGACGTTGACCTGTTTTTACCCGTTGATGTTCCCAGTCCGTGGGATTAAAAAATAAGAATCAACTTGAAAAAGCCCTGCTCAGCCTGCTCACAGTGCGCAAAAGGTGCAGGATGAGCAGAGTGAGCAGGCAATTTTGAACTTACATCAAAAATAAAACATGGAGGTTTTGCCTATGAACAAATCTCGGCCTGTTGCGACCAAAACTGTGAAATCTTTGGATTATACGAAAAATATCTTGCAGACCATTCCGAATAACGATACAATGGAAGTGGTCACTCAAACCAATGCCGTCAAGTCTCCGACTGACAGCCTGAAAGCCACAACACTGGTGTACACGGTGGAGGAAATTGCGCAGATGCTGTCCATCAGCCTGCGCTCTGCCTACAATCTGTGCAGCACTACCGAATTTCGTGTTCTTCGGGTCGGCGGAAGCATCCGCATCCCGAAAGACAGTTTCGATGCGTGGCTCCGGGCAGCTTGAAAAAGGAGATAACGTATGGCATATATTACGAAACGCGGCAGCTCCTATGGCGTCCGCTATACTTACCAAGATGAGCAGGGTAAAAACTGCAACAAATGGGAAAGTTTTTCCACGAAAGAGGAGGCAACAAATCGCAAAAAACAAATCGAACATGAACTGGCAAACGGAACGTTTCTGATTCCGTCCACCACCACCGTCAAGGAGTTTTTGATGGAGTGGCTTCCCAAGCAATGCAACAAGCACAAGTGGGCACCGCAGACCTATCAATCCAATCTGGGAACCGTCCAGAACCTCATTATTCCGTATATCGGCGATATGCAGATGCAAAAGCTCAAGCCTTACCATCTGGAAGACCTGTATTCTACCCTCAGCAAAACGCCCTGCGGCCAGTATTATGAGGGCAAAAAGCAGGTGCTTTCGGAAAAACAACAGCAGCGGTTTCTCTCCGGCACGACCATCCACGAGGTACACCGCCTGCTGCGGACAGCGTTCCAGTATGCGGTGGAGTGGGGCATCCTCGTCAAAAGCCCCGTTCCGGTAGACAGCCCTAAAAAGTCGATTCAGGAGCGTGCCATCTGGGATGCGGACGAGATGTGGGCCGCACTTGCCAGCATGGAGGACCCCATCCTGCATCTGGCTGTCCATCTGACGCTGGTGGGCGCACTGCGTGAGGGCGAAGTCGCTGGTCTGACCCCGGAAGATCTTGATTTTGAGGGAGCAGACGGCACAGGCACGTTCCGCATCAACAAGTGTATGCAGCGTGTCCAAAAGGCATCGCTGGCAAAAACGGGCAAGGACTGCATCTTGCAGGAATTTGAAGATAAGCGCGAGGGCAGCACCACAACGCTGGTGCTCAAAAAGACCAAAACAGCATCTTCCAACCGAACCATCTTCATGACAGCCGTGCTGAAAGAGGAACTGAAGCACTGGCTAAAGCGTCTGGAAATGGACGAAGCTGTTGACCCGGAACGCTATCGCAACAGTGGGATGCTCCTGCGTCTGCCCAACGGTCTGGCGGTAGAACCGATCCTCATCCGCAAGAAGTTCATCAAGTGGCAGGACGAGCACACGGAGTTCACCCGCATTGTGTTTCACGGTCTGCGGCATTCCAGTGCCACCTATCAACTGATGATCTCCGGCGGCGATGTGAAAGCGGTACAGGGCACAACAGGCCACGCCAGTGCCAATCTGCTGGTCAACACCTATGCACACATCCAGCAGGATTCCCGTAAAAAGCTGGGTAAAAAGTTCGAGGAGGACTTCTACAAGCCGGGAGCAACACTTGTGCAGGCTGCCCCGGTTGAAGCAGAACCGACCATCTCCGTGTCGGCACTGTTGGAGCTTCTGAAGGACGCAGACCCCTCTGTAAAAGCGCAGCTCCGCTTGGCTTTGCTGACCTGAATTGCAAAAAATAGCACGAATTGCAGAGTAATTCACGGACTTACTCCATCTGACATGAAAAATGCGGATCGTGCAAAAACCGTGCAGAGACCGTGCAAATGGCGTATAAAAAGAAAATCCCACGAGGGAACTCGAATCCCTGGCCCTCTGATTAAAAGAGCTAACCTTGATGGATTTTTGTGCTCCGAGTTGTTGTGAAGCACACGATTTTACGGCATTTTTGCATCACTTCGCCATGTGGCGGCTTCTCATGCATTTTCGAGTTGTCGCATTTTTGTCGCACTTTCTTTTGGCGGTTTGGCCTGATGTGACACAGCATATTTTACCCTGTAGTATCGCCCAAACAGTATCACAATTTCGCCGGTTGAAAATATTGTGGAAAGATGTTGAAAACATACTCTTCTAGGCGATTTCCCCGTTCTGGGGAGATCGAACAACTAACTCTCTGCTCTGAAATCAAGGGCAGGGAGCTTTTTTATTCTACCCCCGGGTCTGCCGTTTCTGCTGTGGTCTGCTCCTGCTCTATACGACGCTTGACCGCCTCATAGACATAGGCGTTGACGCTTTGCCCCGCCTGCTTTGCGGCCTGCTGAATTTCTTCTTTCTCTCCTTTGGGGACGGACAACTCCAAACGGTCATAGTTGTTTTTGACATATTTGTGGACTGCACGCTGTTGCGCGGCGGTTGTTTTTGCCATGGGGTATTGCCTCCTGTACCTTTATAGTTTTTATTATATCATGTTCGTACTATTCCCGTGAATATGCAATCTGCCTATATTTTTGACCTTTTTCTTGTGCAATATTCCGTCTTGATATATCCCCGTGAATAGTCTATACTCATGCCATCGGGAACACACATTCCCCAACAACACACAGACAGAGAGGTAAAACACATGAGCATCGATACTTTACTCACCCTTGTAGAGCTGTACAAGGAAGCTGCCCAGCTGATTGAGGCAGCACAGACCGAACAAGAAACGCTCAAAGCCCAAATCAAGGAAGCTCTTGCAGAGCGCGCTACAAATTATCTTGAGGTAGGCTGTCACAAAATTCGTCTGTCCGACTTTTCCAGTACGCGACTGGACAGCAAATCTATCAAGACTGTGGCCCCGGACCTCTACGCTCAGTACAGCAAAACCGTCACAGGCCAGCGTTTGACCATCAACTAAGAAAAGCCCCATACAGCGCCCACCGACCAAAGTTTGCGCTGTACAGAGCCCTATACACCCGCCGGGGCGGGATGCACCTTTAGTATACCTGTCCCGGCCTTTTTTATCAAGAGAAAGGTTGTTCACCATGAAAAGCACCATTAAGACCAGCCGCACCGCAGGCCAGCTCGAAAAAATGTTCCGGGAGCTCAACAAGCATTACTATAACGGCGAATTGCCGGAGCCCATCATCACACTGAAAAAGACGCCCTCTGCCTATGGTCACATCACCACAGTCAAAACTTGGACGGTCAGCACCGAACAGGGCACAGAGCAGCGGTATGAGATCAATATTTCCACTGCAACACTGGACCGCCCCATTGAGAACACCACGGCCACCCTGCTGCACGAGATGGCACACCTTTACAATCTGGTTCACGGTATCCGCGATACATCCAGCCAGAGCGGAGCCTATCACAACAAGCGCTTTAAGGCCACCGCAGAGGCCCACGGCTTAGTCATTGACCATCACGAGAAATACGGTTGGACCATTACAAGCCCGTCCGAAGAGCTGTTGGACTTCATCATCTTTATGGGCTGGCAGGATATCCAGATGACAGAGGGCCTGACGTGGGCAGATATGTGCGGCACTGGTACGGCCAGCAAGGGACCGGGCAGCAGCCAGACAGGAGCCCCGAAACCGCCCAAGGCCAAAAGCAGCACCCGGCGGTGGGTATGCCCGAAGTGCGGGACTATTATTCGCAGCACCAAGGAAGTACGGGTCATCTGTGCCGACTGTATGGAGCTGTTCGTAAAGGCTGACTAAGCCCCCAAGAGACAGAGAGGCAAGGGACGAGTGAGAGTAGTCCATTTTGTGAGTACACATACAAAGAAAGGGGATACCATGGAAACCATCAGTACCAGAATCGTATCACTGCGCAAGGATGCAGG